>ERZ791897.443-NODE-443-length-31744-cov-94.411278_pt1 | contig 31744 bp, 24 predicted proteins | sample MGYA00510152_ERZ791897 | MGnify/ENA primary metagenome ERZ791897 (study PRJEB30046, sample SAMN00792050) | human gut metagenome | study: EMG produced TPA metagenomics assembly of the A metagenome-wide association study of gut microbiota in type 2...
GTCGATCCGCATAGCAGTCGAAATGCAAAAGCCGTACCGCACGCCCGACGACCCGGCGTACCTGCCGCTCCACGTCGGCGCGGCCCTGCACCCGGACGTGCTGCCCGGCATCCAGGGAGACGACGAGGGAGATAACATCTCGCGCCTCAACGCAAGCTATTCCGAACTGACGGCCCTGTACTGGATGTGGAAGAACTGCGACGCCGACTACAAAGGCCTCGTCCACTACCGCAGGCTGTTTGCGTCCCCCAGTCTCGCGAACCGACTGCGAAAAGACCGGTTCGTCCGAATCGCATCCAGCAAGGAGATTAGGGAAGCGCTGAAAAAGACCGGCGCAGTCGTACCCCGTAGGCGGAACTACTATATCGAGACGATGCGCTCGCACTATGCGCACACGCTCGATGGATCCCATCTGGACGTTATGAGGGACATCCTCATGTCGAAGGCTCCCGAATACGTTCCCATATTCGACAGGTGCATGGCCTCGACCGGCGGTCACATGTTCAACATGCTCGTCATGCGCGCCGACCTGTTCGACGCGTACTGCGCATGGCTCTTCCCTCTGATCGACGAATTGACCTCCCAGATCGACGCCTCGGCATACACCCCATTCGAGAAACGTTATCCCGGCAGGGTCAGCGAGCTCCTGCTGGACGTGTGGCTCAAAACAAACGGACAGGATGTCGTCGAATTGCCTCTTACCAGCCCGGAACCGACTGATTGGTGGGAAAAGGGCAAGGGCTTCCTCATGGCCAAGTTCGCCGGTAGGAAATACGCGAAGAGCTTCTGATTTATATCGGCAAATCAGAAAGGAATCAAAGATCCTTGTTCATTTTGTTTTTTATTATTTCAGTCTTCACTATATATTTGGACTATTCTGCCCACAAAGATATATCAAGTCCTGTGATCGTTTTCACCTCTTTATGGCTGTTCATATGCACCCTCGCATCATTGCGACTCTATGGATTTACGGGTTATTCAGAAAAAACAATTGGCTATATTACCTGCGGCAGCATGGCTTTTTCTTTGGGTGCCTTTTCTTCGACACTTGTAAACAAACAGACTACCAAGCAAACACGGTATGCCCACTTGCGCGGAAAAAATCTTCAAACGAGCGACGGCAATCAACAGCAGCTATGCTTTACATTTCTTGAAATAATATTAGCGCTAGCTTGTGCAGGTAGTGCGCTATCTCTCTTTTACTCACTAAACGCATTCAGAAGCGGCGCTTCCTACATGGAAGTGCGTGGCAGTCGTTTAGGATACAATGACGAACAGGCATTTTCGAATCCAATCGTTGGATTGTTTGTCACTTACTTTTGTGGTCCAGCAATGACAGTGCTCATACCTATTGCAATCGTCTTCCTTTTCAAAAAACAGCACAAAAAATTTAGCCTCATTGTTTTTTTGTGCGCTCTTGCAGATATTATTTCCAGTGGTGGTCGTATTCAAATAATATACATAGTTTCACAACTGATAGCGGCTTTTTTCTATTATAGAAAAACTATTTCCAGCAAAACAAAGAAAATCATAAAAAATGCTACAATTATAGGAATTGTAATGCTATTTGTCCTAACATCACTTAGGACAAGTCAGAATTTCTTGCAGGCGATATATACCTATTTTACATTACCTGTAGGTCTTTTTTCATATTACACCTCAATTGTTGATGTAAATAATTTTGAATCTTTTGGCGCGGCGACATTTTACCCCCTATTCTACGTTCTTGCGTCTGTTGCCAGCTTTTTTGGAGCCAAAACGTCGTTTTTGAATAATTTAATCTATTATGTCGGATTACCACAAGAAACCTGGACGTCAACCTTATTCCCAACAGGATCCTACAATGCTTTCTGCTCCTTGTTTTATTTCTTTTATCTCGATTTTCGAATTGTTGGAATAGTTCTTTTTTCATTGCTTTATGGCTTCATGTCAGGATATGTATATAAAAAACAAAGAACTAGAACCAACGACATATGGTTCATGTTCTATCTGCTCATATTACAAACCATTGTAGGCTCTTTCATAATTTTCCAGCTTGGAAATACAAAATTCTTCGTAAGTCTTTTTATTTTTGGAATTGCGATTCTCCTTGGGAAAAAAGAGATAAAAGAGGAATCATGATGAAAGATAAATCACCCGTCAACATCGTGGTGCCGGTCTACAACGTCGCTGACCTGCTGTCCCGATGCGTCGACTCACTGCTCGCACAGACATACGAGGACGTACGAATCGTCCTGGTCGACGACGGGTCCACAGACGACTGCCCCGCAATATGCGACCGATATGCAGAACAAGACCCGCGCATCACCAGTCTCCACAGGACGAATGGCGGGCTCTCAGCTGCCCGTAACACGGGAATCGACCATGTGTTCTCAATCGAAGAACCCTCGCGCGGACGATACATAGCGTTCGTGGACTCCGATGACTGGGTCGAGCCCGGATACGTCGAGTCCATGCTCGAGACGCTGGAGGCGTACGACGCGGACGCGGCGCAGTGCGGACATTTCGTCTCCTACGCGCCGGACAACGAAGACGACAAGGACCCCGCCCACACGCGCGCGACGCTCGATCGTGCGCAAGCAGTTGAGAGCCTGTGTCGCAACGGCCTGTGGGACGTGACCGCATGGAACAAGCTGTACCGGCTCGACCTGTTCAGACAGATACGGTATCCGGAGGGGCTCTTGTATGAGGACACCGCCACTACATACCTGATCACGCAGGAATGCGACAGGGTCGCGGTGGACATGACATCCCAATACCACTACACGCAGCGCTACACGTCCATCGCGAACGGCACCACCTGGAAGGACAGCAAGCTGGACCTTGTGCTCGCCGGCGACCGGATGGCCGCATGGGTGTGCGAGCACTATCCCGACCTCAAAACGGCCGCAGCTGAGAAGCGGGCGTACGTGCGCCTCTCCACGCTTTCCCAGATGGTCAACACTAGTCATCAAGACAAGGACCTCGCCCGAAGACTGCGCCGGGAGGTCCTCTCGGTTGCACCAACCGTGCTGCGCGATCGCAGGGCGTCGAAGCGCGACAAGCTCGGCATTCTCGCCCTGCTTCCCGGCTTCTGGTGCTATCGCGCCATCTGGAGTCGCTACTACGAGGCCAAACGAAACAGGACTGTGGCCGGTCCGGCTGGAGCACCCGACACGACAGGAAAGGAACAATCATGACAACAGCGGCGGTAATCACGCTCCATCAAGTCGACAACTACGGCACACAGCTTCAGGCATACGCCACGCAGGAGAAGCTGAAGCAGTATTTCGATAACGTCGTTCTCATCGACTATCGACGTCCCGACACGTATGGCAAAGGCCTGGTCAACTCCTTCGCCAAAAGCAATCCGGTAAAGGCCCTAGCGTTCCTGCCAACCTACTTGCTATGGAAGAAAGTGTTCGACGGCTTCCGCAGCAAATATCTGAACCTCACGGAAAAGACGTATCTCAGCGAATCGGATTTCAAAAACTTCAACGATTTCGCTGACGTGTACGTTTCCGGCAGTGACCAAGTGTGGAATTCCGGATGGAACAAGGGAGTCATTCCATGCTTCTATCTGGACTTTGCCCCTGACGGAAAACCCAAGTACGCATATGCGTCCAGCTTCGGCCGAAACCATCTCGACGAGAACGAAGTCAACCAGTCGAAGAAGTACATTGATCGTTTCGACATGATTTCCGTACGAGAGCAGAGCGGCGTTGATATTCTGAACAATCAGTACGGATACCACAACGCTGTGCAAATCGTCGACCCCACGCTGGCGATGCCGGCATCGTTCTGGCGTTCCATCGCCACGAAACCGCGGGTTAAAGGCGACTACATCCTTATCTACAACCTGAACCGCAGCAAAGAGTTCGACGGATATGCGGATGAACTGTCACGCAGAACAGGCCTGCCTATCTACCGATTCTGCACCCGCGTGGACCAAGTATTCCGCAACGGTAAAAGCCTCGTAGTGCCTGAAATCCTCGATTTCGTTTCCCTTGTGGACAACGCGAAATACGTGCTGACTGACTCATTCCACGCGACCGCATTCTCCATGAACATGGGAACCGAGCCAATTTGCATCTACCCGGGCCAGTATTCCGGAAGGCTTTCCGAGTTCCTGAAGCTCGTGGACTCCGAGCAGCGTCATGTGGACGGATATGACGACTTCGACGTGATTAATCGGCATGTGGACTTCGCCAAGGTCGAACGAATACTCGGCGCAGAGCGCACGAGAGTCGACGAATACCTCACCAACATGCAGCAAGCAGTACTCGCAAACAAACAATGATTATTCATCACTCACACTTAATTGGAGGATTCAAATGAGTGAGAAGCTCAGGGCAGTGTTTCACGCGTGCGTCCCGCGTCGTATAGCGTCAGCAATACGAAATCTACGGCAAACGCTTCATCTTTACAAAGACTCCATTCTTCAGGCATATCGATATAACCGAAACTACTCCCGTGTTGCCTCTACCGAGCTCACACAGTTGGAAACACGAATCATGTTCCTGAGCCATCAGATAGAAAAAGGACTCAGCCATAGCGATTTTCGATATGGCTTTGGACGCAAAGTGTTTCTCGAACTTCCAGCCATGCTCAAGAGCTTAGAGCTAGCCGACAGCAACTATGAGGAAAACACCGTATTTCAAGAGTCGATGTCAGCACTACACGAGTACATGGAACGCCATATTCGCGCGGGCAAGGATATCTCATGGCAAAAAAGTCTTTTCACCAACGAGCAATGGAATCATATTAAGTCCGCAGATCCATCACGCGGAGGAAGCATCGTCATCCGACGGTCAACAAAAGCTAACAACTCGCTCCTACCTTACGCTCAACTTAATGAACACCGTCATTCGGTACGAGAGTTTTCCGATGAGCCAGTAGATGTTAATCTCATCGAGCAAGCCATTGACATGGCTATGAGGACACCGTCCGTCTGCAACAGACAACCAACTCGAGTTCATCTGATCCTAAACCCTGAAATCATCACTAAGGCTTTGGCTATCCAAGGAGGAGTGGGAGGATATGCGGCACCCCCTGCCCTTATTCTCATTACTTCCGACCTGCGATCGTTCATCACATCCTATGAACGGAATGAGGGGTTCACTGACGGCGGACTTTTTGGCATGTCCCTTCTTTTGTCGCTTGAATCCTTAGGACTTGCTTCCTGCCCTCTGAACACCATGTTCACGGCAAAAGCAGATAAGGATACCCGCAAACTTCTGAATCTCCCTGATAACGAAGTGCCAGTCATGTATATTGAGGTCGGTAACTTCCTTGAGGAAACTCGCACATGCGCATCTGTTCGTTATACAGGAAATCAAATCACGACAGTCATCAAATAGGAACTGCTGATTTCTTATGCACGAATCTAAAACATTAGCTAGATGAGTTAACCGAAAGACAATGAAGGCTACGAATAACAAATCACATTCGCGTATTTTTAAGAATGCGTTGTTCCTATACGCGCTCACGTTTTCAAACTATCTGATCGGACTATTACTCCTGCCGTACCTGTCACGTGTGCTCAGCGTGGAGAAGTTCGGCGTGATCGGATTCGCGACGTCGTTCTGCCTGGTGTTCCAGATGGTGGTGGAGTACGGTTTCCAGCTGTCGACCACCGCGACCATCTCCGTGCATCGCGACGACAAGGCCAAAATGTCCCGAACCATCTCGACGATGACGTACACCAAGCTGCTACTGGCATGTGGTGCATCGGCCGTGTTCTTGGCATGCGCGATGTTCGTGGACATGCTCCGCGGCCATTTCGTGATCATACTGCTGTTCTTCGTGGACTCGATCGCCAAAGCACTGCTTCCGGACGCCTACTTCAGAGGCATCGAACGCATGAAGGACATTACCATCCGCGCGGTGTCCGCAAAATCCGGAATCCTGGTGGCGACGCTGTTGTTCGTGAAGGGCGACGACACCCTGATCATCTATCCCGTCTCGATGATCGTATTTGATACCATCGCGCTCCTGTGGGCGTTCTCCCTGCTCAAACGCGACGGTTTGAAGGCGACCGGCACCACCATGAGGGAAATGCTGGAAGCGTTGAAAGACAGCTTCTGGTTCTTCATATCCCGCATATCCGTGAGCATCAACGGATCATTGGGATCCATCTTCCTTGGCATGCGCTACAGTCCCGAATCCGTGGAGATGGGCCTGTACTCCGGCGCGACCAAGCTGTCGTCCGCCGGAGAGCAGATGATTCCGCCGCTCGGCGATGCACTCTACCCGTCGATGGTCAACAAGAAGGACTACAGGCTGTTCTACCGCATAGTGTTGCGGGGCGGCATCCTTTGGTTCCTCGCGTGCGGGCTGGTGGAAGTGCTGGCGACGCCGTTGTGCGTGCTGATTCTCGGCGGACAGTACGCCAGCGCTGGCGGGTTCCTGCGGATACTGATGGTCGGCGTGTTCTTCGGATATTTCAGTTTCATGTTCGGCTATCCAGCGCTCTCGCCGATCGGGAAGGCGACCTGGGCGAACGCAGCGATCATGGTCAGCGCGATCGTGAATCTTACGGCCTGCGCGGTTCTGTGGCTGACCGGGAACATCACACCGCTGACGGTGTGTGTGGTGTTCTCCAGCACCAACATCACGACCTTCATCGTGCGCTTCGGCGCATTCATGAAATTCAGGAACTTAGCGGAACAGGATGCGGAATGAGTGGTTCCAAGCGTATCGAGTGGATCGACGTGGCCAAGGGTGTCGGCATCGTACTGGTCAGTTTCGGCCACCTCAGGAACGGTGACGGCGAAAGCGTGTGGCTGCCCGCATTGGACGTGCCCATCGACGCGATATACTTGTTCCATATGCCCTTGTTCTTCCTACTGGGGGGGCTCACGTTCAGTAGGAAGGGCGGGTTCAAGGCGTTCCTGGCGCGCAAGGCCAAGACGTTGCTGGTGCCGTATTACGTGTTCTCCCTGTACTTCCTCGCGAAACCGTTCGCGATACTGCTCATACCATCCATGCGCGCGACCTTCCAGACAAGCCACGACTACGGTATTACGCACCAGTTCCTCGACGTGCTCATCATGGGCAATGGACTGTGGTTCCTCATGGCGTTCTTCGTGGGCGAATGCCTGATGTACGGGCTGACCAGCCTGACCGATGACGGACGCGTGCTTGCCGCTATTGGAATGGCGTTCGTCATCCTGTCGACATTCGTCTCGTCCCAGACCGGATGGCCTGCACTACCCTTCCAGATTGCGGCCGGGGTCAAGGCAGCTGGCTACATGTGCGTCGGATACGTGCTGAAGGAATGGCTCAAAGCCATTCCGCGCGGGAGAGCGGGCGTATCGTCAGCTTGCGCGGCCGTAGTGTTCCTGACGTTAGCGGTACCGGCCGTGGCCGGAATCGTACCGGATGGTCCGGCGCTGCTGACCGCATCGGTCGCGGCAGCATTCCTTGGCACGTTCGCCGTCATCTGGCTGTGCATCGCGGTGGGGTCATGCCGGACGCTGGCCTATATCGGCCGCTACAGCCTCGTCTATTACGCGCTGAACGCATTGACACTCAACATCATGAAAATCGGGCTTTTCCGAGTCATCGGCATCAACGTGGCGTCCACACCGTGGTTTTCACAGCTTCTCGCGGGCCTCGCGGCCACCGCCCTTGCGCTCGTGCTGCTGACCCTCGCGAACCTTTTCATACAACGCTGGATGTGGTGGGCCATAGGCAAAAAACGCCCATAAACCAGCTTTATTACCTTATCTGCTCGTCAGAAAGAGATTATTTCCAATGAAGCATTCACTCCCAAAATAAACACCATTTCCGTACCTTCGAAAAGAACGTATGTCCGCCTGTCGTCCGTCGATACGGCTCGAGCAATCGCAATCTGCACGGTCGTGTTCATCCATGCTTCGGAAAAACTCGACCAATAGCCTGGACATTATTTGACAATATCCTCGTACCGCTCTTTACCACGATTGGTAGAATAGGCGTTCCCATATTCCTTATTCTTACTGGATTCCTTGTCCTTCCCAGATTAAATAAGAGTGGAGTGAGACGATTCTACAGACGTAATTTCTTACCATTAGCCGTCTCTTTTGAGATATGGAACCTTGCAGTTTTTATCGTCCGTCGCTTCATTGCAGGCGACAATAGTCTCACATTTCGCCAATATGTCTTGGCATCCCTGCTCATAGGTAAAGAAATCGATGTACCATTGTGGTACATCGATTCATTCTTCCTATGTATTTCGTTTTACCGCTCGTAGCCTTTTGCTTCATTATCTACGCCGATTAATCGAAGACCGTGTTTTCATCGTTCTCATTGCAATCGGGACCATTATCGTATCTCTCATTCCCACGATCCATGAAATGATGATTATCTCGTCCGGATACTCTGCCATTCCAAGCATCGTGTCCAAACTCGCCAATTATGGCATGTACGTCGACTACATCGTCATAGGATATGTACTTCATGAAACAACGCCATTAGCAAAACCATGGGCTTATGTGGTCGCGTTCTGTCTTATAGTATTCGGTCTGATCTGGAGCTTCACCATATATTATGGTCGTTTCATAGCAAACAACCTCTCATCATCTGTGGGCTATTGTTACACAGGAACGGTTCTAGCGACAACAGCTTTTATTTCACTACTGACCAGTTTGGAACTGTCGGGCCATTCGATGAACATTCCCAAATGGGTTCCGTATCTAGCCATCAATGCCTACGGAATATACGTTACTCATCATCATCCGATTCTGATATTGCTTCCAACACCATCCATCCCTTACGGTCTTTCCGTTATCCTGCTTTTTGTCGTAGATTTGCTGGCTTCATGGCTATTGGTCTGGCTATTGGGCAGAAACCAGACGATACGAGTCTGGGCTCTGCAACAGCATCGGTGAGAAGTTCCGGGAACGAAGAAACACCGTCCTGGGCCAGTTTGTTAACAGACGAAGAACAATTTATGCTTTTACAGAGGTGGGCAGAACACTCCACCGAAGAGAGGTCTAAACGAGGAGAAGGATCTTGGCGTATAGAAACAAAGTGTACGTTTCCATGGATGCAGACAATGATTTACATTATTATTATCTGATGAAAGCGTGGAAGCAAAACGATTATTCTTCATTTAACTTTTATGACGCTCATGACATAAATAACATATATGACAAAAGTGAGGCTTCCATCAAGGCGGGACTCCAAGAACGTTTTAGGAATACAAAAGTATTCGTTCTTTTGGTGGGCGAGCATACTGGATATCTATATAGATACGTAAGATGGGAGATTGAGCAAGCTATTAAGAGGGAGATTCCGTGTATCGTCGTCAATCTCAATGGAAAAAGAAGCTTGGATCAAGACTTGTGTCCGGCATTAATGAGAGATTCCCTCGCAATACATATTAGTTTCAATGCAAAAATTATGCAGTACGCTCTAGAGAATTGGCCGGCTCAGAGTGAGGGATACCGCAGAAATGGTGAGACTGGACCCTACTACTATATAGCTAGCGTTTATGAAAAACTCGGTCTTTAAACTGTATGTCAGTGTCGTAAGTCCAATATTAAAGAAACCAGTGGATTTCATTTGTGCTTTCTTCAGTGAACTAGAAACAAGTTGTATGTCCATAGCGCAGGGAATGCCTATAGAATGACCGTGGAGACAGAAATGTATTAAAATGCCGATTCGTTTTTAAATGAAACACTGCACAGTCAGTCAAACTGCGAACGGAATTCAAGGATACATAGAGTCTAACACCGCCTATGCGTCAACTTTATTCAGTGAAAAACCATCACGCTTCTGGCATACAATGCGAAGCTTGAACGGTGCTTTTACCTTATGCGAACTTAGCTTGTATGACCAAATCATTATATTCAACAGATCCTGCTGCGATGGAGATGAATCACCGCAACCCTCAAACAATGTCAGTCCCGATCCGAGTATTGGAACACAGACATCTGTTTGACTGCAATTCAGTTCAATCTGTTCCCACATTCTTGATAGGCATTCAATGAATTCATCACGTGTATAAAATTTTGCCCGACCATTCTCATTCAGTGTCGCAAAAGCCAGCAACAATGCGTCTTCATTAGCGATAATGGTCCCAGGCTTATAACCGGGCATACCTTTAAATTTTGAAGTGGTCTTTTCAGGTTTTACTTCAGAATTGTCTATGAGCCTTTGAATGTCAAAATCTTCGCCTTTGGTCTGAAGGTACTGTCCGCAAATTGAAGTTGCCTTGATGTCACTCGGATTGGCTCCGACATGAGATGTGTAGCATTCGTCAAAATTAATTACTTTTTTACATTTTTTCTCCTTGAACAAATCTCCATACTTAACCTCAATAATATAATTATTTCCTTTTATTTTTACAGATTTTCTATTTATCTGAGCAAAAAAAGCAATTATGAACGCAATAAGTAGGAATAATAACTTTGATGACGCTGCTCTAATTTCATCCTCTGCATTATTATCTACAGGAAGAAACTGAATGGCCCAGTTTGGAATCGTTACTATTGCAGCAAATACCGCATTTGGAACAAAAACGAGTATTATGGAGACAATGCTGAACGCCCACTTCGCACTCTCCTTAAATAATCTATTCAAATCCCAGCACCTTTTTGACATACATGTAGTTCCCAATTCTTTGTCCTATAGCATTAATCGTCCAGAAAAGACTGGCAACGTCTTCATAACCCTTCATATAAGCGGGAAGCCAATCATGCTCATATCGCGTTGAATTGTAGACGATGATTATGTCTTTCTTCCGACTCACTGCTTGTTCGAATTCATGTCTTAAATACGAATAACTATTGATGTTGCCAACGTTATTATTTTGAGTGGGAAATGTATTCACGACTTTGCAGGGCTTTTCCCCACTACTATTTTGTTTATACGGAGTGCAATAAACTCCGTAGCATGTCTCCAAGAAAGCCCTCGCACAACATTGACCAGCCGTTCGGCTCCTAGTCTTATCCCCGACAACAAATATGACAGCCGACGATGCGTTAATCTGACGATTGAACTCTGCCTTCAAATCACAGATGCGACAGTCTGGATCAGAGGCCACGCTTCCAGCGGCCACGCTTGACATGTCAATAAAATCAACTTTGTGCAAGCTGTCATTTCCCCACTTTTGTAATTCTTCAACTACGTCTCTATCGCCGTTATATTGTAAATAATCTGCACTAATGTAAACCCGTTTGCTCATCGTTGTACCTGCCCATACTCGCTATTCGCTGATGATTTTACTCTCATTAAAAAACGATTGCTCAAATCTGACACATCGACAAACGACTAGGTAGATAACGTCCGAATTCCTTCGTAATTTGGGATTTCGTCTTTGTTGCGAGGAAAGCGTGATCTTGTAGCCTGTATACTTTTTCATTCATCAAAAACGCGATTGGAAACCAAGAAGCAGAATCATACCAGGAAACCAAGGCTTGACCGGTTCGTTGCCAATCATGTGAAAACCGGCTACCGCCTACACTGTGGAAAACCGCTGTGATCTTGTCGAAAAAACATTGAACATAAACACTCATATTGTCAGCACCGTTATGGCAAGTGTGTAATGCGTGCGTTCGCCGAGCGCGCGTAGCCCCCCCCCTGGAGAGGAACGGCAGCAGGGCGAGGAAGGTGGCGTATGCGGTAACGTACCACCATAATCCCATGATGGTCGGCGCAGCGCTGCGGACGATCGTTTTCATACCGAAGTCAGCACGGTCGAAAACCAGAAAGAATGCCATGCTCGCAAGGCTCCAGAACAGCACTTCGCGTTCCAAGATCCATATGCGTTTGAGGTTCGATTTGATGGTCTGTCCTTGTCTCGAGGAAGAACCATGCGGAGATGGTGAAGAAGATGACGACGCCCACTTTGCCGCCACCCTGCATAACGAGCTGAAAGAAGATCTTCTCAGATCCCAGTGGTCAGGGATGAAAGAATAAGCTCTTTACTTTTATGGAAAGAGTTTCTCTCATATTTCAAAATCCGCAAAACCGAACGCTTCGGTCCTCCCGTAGACGAGAATGGCAACGTCGGAAAGAATGCAGGCGACGGTCTTCATTTCGGCATTGTGGTGACATTGCGTGGCCTGGATGGACGTAACCGTTTCGACGAATTCAAGATGCAATGCCAACTGCAAAGCAAACCTTGGATCGTGGAAGAAATCGACATGAACACCAACATCAAGCTTTACCAGGAAGCCGACGTTGAAATCACATTCGACGATGATGAAGCGGATGAGTGAACCAGCCGGCAGGAGAACTGTCTGACAGCGCAAACGCGACTTGTGCGGTCAACCATAGTCCGTCCACACAAGTCGCGTTCCATGTCCGCATAACCTGAGAAAGGGGCGAAAAACGCTAGTTTTGCAGACGTGACGACCGCAGATGGACCGTTGCGTATGCGCAGATTGCGGAAGCGATCACCAGCAGCAGCGAGATGATGGCGAGCGCCTGGACTGCGGATCCGGAGCGAGGCATTTCCGGCTTCTCTGGCTTTTCTGGATTGCTGGGTTTGCTAGGCTCTTCTGGCTCGGCGACGGCTTTGATGGTTACCGTCACTTGGGCGCTTATGCCATCGTGGTCGGAAGTGCGCAATTGCATACCTGCTCCCCCACTCGCATTGGCACTGCCACGCGAGGAAGCTCCATTCGGCATTCCGGAAGAACGGGCCGCGTTTGCGTCCGTAAAGTCATCATCCGCACCATTGCGCACGGCGGTGATGGTGATGTTCTGGCTCACGGCTTCGAAGGCTTTCCTCTTCTCAACCGCCTGCATTGCGCGATCGATCTGATCGTTCAACGCCTGCAACTGGTCACTATCCACCACAAGACGGTAGTCGGCGATGCCGTTCAGTTGTGTTTCCGTCAACTCTAGTAGGTCGTCGGCACTCAGCTGCTGAAGGCCGCTCGCGGGATCCAATTCCACCGAAGTCTGCTTGCTGGAGATCGCCAGATCGCCGACATGGAACATTCCGTCGCCCGTACCGTCACCGCTAGTGCCGTCTGGAATCAGCCCAAGCGAGTCAGCCAAGTACGGCGCAAGATTCGACGAGTCGGAGAACGAGCCGCTCAACAAGGCGAGCGTGTTCAGTCCAGCTGGAATCATACCCCGGTATTCGCCGCCACGAACGGTAACATAGCCAAGGTTTTTAGCGTCATCCAGCAGGTTGAATAGCGTCGGCGCGATGAACGTTCCATCCGAAAAACTGCCTTGCGCGGAAGTCCCATCCGTTTCGGCGAACCGCATCAGCGTTGCGTCCGAGGTGAATGTGCCGCTCTTCACGTGTAGTGCGCCACGGCAATCGACCGCAGGCTGTGTTCCGCCCGCAACCGTTCCCGGTCCAGTAATGGTGAGCTGCATGTTTGCAGGCACAGTGATCACAGCGGATCCATCGGCTTGCAGCACATGCCCGTTCAAGTCAAACGTTACGTTTCGCATGCCTTTCAGAGGCGTAATCGTAACGCTTTCCGCAACGTCAGTCAGCAATGTGACCGTCGCGTTCTTCATCGACGTATGGCCGATCGCCTCCTGTACGCTCGCGTAGGTTGCGTTGCCCACTTGCGCGACCGCCTGAGATTCGGCGGCATCGGCAACTGCATCTGCAGAGAACAGCAGCGTTCCAAACAGCGACGCGATCGCGAAAACAGCGGTCAGCACCACCGAAACCAAATACTTACCTTGCGTTCGCGGGCACACATTCACCCGCTTCTCATGACTACGCATGATTATTTCCTTTTATAGGTTCTATTGCATATTTCAATCCGCACCGAAGTGCGTGGGACCACCCTCAGCTGTGAGGGATGACGTTACAGAAATCATGGCGCCACGTTGCATTAATTATCTCACAATGCGCAAAGGAAAGCAAATTACATATTTTGAAAATCCAAATCTTATATGAGATATATCAAAAGACAATCTTTAGTTATAGTGGAACTCATCACATAAGTTAAAACTGTTTCACATGAGTATCACAATATTCCTCACACGAATAAACGTATCCCAATAACTGCAAAAATATACATATGACGAATAATTGTTTCCCATCAAGAAACAAGCGAGCCCACAATCAAACAAGCGAGGTCGCAACCACACAAAAACACATTTCCCATCTGCACCACGTGGGAAAGCAAAAGAGCGCTCCGGGAGGGAGCGCTCTGATTTGCACGACAATTCGCGCGAAAAGTGCTGCGGAATTTAGTAAGATCCGGTGCCACGGAAGACCACGAGCACGGTTTTTGCGAGAATCGCGAGATCGCCTGCAATGGACCAATTTTCAATGTAGGAAACGTCCAAATATTCGCTCTGCTCCTGCGAAAGATCCGAACGGCCGGAAACCTGCCACGGACCGGTAATACCAGGCTTAACCAGCAGTCGCGCGGAATAAAGGGAACCATAGCGGGCAACCTCTTCCGGCAAAGCCGGACGAGGACCAACCAAAGACATGTCGCCCTTCAAAACGTTGAAGAACTGGGGGAATTCATCCAACGAAGTCTTACGAATAAAACGACCGACCTTCGTAATTCTCGGATCATCCTTCATTTTGAAGATGAAACGATCGGTCTGTCCATTTTCTTCGGCAAGTTTCTTCTTCAATTCTTCCGCATTGGTAACCATGGAACGGAATTTATACATGGTAAACGACTTGCCATGCAAACCGATACGCTGCTGCGAGAAGAAAATCGGACCACCGTCATCAAGCTTGATGGCGATCGCCGTACCCAACATCAGCGGCGAGGAAATCAGCAGCGCGAAAGCCGAACCGACGATATCCAGCAGGCGTTTAATCACGTACGTCGTATTCGTATACTGCGGCAAGCTCGCCAGCAATACCGGCTGTTCGGCGGTATTACGCAAGTACAGGCGGTGGCCGCTCACGTCAGCCAAGGAAACAGCCAACGCAAGCTCCATGCCAAGCGACTCGACCGCAAGGGAAATGCCATGCAGCATTTCGGAATCGCGGGACAGCACGTCGGCAACATACACTTCCTGCGCACCCAAGCTTTCGCACGTACGCGGGAAAGCGGCATTGAACGGAATCACCTTCAGCTTGTCGGCACCTTCAATGGAAGGATCAGGCTCGAACGACGTGACCACATAAGCGTCTTTCTCATTGTCGTCAGCTTCGATCGGGCACACGGCAATCGGCGAATACCCCCAATTGGAATAGTCCCGCATGGTACGCAACGCACAATTGATACCGTCGGAAGAACCAATCACCACGGTCTTATACTTACAGGCGCCCTTCTGACGGCTGCGATGCTGCCACTGACGCATCTGCCAACGGGCGATGACTTCTAGGAAGAATGCAATGATCGGGGCGACGATAAGCGCGGTTCTCGGCAAGGAAAGATTGAAAATAAAAGCAAGCGAGCAGTAAGTGATGATGGTGAGCAGCGACGCGTTGATGATTTTCGCATACAGCTCGTAGCCTTCCGCCATCACATGACGATGATACGTTCCAGCAAAAGTGAGGCTCAACACCCAGATGAGGCTGAAGCAGATGAGGAACAGCCAGAACGGCATGGCCCCATTGATGGCATTATATGCGGCATCGTTGGCCCAAAGACTGATGGATAGCGAAATCAGCATGACCGCAAGATCGACCATCACCAAGCAGACGACAAAAGAATAACGCCATGCGGGCACAACCTGATTCCGCCTGCCCTTGCGCTTTCCATCTTCACCAACGGAAAATGGCGTGTTCGAAAACATCATCGGCTCAAACTGAGGGCTGTTGTCTTGAGACTGATGTCGCTCCTGCTTCTGATCCTGGTGACGAGAGTTAGAAGAGACGATATGGATTTCCTGGGTTCTCACTACTTGATCCGAACCCTGCTCAGAGCTGCGGAAACCGCCTTGCATGACTCCTCCCTCTACTAACTACCCCCACCCGAAAAGAAGGGGGCTTCCCTCCATGAAGAGATAGTATCATAAGCCCTGTTAACAGAGTAGATCTCCAACTCGCTTTTGCGGTTAAATGACTATTGGAAACTTGCTTTTGACGCGATACCGCGAAACGCGCGGCAAGAACGGATGAAAAGTTGACGTCCGTTCCGTGAACGTGAGGCTACATGCGCATATACCCACATATTCCCCCATACTCCCCTGTTGCAAGATGGCTTGTCTAGAGCCGCTTGCTTAGCTGCTTAGGTTACCTACGGAACTGTCTAGCGGCCTTCAATCAGCGGGGTCTGGCGGAGGGTGAGCGGCTCATCCGTATCTGGAGCGGACTGCACATGCACGGTGATCTCATAGGATTCGCCGGGCTGCAAGGTCACATCGCCCACGCCCACGGTCAGGCCATCGTGCAAAGTCACACCCTTGTAATCGTCGGCATTCTGGAATTCCCAATCCACCAAACGACCGTTCGCAGGCGCGTAAATGAACAATGCCGTCTTGATCTGGCCTTTCGGAACGATATTTCCGGCACCGGTCACATAGTCAGCTTCGGAAGCCGCTTCTTCCGCCGTCATGGTGTTCTGCAACTTGATATGCACCGTATACTGGTTCGCGCCGTTTCGCGCGACCTTCTGGAATTCAGTGGTCACTTCGCGATGCAAATACCAGTCCATTTTCGACTCGGTTTCGTCGGAAATATACACGCCGACCTGCGGTTTCGCACCTTCCGTAATCAATTTGCCGGAAATAGCGGAATCGGCAATCAGATTCTGCTCATCCTCATGCGCGCTCCACACCATCACGTGTCCCTGCTCAACAGACGTGGAAAGCGCCTTGACATACGATTTGAAATCGCCCGCATTCTGCATGATATGGTCGAACGCGGCCTGCGCGGCAACCGCGAAATACTCGTCCGTCTCCTGCGGAGCCATGCGGGCATACACGTCATGCAGCAACGTTTGGGCGGTATTAGTGCCATCCAACGTCGAACCGTCAGGCATGATAACGCCACCGGTCACCGCCAGCATGTTCTGCAGGAACAGCGGATCAATGGCGATCACACCATCAACCGCAACGCCATACTGGCGATTCCACATGGCGCTCACAATCTCGCCGGTGCGCGGAAAATCAGGCGTGAAATTCACGTCGCGAATATCCTTGCCAAGCTTGTCGGTAAACAGCAAACGTTCCTCGGCGGTCAAATCCACAACCGGCTCATCGGCATTCTGAATTTCCGAATCGGAAACGAACGGCTGCAAGCTCACGTGACCACCTTGCACCGTGACCAGGCCGAGCGATCCCGTAAGACCGCCGGAAGGGCGTGCCTCCGCATTCGTTTGCGCAAGAATCAAATAATTGCGCGGAGCATCATTCGCATGGCTTTCCGTACCCAACATGCTGGGCAGCACCTGCACGATGGAATTCAAGGAATGCACCATGCTGTCAAGTTTTTCGCAATACGTTTCCGCGGTTTTCAGGGCGTCCGCGATCTGCGCGATATGCGGGGTTTTCACGGTTTTCACTTCCCGCGTGGCCTTGTCGATCGTATCGTCCGCGATTTGGAGCGGCTGCTGAGACGCTTCCAATCCGGAAATTTCGATCGTGCCGTTTTCCACGTGAATACTGTTCAGATCAACATTTTCGGCGACTTTCACCAGTTGCGGCAACGCCTGCGACGAAATATTCTCCATGGCGGCCACCGTGGTGCGTACGGCGGAAATGTCATTGCCCACATACGGCACGACCGACGCCACCTGCCACAGCGGCGAAGAGGTTTGCTTGTAGGCCTTGCTTACGTGATCGGAGAACGCGGTTGTCTGCTTCTCAAGCTTGGACGTGTCCGCTTCGGAGATGGTCTGCTGCAAGCCTTGAGCACTCGACACCGCCTGCTGCAGCTCGTTTTTCACGTGCAGCGCAGACCATACGAATGCGCCGGCGAAAACGGCGAGGGCTGCGACTATCACGAGTACGCCGATTAGGATCTTGCGACGGCGACGTTTGCGCTTGATTTGGCGAATATGCTCGGCGCTCATACGGCGGCGCACGCGGCGGGAATGCGGGGCGCTGGAAGTGGAATCTTCTGGACTGGCGGTTGCGTCGGAGGTTGCGGTTGCGTCGGCGGCTGAATCGGCATTAGACTGCGGCTCCTCCTGACGGCCTTGCTCAGGCTGGACGCCGAATTCTTCAGGCTGATCAGACGCGCCGTTCATATTCCGTTTCGCTCCCTAATTGTTTGCAAGCACTTCGGATTCCCCAGTGTAATAGTAGGGGGAGTCGATGAAACTTACGGAGCAAAAACGGGGTTACTGAAGTTCCAACGTCGCCAATAATGCCTTGTGGTCGGAACCTTGAATCCGCTTGGTTTCCAAATTTCTGGCGTACACACCCTTGTCGTAGATGATATGGTCGATTTCAGCGATAGGGAATACCGAAGGATACGTCATATGCAATCCCTCGCCGGCACTCTCCCCCGCATCCGTAAAGCGATCGCCCAACAAATATCTGAAGCTTGCATGATCCCACGTGGAATTAAAATCCCCCATCAGCACATACGATTCCCCATTATCGTAATGCTGTAATTGCGCTATGGAATCCAAACTTTTATTCCATAATCCCTGATTGCTTGGTCGTGGAGAAAACGGATGAACCGACCCAAATCGTACTTTTCTGCCATTGAAATCAACCGTCGCGGCAGGAATACTACTGGATTCAATAGGAATGAGATCCTGCGTTGTTTCCTGCAGAGGATGCACACTATACAGTACGTTCACACCGCCATTGTCGTGCCAAGTGAGTTGCGCGGAAACGGAATACGGAAGATAATCCTCAATTCCAGCATCATACAACCGATCTAATAATCCTGATGGAACTTCCTGCATTGCAAGAATTTCAACATGCTCGCTTTGGATTGTTCGCACGATTTGCTGCGCATCGGCACAACCTTGCTTCGTATTGAACGTCATGACACGCACTGTTGCAGAAGGTTGTATGGCACGATCATTGGTCGGAACGACATACCCCCAATGCCAAATAATCTGGATGATCACGCACAATACGCTTAACGCGACTAAAAGTTTTCGTTTGCCGACAGTGCGAAAAACTGTTGCACAAACTGCGATAATTACGGAAAGCAAGCCAAGCCAAGGCATGAGCGCGACGATCAGAGGCACGTACCGTTTACCATCGAGACTGTTCGGTAGCATGCGCAGAAGCATCGCGAACACGATGACGGCGGATGCGAACCACAGCAACGCCGTAAGCAGTGAAGTGCGCGTTTCACGACGCGTCTCACTTCGTTGGACATCGCCAAGTCGAGTCATGCGCACTCCTTTCCCATTCCATCTTCCCGTTTCACTTCCTATTCCGCGCAATCCGCAATCGTATGCAATCACATGTTGCAACCGATAGTCTTACGCATCGTTTTTCACAACATCTCTCACAACATCTCTTCTCGTGAACGCTACCCGCGTTCATCCCCGCATATGTTTCCCGCGCGCATTGAGGGTGACGCTTTCACAAAAGTGCCACTATATGGACACTTTCCGGCATTTGGAATCGTTCTGATACGTTCATCCGATAGTCTATAGGTTGCAAACGGCGCTTAGCAAAAAGAGGTAGTCATGAGCGAAGAAGCAATGCGAGAAGAAGTGGCGCAAGCTGTGGAAGTGGCCGCAAACAAGGCCGCCGAAGAGGAAATCAGCAAGCTGGCCGAATTCGAAAGCGCCATCGACGAAACGCTCGCCTCCGGATATTTGGACGATACGCTCACCGTCACCGACGCAGACGGCGTGGCGCAAGTGCTGCCAGTGCTCGATTCCGAGCCGATCTCACACTTGGTGGAAGGCTTGGAAGCCGTAGGCGGGAGCGCCAATGTGTTCGTGCACACCAGCGCAGGCGTGGTGGCCCTCAGCGTAGTGGAATACAAGCCCAACGAAGAGGAGTAGCCGTCGCAGCATGCACGGTCAGGCGGCACGCCTACGGTTGAGGGCGCGTTGCACGGTTTCATGCGTGGAACCGGCACCCTGGCCGCGCACGCCGAAGAACACCATCAGCACCATCACGAAGCAGATTGCTGCACTGATACGAAGCGCCCACTGAATGCCGAACACGTTGGCAGCCGCATACACGGCTTTTGTGCCACCAAGCGCAGTCCAACGAAGAGACGTGAACGTCTCCATCAAAATCACCAACACCGGAGCGCCAATCGCGCCCGCAATCTGACGAACCGTATTCGTCACCGCGGATCCGGCGCTCACCTCTTCCGGTTCCAAACAATTCAGTGACCATGTGGTGATCGGCATCAACACGAAACCCATGCCGATCTGGCGCACAAACTGCCAAATCGACACCCACCAAATCCACGAAGTCATGGAAATCAAACTCATCATGACCGTGCCGAAACACAAGGTAATCGTGCCGATCAACGCCACCGGGCGTGCTCCGAAACGGTCAAGCACCTTACCACCGAAAAACTGCGAAATGCACTGGCCCAAAGCACCCGGAAGCATCACCAGGCCGCTAATCGCAGCAGAATAGCCACGGCAATCCTGAATGTACAGGGGCATGATCACCATAATCGAACTGAACGCGAAGAACGAGAGCGCGGCCGTGATCGTGCCAACAGTAAAACTACGATTCTTCAACACGCTCAAATTCAACAGTGGCGGCTGCGCTTCAGGATTTTCAATCTGCCTGCGCGCGCCATGAATCTGGCGGAGCACAAACCAAATAATTCCCACAACGCCAATCACCATTGGCAGCCAAACCACCGGATTTACAAACGAATACGATTCAATATTCGTAAAGCCGAACATTAGCCCGCCGAAACCGAAAATAGACAGTCCAACGGAAAAAAAGTCAGCCTTCGCGGTTTTATCGTTCTCACCGAAATTATGCAATCCAAAATAGGCAAGAAGCAGCGAAATCACGCCGATAATGGTCAACGTGAGGAAAATTGAACGCCAACCGTTCAAGTCCGTCTGCACACCGCCAAGCGTCGGGCCGATCGCCGGAGCCACGCTCATCGCCATGCCAACCGTACCCATTGCGAAACCACGGCGAGACAGCGGATAAATCGAAAACACCGTGATCTGCAACACCGGCCACATCACACCCGTGCCAACCGCCTCAAGCAAACGCCCGATCAGCACCATCAAAAAAGTTGGACCAAGCCAAGCGAACAGTGAACCGATCGTGAACACAACCATGGAAACAAGCACGATTTCGCGCGTCGAAAAACGTCTCGTAAGGTATGCCGTAAGCGGCACCATCACGCCCATGACCAGCTGGAAAATCGACGTCAGCCACTGACCGGTCGTAACGGAAATACCAAAATCACTGACGATCGTCGGCAACGCGGCGCTCAACTGCAATTGCGTGAAATTACCGACGAACGTAATAAATGTAAGAATCGCAATGGAAATAAACGCCGTGCGCGTTAAATGACCGTCCTGATACGATTCCTCTCGAGTAAGCGCTCGGGACATGCTCCGCTTCGCTGACATCAATCACCTTCTCCACATTCAAACGCACAAACTATATGATAGCCCGTATGACAGAGGCATGGATATTCGCCTGCGGATTCCTGTTTTTGTCATTTCGGGGTAACGCTCCCCTATTTAGAGGTATCATGGCACACGAAAGAGGTAGGCAAGTTTTCGACGCAGGCAGCGTCGAGGGGGGGGGGTGGAGGATAATGACAGTCAGGGCCATGTTCCACATCTGCATGGAGTTGTGGGGCATTTTCATATGCCTGATTTGCGCAGGCGGAATTTTCATTGCAACACCACACAAAACCAGACGAACTCGCATCAAAATACTCATGCAGATCGCCTGCATGCTTCTTCTTGGAACCGACGCGCTCAGCTGGTATTTTCGCGTAGATGCAGACGAAACCGCATACTATATGGTTCGCATAAGCAATTTCTCAGTATTCTGCATCAACTATATTTTCATGAGTTTCTTCGCAACCTATGTTTGGTTGACAGTGAGCAAACATCAGCATCGCAAACCAGCCGCATTGCGTGCTGTCTACGCATTATCCGTAATTGGAATTCTCTTACTTATCATCACACAATTCACTGGTCTTTTCTACTATTTCGATGACCACAATCTTTACCATCGCGGTAATTTCTATCTTCTTTCGCAGGCAATTGCGGTCTTGGGAATCGCATTATGCCTCTTCATGTTGATCTCATATCGCAAGAATCTTGATCGCATTATTTTCCTTTCCATGATGTCGTTCTTCGTGCTACCAGTATTGGCGACCATCTACCAAGCACTGGCATACAGTTTTTCATTGCAATGTTTGGCGATCGTGATCTCCACACAGATTATGTTCGTCATGGACACCGTGGAAATGAACATGCGATTCCACTCGCAACAGGCCGCCTACGAAAAAGCACGGTACGAAGCCGAACATGACGGCATGACCGGTTTGCTGAACAAGGAAGCGGGATGGAAACACATGCGCAAATATTTCGACCGCATGGATTCGCACGACGAAGCGATGCTGATGTTCGTCGACATCGACGATTTCAAAACCATCAACGACACATACGGACACACGGTCGGCGATTTCTGGATCCGCGAGGTCGCATCCCAACTTCGGCACATCTACCGGCAAGATGACATTATCTGCCGATATGGCGGTGACGAATTCTTGGCACTTATTCGCAACACCGCCAGCGAACAGGTGCTTGAAACCACGCTGGGCATGTTCTTCCAACAGTTGGCACGCACCTCGGAACAGCACGGGCAAGACGTGCATTGCAGCGTAGGCGTGTGCCGCATTGCAGCCGCTGACGGTGCCAGCCTTGGCACGGGGCGCGCCGATGGAGACGCGATCGGAAGCGTGGATTTCGACCAATGCGTCGCACAGGCCGACTTGGCGCTGTACGAAACCAAACGATTCAACAAAGGAACGTTCACCGTCTACAACTACGACCGTTCCCAGCCAGCACCCGCAAATATCCGCGCCTAAATGAGCAGCTTCAGCTTTCCGGCAATTCCTGCGCTGGGCAACCGTGCAATACGGAAAGCATCGCCCGCTTTTCCTGCAAAGTGACAGTCAGCCCGTACTTGTCTTTCACGCCAATCTGCCGGGCCACGTAATCGCAACGGTATTCACTGTTCGTCGGCAGCCAGTATGCGGCCGAAGCGGAACCCTTCTGCTGATTCGCGGGCCCATCCACGGCCAGCAGATTGTACATGTCGTTGCCGAATTGGTACAGCTTCGCATGATCCCACGTGTTCGCGCCCGACTGCCACGCATTTTCCAACGCGACCACATGATCGATCTGCACCGCCGAAGACGTTTTCACTCCACGTACGAATTGGATGGTCTGACCGGTATACGGATCGTCAAGTGTGCCCGACGCAACCTGGCAGCTACGGCCGTTCTTATATTGCACGTCCGTCAGATCGCGCGCGAGCACGTCTTCGCGCACGTCGCAACCGTTGCCATCGTCGTCGGTTTCGCGGAATCCGAACGCATCGCGATCATATCCGGCCTTGCTGGGATTGTCGTCGACGGTAAGTTTTTCCAACGTTTCCGCAGCTGTGCCGGTTGCCGTGTACTCGCCGGTGATTTCGCCTACGGTCGGATTGACTTTCGGCAGCAGCATGCCGATAGTGACGCCGATTACCGCAACGACTACCAGCAAAATAAGAATACGTTCCAGCGGACCGTCGGCGTTGATCCAACTTTTTTTGAACCGTTTGCCGGCCCGCTGGATATCACGCACGTCGCGTTCAATATTCCGATAATTATAAGAATTACGATTATTCTTTCGAGGCATAATTATTAAAAATAATACGAAATTACGGAATTACGGAGTATCAGGCGTACGTGAACGTCATCGGATCATGTCCGGCGCGCGTCGGACCGTCAAGCGCGTCGATCGCGGCATGTTCTTCAGGGGTGAGCACGAATCCAAACAAATCGAGATTCTGCTTCTGCCGATCCGCATGCACCGACTTGGGGATGATGATCGTGCCATTTTCGATATGCCAACGCAGAATCACCTGCGCAGGGGTAACCCCATGCTCCGCTGCGATGCGCTCAATCGCACCATTTCCGGCGTTCAAATCAGCACCGCGAGCCATCGGCGAATATGCTTCCACGGCAATGCCGTGCGCCTTGCAATAGTCCACGACCTCGCGCTGCTGCCAGGTCGGATGCAGCTCAATCTGGTTGACGGCAGGATATTCGCCGGTCTCCTCATGCAAGCGGTCGAGATGCTCGGGCAGGAAATTGCACACACCCAGCGTGCGCACGCGCCCCTCCGCGCGGAATTCCTGGAACGCCTTCCACGTTTCGCTGGAACGCCAGTCGAACGGGGTGGGCCAATGCAGCATGTACATGTCGACATAATCGAGCTGCAGCAAGCCAAGCTGGCGGTCGAACGCCTTGCGTGCGCTGTCATACCCCTGCTCGGAATCGCGCAGTTTCGTCGTAACCCACAGGTTTTTGCGCTGCTCACCTTCCGTGAATCCCGCATTGTTCAGCGCGCGACCCACGCCGGCCTCATTGTTGTACCCCGCCGCGCCGTCGATATGACGGTAGCCGGCTTCCAGCGCACTCTCCACTACGGGGGTAACACCCTCATCGTCGATGCGCAGCACGCCCAAGCCGATTTGCGGAATCAGATTGCCGTCGTTCAATGTGACCATGGGGGTATGGAAAGTTTCCATGCGTTGTCCTTTCGAAGGCTGTGTTTCAGGCGATTATTCTCAACCGTTCTCATGCTTGTTCCAGCTTAGCCGCAGGTCGCCGCAATTCGGCCATATTTCGTGGCACATGCCTCGCATTGCGTCTTGGAACGGTTCGGACGCGCCGTTGCATGAGTCGCGCATATGCCGACAGATGATATGCGCGTACGTAACATAACCGCGCAGTCTCGTGCGCTATAACATTGCTCGGATAAGAGGGCGACGAACATGAACAGTACAGACGACGCGAACGATATGGACGGCATGGGAGGCATGGTCAATGCGGGTGCGACGGATGGCGTGGAATGCTGGGAAACGGCACGGGCGAATCACGATTTCTCTTCCCGCCACGGGCACGCGCTTGCCGGCATGCTTGGACCTGCTTTTGTGGCGGCCGTCGCCTACGTGGATCCCGGCAATGTGGCTGCGAATATCACATCCGGCGCGAGGTACGGATATCTGCTGGTGTGGGTGCTGGTACTCGCCAATTGTATGAGCGTGCTCATTCAATATCAGTCCGCAAAACTTGGTATCGTCACCGGAAAAAGTCTTCCCGCAATCCTGGGAGAACGACTTGGCGACGGCGGTCGATTCATGTTTTTCATGCAAGCGGAAGTCATTGCAATATCGACTGATCTTGCGGAAGTAATTGGCGGCGCAATCGCACTGAAATTATTATTTGGACTTCCGCTTTTTATTGGTGGGTGCATAATCGGCATTATTTCTACGGTCTTGCTTATTTTTCAAAAGAGTGCCACGCATCATATTTTTGAAAAGCTGATTATTGCATTGCTGCTGGTGATTACTTTTGGATTTATTGCAGGCCTTTTTATTGATCCACCAAATCCTGCGCAAGTTTTGCAAGGTCTTGTTCCGCATTTCAAAGGAACCGAAACGGTATTGATGGCAACTTCCATGCTGGGCGCCACGGTGATGCCGCACGCGATTTACCTGCATTCCACGCTGGTGAACGACCATTACGTGCCAGGAGAGCCCAAACCGAGCGTAAAGACCCTGCTACACGGAAGCAAAATAGACGTGTTCTGGGCATTATTACTTGCTGGATCGGTGAATCTTGCACTATTGATTCTTGCGGCGAATTCATTGCATGGCATGACCGGCACGGATACGATCGAGGGTGCGCAACAGGCCATTCAGCATGTGCTAGGTCCGGTGATCGGCACGATTTTCTCGGTCGGACTGCTGGCTTCCAGCCTGAGTTCCACGTCGGTCGGCACATATGCGGGCGCAGAAATCATGCATGGACTGTTGCGGATCAAAGCGCCGATGTGGGCATGCCGCGTGGTGACGCTCGTACCGGCGTTGGTGGTGTTGTGGTTTGCTAAGAATCCGACGGAAGCGCTGATCATAGGGCAAGTTGTGCTGTCGATCGGCATTCCATTTGCGATTATTCCGCTGATGAAATACACTCACGATCGATCATTAATGGGCGATTATGTGGATGGTCCGGTGAAATTCGCGATCAATATGGTAGTTGTTTCGCTGATTGTCGCACTTAACGTGATTCTTGTAATTCTCACGCTCTCCGGTCGTTCCTGACGTGGGTCCCATTTCGGTGTCCGCACAGTCGACCGGCGCAGCTGCCCGCGCAGGAATTGCCGGAACACCGAGGTTGATTCGGGTCTGCACAAACATCGCGAGCTGCGTCGCGAAGCCAACGATACGAAATCAACAGCACAAAGGGCGATAGCGCGAAATCAACGGCACGAAGGACAACGGTACGAAACCGATGGCTCGAAGGGCGACGGTACGAAACCAACGGCGAGCTACACGCGCGTGGTGGCGCGGGCGATCACGTGCGACTGGGTGGTGATGTAACTCGGCTCCAGCACACGCGTGCCGTCGATCCGGTCGAGAATACGGCTGACCGCAGTCGGCGCAATCCAGTCGAGACAGGAATCCATGGTGGTCAGCGGAGGCTGGAAATAGGCGGCTTCTTCAATGTTGTCGAAACCAATCACCTGCATCTGGTCGGGAACGGAAATGCCGTTCGCAGCCAAAGTGAACAGCGCACCCAACGCAAGCTGGTCATTGAATGCCACAATCCCGTCGAATGGAATTCCGGAATCGATGAGCTGTTGCGTAATGCGAGCGCCGGAGCCGATCGTCCAATCCTGGCCCGTGTTCATCACCAATCGCGAATCGAATTCGATACCTCGCGCGGCGCATGCTTCGAGCACGCCGCGGAGTCGCAGTTGCGCATTGCCTTCAATGGCGTCTCGTACGGAATCAATGTGTTCCGGTTCGGTTCGAGAGCCCACCACCGCGAGTCGAGTTGCTCCATGATCGAACAGGTATTCGGCGGCAAGGCGGGCTTCCTGAATATCGTCGGGGGTAACGTGGTCGGCTTTGCCGTGTGTGGAACGCGCGCCCACGCATACGAGCGGATAGTCCACGTCCAAGTCCGCCGCTTCAAGGTTTTCGACTTCGGAGATCGACAGGATCATGCCGTCCGAGACGGTGGTGTTGAAGTTGCGCAGGAGTGATTGCGCTCCTTGTGCGGATCCTTCGGCGTAGGTGGTGACGTATACGGAGTAGCCGTAGCCGCGGGCCGCGTCGATTACGCGGTTGGCGAGCTCCGACAGGTATGGGGCGGTCAATGTTGGTACGGCGAGTGTGATGAAACCGGTTTTGCCGCGGTTGAGATTGCGCGCGGACACGTTCACGCGGTATCCGAGTCGGTCGATGACTTCCTGGACTTTTTCTCGCGTGGAGTCGGTCATACGGCCGGAATGGTTGATCACGTTGGATGCGGTTTTGAGTGAAACGCCTGCCTCTTCGGCCACGTCTCGTAGGGTGACGCGTTTTTTGTCCGGCTTCGGCTCCGGCTTTGACTCGCCCATGTTCGTCTCCGTGATTGTTGAATATGCCGGTAAAAAGTTTACCAGTTATGGCAAGCCCGCCATTCTTGAGTTTCAGAATGGCGGGCTCAGGTTGTGTGAGATTGTTGTGTTACGCAATCAATTGCGCGAAATTATGCGGAATTATGCGCGCTTTACGACGAGTACGCCGTTGCGATGCACGGTGTAGCTGCCCGTCTGTTCCTCTGCTTCCGCTTGGAACAGGTAGATTGGTTCGCCTTCGATGCCCTGCAATGCGATTTCTTTCTTGCCGCGCGGCAGATAGAAATCGAAGGTTGCGTCGGCGGACTTGCGCACGGTGTGCAGTACGTCGGAATCGGTCGGATTGGCGACATTTGCGGAATCTTCCACGATATTCTCGCGCACGAATTCCGTAAGATCGGCGACGTTGAGATCGCAGCCGACGAAGTATGTTTCGCCGGAACCGTACGGATTGCGGGTGATTGCGGCGGTGCCGCCGAGTTCCCATTCGTCGGCTTCTTCACCTTCGTAGGTGGCTAATACCTGCGCGCGTTCGCCGTCGACGTTCACATCGTTCTGCCACAGGCGGGTGACCGCACCGGAGCTCAAACGAATTTCGGACGGTTCGCCTTCGGCTTCCGCGCCGAGAATGTTGAATTCCTCGCCGCGAATACCCAGCATTTCGCGCAGCAGGCCGTCTCCGGCTCCCGGGTATCCGCCGAGCCAGGTGTGGAAGTTTTCGTCGATCAGTCCGGTTGCATAACCGATGACCACACGGCCGCCGGCAGCTGCGAAATCGGCCAAACGCTGCGTATCTTCGGCGCTGAGCATGATCACGGTCGGCAGTACGACGGTCTTGTATGCGCTCCAATCGTATTTCAACGGCACAATGTCGGCACGGGTGCCGGCGTTGAGGAACGCACGGTACCAGTCGCGCACGTCATGCCAATGGTTGAGCTTCATGCTCGGCAGGGTTTCGGAGCGTGTGGCCCATTCGGATTCCGCGCTGAACAGGATCGCCGTATCGGACTGTTCCAGTTCGGTACCCTGCACGCCAGCGTCGCCGAGGGTTTTCAGCGCTGCGCCCAGTTCGCACACTTGACGGAACAGTTTGGTGTCTTCGCCCGCGTGGGGCACGAGTGCGGAGTGGAAGGATTCGGCTCCGAATGCGGAGGCACGCCACTGGAAGAAGTTGATGGCGTCGGCACCCATGGCCACATGCGCAATGGAGTCACGCACGGTTTCACCCTTGCGCTTGCGTGCGTTGAGCGGCTTCCACTGCACGGCCGAAGTGGAATGTTCCATCACATACCACGGCTTGCCGAGCGCGAGGGAATCCATCAAAGCGTCGGAGCAGAACAGTTCGTCGATATGCGATTCGCCCTCATGGAAGTAATGGTCGTTCGACACGAAATCGACTTCCTCGGCCCAGTCGGCGTAGTCCATGCAGCACTGGTCGGTGGAGACCATGAAGTTCGTGGTGAACGGCTTGTCGGGGCAGATTTCGGCGATGGCGTCGCGTTCGGCCTTGTAGAAGTCGAGCAGCATATCGTTGCCGAAACGCTCGAAATCAAGCTTTTGACCGGGGTTCACCATGGAGTCGGCGCCCATGAAACGCGGGATGAGCACTTCGTGGAAACCGTTCATTTCCTGACCCCAGAAGGTGGTGCCCCACGCCTTGTTGAGGTTTTCGATGGTGCCGTATTTGCGTTCGCACCACAGGCGGAAGGCGTTGAGCGCGTTGTCGGAGTAATCGTAACGGTTGTTCCAGCCGTATTCGTTGCCCATATGCCATGCGGTGACGTACGGGTTGGTGCCGTAGCGTTCGGCCAGTTTGCGGCACAGGGTGAGCGCGTATTCCTTGAACACCGGGCTTGTCGGGCTCCAGGATTGGCGCGATCCCGCGTTGACGGGATGGCCGAATTTGTCTTGCGGCAGCACTTCCGGGTGCTTTTCGTACAGCCACAGCGGCGCGGTGGCGGTTGCGGAGGCCAGATCGACCGCGATGCCGGCTTTGCCGAGCTTGTCGATGATGCGGTCAAGCCAGCCGAAATCCCAACGGTTTTCTTCCGGCTGAATGCGATCCCAGCTGAAAATGGCCACGGCCACGGTATTGACACCGGCCTGTTTCATGAGGCGGACGTCTTCGTCCCACACGTCTTCCGACCACTGGTCGGGATTGTAATCACCGCCGTATGCGATGCCTTTGCCGTTGTCGGTCAGCAGTTCCGGCCATTTGAACGTGCGATGCATGGATTACTCCTTTGTGTGCGTATGGCATCCGCTATAACGCTGAGGATGCCAGCTCGACAGCTTCCCTTCGAAAGCTCTCGTAAAATCTTTTTATAAAATCTAGTATATATATTTACTAAGATATTTGAGATGGTCCCGGGGATGTCCACGATGACACCCCCGAGGTCTTATTTTTTGTTCTTTTCGGACGATTGCCGAAAAATCGGTATGCGCTTTACCGAAATTTCAGCATGCGACCGTTGCGATCATTCCTTGACGGCGCCTGCGGCAAGGCCGGACTGCCAGTACTTCTGCAGGCACAGGAACGCGATGACCAACGGGACGATCGTGATCAACGAACCCGTGACCACCAGGTTCTGGATCGCCTGGCCGCCCGCGGTGCTCGCCTGGTCCTTCCACTGGTTCAGACCGATCGTCAGCGGATACCAGTTCGAATCCTTCAGCATGATCAACGGCAGGAAGTAGTTGTTCCACGTCGCCACGATCGTGAACAGGGCCGTCGTCACGATCCCCGGGGCGAGCAGCGGCAGGGATACCTGGAAGAACGTGCGGAACTCGCCGGCGCCGTCCACGCGGGCGGCTTCGAGCAGCTCGGTCGGCACGGCCTGGTCGGAGAAGATCCACATCAGGTACAGGCCGAACGTCGACACCAGGCTCGGGATGATCATGGCCCACGGGGTGTTCGTCAGGTTCAGCTTGGCGAACAGCAGGAACTGCGGCACGGCCAGGGCGATGCCCGGCACCGAGATGGCGCCGATGATCACCGCGAACACGGCCTTGCGTCCCGGGAAACGGAACTTCGCCAGGCCGTACCCGCCCATGATGGCCAGCAGTGTCGCGCCGCCGGCGCCCACGACCACGTACAGGATCGTGTTCAGGAACCAGCGTCCGAAGATGCCGTCCTGGTAGGTGAACACGGTCTTGATGTTGTCCCACAAAGCGAACGTGCGGCCGAAGCCCAGACCGAACGTGGACGTGAAGTCCGCCTGCGTCTTCGTGGCGTTGATCAGCAGGTACACGAACGGGAACAGGCAGTACACCGCGAACAGCGCGCACACGATGGTCAGCAGCGTGCTCCTGCGCGGGTTCGCCACGTTCGCGAAGCCGGACTTCGCAGCCCTCTTGCGCTCGGCCTTCTCGTCGCGCGCGACCCTCTTGAGGCGTTCCTTCTCGGTCTTTTTCGCGGCCTTCTCCTGGGCTTTGAGCTCCTGAGCGGTGAGCCTCTGCTCCGTGCCCGCGGCGATTGTTGCGTCACTCATTTTCGATGCTCCTTAGCGTTTCTTCCCCTATATGCGGATGGTTCGCGCCACCGGGCGTTACTTCATCTGCTCCTTCATGCTGTTGAGCTGCACCGCGTACGCGATCGCCATCGTGATCACGGCCATCGTGATCGCCAGGGCGGCGGCGTAGTTCGACTGGTTGCCCGCGAAGCTCAGGTTGTACGCGTACATGTTCGGCGTGTAGTACGTGGTGATCGAGTTGCCCGGCACCATGTTCTGCAGGATGCTCGGCTCGTTGAACAGCTGGAACGAGCCGATGATCGAGAAGATCACCGTGATCGCGAGCGAGCCCTTCAGTTCCGGCAGCTTGATGGACTTGACGATCTGCCACTCGGACGCCCCGTCGATCGAGGCGGCCTCGTACAGCGAATGCGGGATCGTGGACAGCGAGCTGTAGAAGATCAGCATGTTGTAGCCGGTGAACTCCCAGGTCACGATGTTGCCGATCGCGGCGAGCAGCACGTTCGGGCTCAGCACGTCGAGGTTCGTGCCCAGCCAGTCGTTCAGGGAGCCGACCAGACCGTACTTCGCGCCGTACATGAAGCCCCACACCAAAGTCGACACCACGGCCGGCACCGCGTACGGCAGGAACGTGGAGATGCGGAAGAACTTCGCGCCGTGCAGCTTCATGGAATCCAACGCCAGGGCCATCGCCGCCGACAGGAACAGCATGACCGGCACCTGCACGCACGTGAACAGCGCGACCCTGCCGACCGAGCTCCAGAACTGCTGGTCGTGGAACAGGCGAATGTAGTTGCTGATTCCCACGAACTTCGTGCCGCCGATCATCTGCTTCTGGAAGAAGCTGATGTA
>ERZ791897.444-NODE-444-length-31647-cov-5.008705_pt1 | contig 31647 bp, 29 predicted proteins | sample MGYA00510152_ERZ791897 | MGnify/ENA primary metagenome ERZ791897 (study PRJEB30046, sample SAMN00792050) | human gut metagenome | study: EMG produced TPA metagenomics assembly of the A metagenome-wide association study of gut microbiota in type 2...
GTGTGATAAGTCCAGTTTTTATGCGGATAACTAGATTTTTATGCTATTTTTATAAAAAAAAATCCTCTTTACTGATTAGTGAGTAAAGAGAATTTATGCTGTTATTTCCGATACATCTTTAATTCAAGATATAAATCGTTATATTTTTGCAAATAATATTGCCCTAAGTTAGAATAAACTTCCATTTTATCTAATTGTTTTTCAGTTGGATAAAATTGGCGATCAGATGTGATCGATTTAGGCAAAATCTTCATAGCTCCTTTATTAGGAGTGGAATAACCGATATATTCGGCGTTTCGAGCTGCATTTTCAGGCTTTAACATAAAGTTGATAAAAGCATAAGCACCCTTGAGATTTTTAGCGGTCTTAGGGATAACAATGTTGTCAAACCATAAGTTAGTACCGCCTTCAGGGATAACGTAGTGCAAATGGCTGTTATTGGCCATCATGTCGCAAGCTTCACCCGAATAAGTTATAGCAATGTTGCTTTCTTCGTTGCTCATGTACATCTTAATTTCATCTGAGACAATCGCCTTAGCGTTTGGTGCGAGCTTTTTGAGCTTTTCATAAGCTTGCTGAATTTGTGTATCGTTTTTACTATTTAAAGAATAACCTAAACTACTTAAGCCAATTCCCATAAATTCACGCGCACCATCGACAAACATGATTTGATTTCTAAACTTTTTATCCCAAAGTTTATTCCAACTATCTACATCAGATTTCTTATAGAATTTGTCATTATAGATGATGCCTAAAGTTCCCCAAAAATATGGGATAGAGTAATGGTTTCCTGGATCAAAGCTCTTGTTTAAGAAGCGCGGGTCGATATACTTGAGATTTGGTAATTTGGCATGATCGATTTTTTTAAGCAAATGAGCAGCGCGCATTTTTTCAATCATATATTCACTTGGAACCGCAATATCATAGTTGGTTCCGCCTTGTTGAATCTTAGTATACATAGCTTCATTAGAGTCAAAAGTTTCATAGTTAACCTTATAGCCAGTTTGCTTTTCAAATTTAGTAATTAGGTCAGGATCGATATAATCGCCCCAGTTATAGATATTAATCACTTTAGCCCCAGCCATTCCTGTTGAACGGTTAAGCAGGTGGGCACCTAACAAAAGCAAAGCAATGATGGCAACAATGCCAATAAAAAGAGCACGTAATTTTTTCATTAAACTTCGCCTCCTTTGCGGTTTGTTTTAGTATTGTCTTTACTAATATAGTAGTAACCAATCACTAAAACTAAGGAAAACAAGAAGACAAGTGTACTTAAAGCATTGATTTCTAAGCTAACACCTTGACGTGCGCGGGAATAGATTTCCACAGATAGGGTGGAAAAGCCATTTCCAGTAACGAAAAATGTTACGGCAAAGTCATCTAATGAATAAGTGAAAGCCATAAAATACCCAGCAATAATGCCTGGTGTTAGATAAGGTAAGATGATATCTTTTAAGACTTGGAAGTGATTAGCCCCTAAGTCATAGGCCGCCGATACCATTGAGTCTTTCATTTCTTGTAACTTTGGTAAAACCATCAACACCACAATTGGAATACTAAATGCAATATGTGAAAGCAAGACGGTCCAAAAGCCTAGGCTAAAGCCACTAAATAACGAACCGACCATGGTAAAGAAAATTAAAAAGCTAGCACCAATGATAACATCAGGAGAAACCATTAAAATGTTGTTAGCTGATAATAAGCTATTACGGGTAGTCCGTTTTTTGGAGTAATAGATTGACAAAGCTCCAAAGGTTCCGATAATTGTTGCGATCAATGAAGATAAAAAAGCCAACATAAATGTATTCAAAAGAATGATCATTAAACGTGTGTCGCCGAATAAATCATTGAAGTGACGCAATGAAAAGCCAGTAAAATGATTCATATTATTACCTTTATTGAAGGAATAATACATCAAATAAGCGATTGGCAAGTATAAAAAGATAAAAACAATGATTAAATAAAGATTAGCCCATTTAAATTTCTTCATTATTTTTTACCTCCCGTCTTTTTTTCACCAGTCAGCATCATCACAACAAACATTGCAATGATTAAGACCACGCCGATGGTTGAACCCATGCCCCAGTTTTGTGTAACCAAGAAGTGTTCTTCAATCGCAGTCCCTAAGGTGATCACACGATTGCCACCGATTAAACGTGTTAGCATAAATAAGGAAAGTGAAGGAATAAAGACGGCCTGAATGCCACTTTTAACCCCGTTTAAAGATAGCGGGAAAACAACTTTCCAAAAAGTCTGGATGCGATTAGCTCCTAAGTCCTTGCTTGCTGAAATGAGTGATTGATCCATTTCTTCTAAAGCATTAAAGATCGGAATGATCATAAATGGCAATTCGATATACATCGAAACTACTAAGAAACTAAAATCGGTAAATAAGATTTGCTGTGGCGCAATCCCAAAGAAACCTAAAAAGCTATTGACACCACCATGGATCCCAAAGATACCGATAAATGCATAGGCTTTTAAAAGTAAATTAATCCAAGTTGGTAAAATGATGAGTAACAGCCATAAGTCTTTGTGCTTTAATTTAGTCAAAAAATAGGCTGTTGGGTAGCTGATAACTAATGTAATCAATGTAATCAAAAAAGCATACCAAACTGAGTTAAATGTCATCATCAAGTATTTGCCAGAGCCAAGATAAGCGGCATAGTTGGCCAAAGTAAAATGACCGTTAGTATCTAAAAATGAGTATCCCACAACTAAAATTACGGGAGCAATTACAAATAAAGCGAGCCATAAAAAGTAAGGAATCGCAAAAAAAGTGCGCATCTTTTTCATGCTAAGTCCTCCTAATCTTCATAGCTTTCCAAACGTGCATCAAAGTCTTCTTCAGACTCATTGAAACGCATGACATGGATATCTTCTGGTTCAAAGTTTAAGCCAACCATACTACCAGATTGTGCTTTACGAGTAGAATGAACAATCCATTCGTTTTCTTGTTCGTCGTAACAAACAATTTCATAATGGACGCCTCTAAAGAGTTGAGTATCTACTTTAACCTTGAGTTTACCATGATCTACATCAGTCAAAGTCAAATCTTCTGGACGCAAGACAACTTCAACTGGTTCGTTTGGACGCATTCCTCCATCGACACATTCAAAACGTTTGCCGACAAATTCAACTAATTCATCTTTAATCATGATGCCATCAACGATGTTACTTTCACCGATAAAATCGGCTACGTAATGGTTGATTGGCTCGTCATAAATATCAACTGGCGTTCCGCTTTGAACGATATTACCATTATTTAAGACAAAGATTTCATCACTCATTGCCAAAGCTTCTTCTTGATCATGAGTAACAAAAATAAAGGTAATGCCTAGACGTTGTTGTAATTCACGTAATTCGTATTGCATATCAAGGCGTAATTTGTGATCTAAAGCAGACAAAGGTTCATCAAGTAATAAAATTTTAGGTTCGTTGATGATAGCACGTGCAATAGCTACGCGTTGTTTTTGTCCGCCAGACATTTCGTTGATCCCGCGCTTTTCATAACCTTCCAATTGGACCATCTTTAAGGCTTGTTTTACCTTTTGTTTGATCTGATCCTTAGGTAATTTTTTTATGCGCAGACCAAATGCGATGTTTTCAAAAACATTCATATGCGGGAAAAGCGCATAATCTTGAAAGACCGTATTGACCTGACGTTTATTGGCAGGCACCTCATTGATGCGTTTGCCTTCAAAAAAGATATCTCCGTTAGTCGGCTCTGAAAAACCTGCGATCATCCGAAGAATCGTTGTTTTACCGCACCCAGATGGTCCGAGTAACGTGTAAAATTTACCCTCCTCGATGTCAAAACTCACATTTTTCAAAACTGGAATGTCGTCATCATAGCTCTTGATGACATTTTTAAATGAAATGATTGGCTGTTTCACAATCTAACCCCCTTCGGTTTTTTAAACACGATTTATCTGGTGTTGACCAGATAGTTTTTGCTTAATTAGCTATTATTAAGCAACTCTCTTAATAATACACTGTTAGAACATAATTTGATATAAAAATTGTTCATAATTAAAAATTTTTTCTTAAACTAAAGCAATAAAAAGATAATAGTAAGTACTTATCGTTTAAACAACATTTAATGTATGATAGATATGAAAGAAAAATGAGGTGAGAATATGGCCACGTTAAAAATATTATTGGTCGAAGATGAAGATGGTTTAGCGAGTTTTATTCAAACGGAACTTGAATTTGAAGGCTATCAAGTTAAAAGAATTAATAACGGCAAACAAGCTTTACAGGAATTTGAAGAATTTGTGCCAGATTTAATCTTATTAGACTGGATGTTGCCTGGATATGATGGAATTACTGTAGCTCGTAGGATTCGGCGTCAAAGTGAGATTCCTATTATTATGATGACAGCAAAGAATCAAACGAGTGATATCGTAACTGGCTTAGATGCTGGTTTAGACGATTATTTGACTAAACCTTTTGAAATTGAAGAATTATTTGCCCGTATTCGTGTGATTGAAAGACGATTGGCTAAAAAAGAGAGTACAAATAACGTTTTAGAATATGCTAATTTAAAGCTAGACTTAGCCAAGCATCAAATTGAAGTCGCAGGTAAAATGGTAGAACTAACTCCTAAAGAGTTTGGTATTTTATATGAATTATTAAAGGAACCAGAGGAAGTCAAAACTAGAGATGAATTATTAAATAGTGTCTGGGGATATGAGTATTTTGGACAAACAAATGTTGTTGACGTGTACATTCGAACGTTGCGTAATAAGTTAGGTGCTGCTGGTGAATTAATTCAAACCGTTCGTGGCTTTGGCTATGTTTTGAGGAAATAAAAATGAAGCAATATTTGAAAAAAAACAGTAAGACGGCGCAATATCAGTTGACTAAACATTTTTTGTGTATCTTGTTTTTAATATTACTGGTGAGTAATTTAGTATATATTGTAGCCTCGGCCGGATTTTCATATGAATATATTTCTAAAAGGGCAGATCGTATAATTGTAGCCATTGAAGAAGATCAAAGTCGCAGTCAAGATTGGCGTAGTACAGTAGATGCTTATGTTTCTGCTGGGGATGAAGATGCGTTAAAACTATCATTGCCATCAGGAAGTGTTTATTATTCAAATGCAGCCTCGGCCGTATTTGAACAAATTAAGACTGGTAAAAGCATGCCTTTACTTCCAGGAATTGTGTTTAGTCGAGATGATATTTATTATGTTAAGCATAAAAATTTAGGTGATTTTAGTGTTGATATTGCATTGGATAGTGAAGACATTTTGGATTTAACGGGGGGCTTGTTACGTATTAACTTATTTTTAAATGCAATAGCCTTGGTATTAGGGGCCATTTTGATTTACTTTAGAGTAGCCAAATGGAGTAAAAAATTGACTACGATGGCACATGAAATTAAAGAACTTAAAGATGGAAAACTAACGGTTCCACCTGATCCAATAGAAATTACAGAAGTAGCAAGCGCCTTTAATCAACTGTTGGATAAACAAAAACAAGCAATTGAACGTGAAAAACAATTCGTAGCAGATGCATCACATGATTTAAAAACCCCGATTGCCGCTATTAGAGGCCATGTGAAATTGATTATGCGTAGAGGCAAGCAACATCCTGAAATTGTCGAAAACTCATTGGATTTTATTGATAAAGAATCAAAACGTCTGCAGCTTTTGACTAATAGATTGTTGCTTTTGAGTAAGACGACACAAAAAATGCAACTTGCTCGAGTTAATATCGCACAAGTAGCTATAAATGAAGTAAATAGAGCAAAAGAAGTATCTAACACAGAAGTTGAAATGAATTGTAATCCTGATTTATGGTTAATGGCAGATTCTAAAGATATTGAGCTAATACTTCAAAATTTATTAGAAAATGCCCGTAAATATGCCCCAGGTAAAGTAGAAGTTATAGCTAGCAAAGTGCAAGATAACTTGTGTTTGCAAGTAGTTGATCACGGGCAAGGTATTGCGGATAGTCAAAAAGACAAAATTTTTGAACGCTTTTATCGCGTAGAAAATTCACGTTCAAATCAAATTGAAGGTTCAGGAATTGGCTTGGCAATCGTCAAGAATTTGGTTGAAAAATACCAAGGCAAAATAAGTGTAAAAGAGACTCCTGGTGGGGGGAGTACTTTTGAAATTTTATGGCCATTAAAAAATTAAGAAATCTTCATTTTAAACTTAACTAAATTTGATTTTTTTAGTTTTCTTTCTTGCTATTATAAAGACAACAAGAAAGATATTATATTATATGGAGGAAAAGTGAAATGAAAAAAGTTAAGCTATTAGGTGTAGGGGTTTTAGCAGCATTGGTTTTGGCAGGGTGTTCTAACAATCAGCCAACGACACAACATTCGCAAGCAACATCAAGTTCTCAGTCACATATGAATTCACAAACAACAACAACTACTAGCGGTGTTCCAGCAGAAATCAAAGTCAGTGTAGCTGATGCCATTGCGTTTTATCAAGAAAAGCATCCAAATACAGATATAACAAGTTTAGAATTAGAATTAGATAAGTCCTTAGGAAACTATGTCTATAAGATTGATGGTATGGATGACAATACCGAATATGAGCTTAAATTTGATGCGGAAACTAAAAATGTCTACCATGATAGAAGTGAAATGTTAGATCATGATGAACAAAATGGAGTAGAACGTGCCAACGAAAAACTTGATTTAAGCAATATCTTGGATTTGCAAGCAGCAACGCAAGCAGCACAAAAAGAAGCTGGTTCTGGCACAATTGAAAGTTGGGAATTAGATCGTAATTTAGGTACAACTTATTGGGAAGTTAAGTTTAGAGTAAACAATCAAGAAGTAAATGTAAAATTAAATGCCCAAAATGGTACAATTTTAGAAAAAGAAGTTGATGACTAAACAAGAATGTCTGATATAAACACTTAAAATGACTTGAGATAGTGTGTTTTACACTATTTCAGGTTATTTTTTTATTGTTTTAGGAATAAATGAAAGTGAACGGACAATGAGACAAAGTGAAATACTGAGTTTTTAGAGGCTATAAGTATTGATTTTAAAGCAAAATATCGCTTTTTGTAACAAAATTGTTACTGTGTAACTTTTATGTTATAAAAATAATGAAATTTCTGCGAAAAAACACTTGACATGATTTTTTTGAAGAAAATTTGAAAAAAAGATGATGATTTTTAAATCAAGTATTTTGAATTTTTAATAATAATATAGAATTTTTTGTAAGCGACTTAAATAGGCAAAATGATAGTCTTTTTTGCATATATATAAAAGATTTTTACTATACTTTGTGAAGCCTTTATTACACTTTATGCCAAATATTACGATATTTGTGAAAATAGTAATGCTCTTGGTATGTAGATGTTACATTTAGCCCGTATACTTAAGCAGTGTTAAGAAGCCGTGGCAAAAATCAACACGGTTTAAAATTAGTTAGGAGAGAAATTTACTTTATGGATTTCAAAAAAGCGTGGGTATCTTTGACAGCGACTCTTAGTTTAATTGCTTTTTTTGCAATCGCAGCTAGCGCAGCCACTGTGACGGTGAAACCAGGAGATACGCTTTCAGATATCGCTTTAAAGTATAATACAACCGTCACTGATATTAAATTGGCAAACCCATATCTTGAAGATGTTAATAAAATCTTCCCTGGACAAAAAATTGAAATTGTTCCAACTAGTGGGTTAAAAGATGAAGCTAGACAACAAGAACTTGCTCAATTAAAGCAAAGAGCACAAGAAATTGAAGCGCAGCGTCAAGCTCAAATTAAGGCGCAACAAGAAGCAGAAGCTAAACGCCAAGCAGAGCTACAAGCGCAAGAAGAAGCAAGACGTCAACAAGAAGAACAACAACGTCAAGCAGTAATACAAGCACAACAATCAGAAGAAATGGCTAAGCAATATGTAGCTAGCCGTGAATCTGGTGGCTCATACACTGCAAGAAATGGGATTTATTATGGTAAATACCAATTAACAATTTCATATTTAAACGGCGATTTATCCCCAGCTAACCAAGAACGTGTCGCACAACAATATGTAATGTCACGTTATGGCTCATGGCAAGCTGCTAAAGCTCACTGGGATGCAAATGGCTGGTTTTAATAGCTAACAAAAATAGTGAGGATTAAAAAGTAGGCTAAAAACACTTAGTCTATATTTATATTTATTGAAATTATGTAAAAAAAGAAGCTTATGAAAAATTCATTTCATAGGCTTCTTTTTTGATTTAGTAGCTAAATTTAGCTTGTGGAAGATAGAGTAGTACTTGTTGGATTTGAGGTAAGATTTCTAAAAGAAGCTCACGATATCCACAAAAAGTACCATTTTTATCCACATACATCGCTTGTTGCATACGTTTGCACCCACCATTACATAAAAATTTGCAAGGACAAGCAGAACAATACTCTGGAAGAGTGCTACGGGATGTTAAAAATTTGTGGATAACATTTTTTTTGCGTAATTCTTGATAGCTTTCATCCACAATATTGCCCACATAGTATTCGTCAAGGGCGTAAAAGTCACAAGGGAAAACAGAGCCATCTGCTTCAATTACCGTTTGAAACGAGCAATACCCGGTTAATCCACAAGCATTAACTTGTTTTTTTGTTACTAAATTGATGATATCGTCGAATAATTTAATACTTAAGTAATGCCCTTTTTTAAATTCAGCGAGCCAAAGTTTGAATAAACGGCTATAAAAACGATAAAAGAGTTGTGGATTTAAAGCATATTGGCTCGGTTTATCCACATTTAATTCATCTAAACAGGGAATAAACTGAATATAAGGTATTTTTTGTTCCAACAAAAAGTTAAATACTTGTTGTGGATGCCGAGCTAATTGGCTAGTTAATACACACAAAATATTAAATTCGATGTTATATTGCTCGAATAATTTTTTGGTGTGGATTAGACGTTTGAATGTCGGTTGATCTTTTGGATCACGTCGGTACAAATCATGAAATTGGGCGGGTCCATCGATTGACAGCCCCACTAAAAAGTCATTTTCTTTTAAAAAGGCACACCATTGCTCGTTAATCAAGATACCGTTGGTTTGTAAGGCATAATTGACGGTTACAGCGCGTTTTTGTTGTTTGACAAAGGAAACGAAATCCTTAAAAAAATTAAGTCCTGCCAAGGTCGGTTCTCCTCCTTGGAAGGCAATATTTAGGATATCTCCATCCTTTAATGTTGAAAAAATGTTAGTGATCAAAGCATGCGAAGTAGTAGGCGTCATTTTTCCATAAGATTTTACTTGGCGTTGCGCACTAACATCGGCGTAAAAACAATATTTACACCGTAGATTACAAGTTGCAGAAAAAGGCTTAATCAAAATAGAGTGATACATTGCGTCACACCGTTGTCAAAAAACAGTAATAATACTAGTTTTGACAAGTTCCTTTCTTTGAATTTTGAACTATTCTAGTAATTTATGGGGATATAAACTTTTACCATGTTAATTATGGATAGTTTAAATTTACTAGTGATTATTTTTTACTATTTACTACTTTCTCTAATAACTAATTTTGTGGCCGTTACGATATTGATAGGATCAGTTTGAATGCCATTCATGATATTTTGTAATGTCATTGCACCAAGCGTCCCCATTTGCCTTTTTGAAAGTTGGACGGTGCTAAGACTAGGTGAGAAGTATTGTCCAACTTCTAAGTCACCAAAACCGATGATACTGATATCGTCTGGGACAGATATCTGAGCTTCATTTAATGCCCGTAAAGCCCCTAAAGCCATTGTATCGCTAATGGCAAAAAAAGCAGTAGGCAAATTAGGTCCTAAAGTTTCAATCGCTGTTTTCATTGCTTGATAGCCACTTTCAATCGAAAAATCACCTGTAAAAATTAATTTTTCATCTAATTCATTGTTTTTTTGTAATTCTTCTCTAAAAATGATAGACCTTGGATCTAAGAAGTCGCGCTTATTGTTATGACTATTTGAGATACCATCAATTAAACCGATTTGTTGGTGATTATGTTCTTTAAAATAAGAAATTATTTCTTTGACCGGTGAAGAATAGTCGGCTGTTATACAACTAATACCATATTTCATTGTATTTTGATTTATAACGACTAGAGGTTTTTTTACATTAACAAGTAAAGGCATATTTTCTTTGTTGAATTCTCCGATAGCTATAATTCCGTCAATATCGGAAAAATTAAGAAAATTAGGAAAATCTTCGTTAAAAATACTTCTGATAACGTGGTAACCCGCATTTTTTAAGGTTATTTCGACGCCCCAACGAATAGCACTAAAATATAAATCAGTTAAACCTAGTTCTTTTGTATACCAGTGTGTAATTAGAACAGTTCCGGCGAAATTTTCTTTTTTGGGTAAAATTTTAGTGTAATTCATTTCTGCTGCAATCGAAAGCACACGTTGTCTAGTCTCAGGGCTAACTTGAATAGTTTCATCTGAGTTTAAAATCCGCGAGACAGTACTGATAGATACCTTCGCAGCAGAAGCGATATCTTTAATAGTTGCCATGGAAAAACCCCTTTCATAAATTGTTCTTAAAGATACTTTAGCATAAAACAAACAAATGATAAAGTTGGATATTTTTACTAAAATACATTGATTTTAGTAAAACATAGATATATAATATATTCAGATTTTTGGTAGCGTTATCATAAAAAGAAAGGGTGAATTATATGACTTCCAACATATCAATGTTTCAAATTATTCTGTTGACATTATTATCAGTTTTATGTGGGATTGATCCTTATATTGCGGGATTGCAATTGAGTAAACCGGCAATTGCTGGTTTTTTGGCTGGTATTATTATGGGAGATATCCAAACAGGATTAGTTGTTGGAGCAACGTTACAGTTGATGGTTTTAGGCGTTGGAACATTTGGTGGTGCATCGATTCCTGATTTTGGGACAGGTGCGATTATTGGTACGGCTTTAGGCGTTGTAAGTAATAAAGGTATGGAATTTGCTATTGGGATTTCTGTTCCGGTAGGTTTGTTATTGGTTCAATTAGACATTTTAGCTAGATTTTGTAATGTGTTCTTCTTACATCGAATAGATCATCATATTGAGACTGGCAATTATTCAAAAATTAATATTGAAGCATGGCTGAGTCTATTGCCCATAGCATTATCACGTGCGATTCCAGTTGGATTGTCGCTAGCTTTTGGTAATGATGTGATTAACTTAGTTTTAAAATATGCACCAGATTGGTTAATGGGCGGTTTGAAATTGGCAGGGGCCGTCTTACCTGTTGTAGGGATTGGTATTTTACTTCATTATTTACCAGTAAAACGCTTCTTTGCATATCTAATTATTGGTTTTGTCTTGGCCGCATATTTAAAGGTTCCGATGATGGGAATTGCTTTTGTAGGTTTAGCCGTCGCATTATTGCAATATAGTAAATTAAATGATCAACATAAATTAGAACAAAAATTACAAGCTACCCATGCAACGACTGATATATCTTTAGAGAAAGGAGAAGTAGATGATGATGAAATCTAGTTTGACTAAAGAAGATTTAAGAAAAGTAAGTTTACGTTATATGTTAGGTGGTCAATTAGGGTGGAACTATGAAAGAATGGTAAATGTCGCTTATGTGCACGCGATTTATCCTGCATTAGTGAAACTATATGGTAAAGATTCACCGGAATTAAAAGAAATCTTACAAAGTGAGATGCAATTTTTTAATACTAGTCCGTTTTTAACTGCATTTATTTTAGGGATGGATTTGACGTTACAAAATGAAAGCGGTATAGAAGCTAAAGATGCTGTTACTTCAATTAAAACAAGTCTGATGGGACCATTTGCTGCCATTGGAGATTCATTATTTGGAGCTGTATTACCGACTATTTTTGGTTCATTAGCCGCTTATATGGGGTTGAAAGGTAATCCAACAGGGGTTATTATTTGGCTGATTTCAGCAGTGGTTGTTTGGTGTTTGCGTTATTTTGAATTGCCAATCGCATTTAATGAAGGAAAGAAGCTATTAACAAGTGTTGGTAATTTGTTGCATAATTTGACAGAATCGGCAACTATGATGGGTGTGTTGGTTATTGGTGGTTTGATTCCAACGGTTGTCAATGTTTCAATACCATTTAACTTGACTATCGGTAAAAAGTCTTTAAGTATTCAAAAAGATATTTTTGATCAATTAATGCCTTCTTTGGTTCCAATTATTTTGGTAGCATTGGCATATTGGTTATTAAGTTTTAAAAAATTAAATTCTACTAAAGTTATTTGGATTTTTCTGATTTTGTCTATTATTATGTATAGTTGCAAGATTTTAGCAGTAGGATAAAAGTTGAAAGGAGTAAACAAAATGATCAAGCAGGCAAATGTAATTTTAATGATGGTCGATCAGATGCGCTATGAAGCATTATCATTAAATGATCGCTATCATTTTGTAAGTACGCCAACGTTAGATATGATGGCTAGCGAGGGGTGCAACTTTACAAATGCATATTCAAGTGTACCAACATGCGTTCCGGCACGTGCTGCTTTATTGACAGGGCTTGATCAAGAACATAGTGGACGAGTTGGATATGAAGATGAAGTTGCTTGGAATTATCAACAAACAATTGCGCAAACCTTTAAAGATGCAGGGTATCAAACTCAATGCATTGGTAAAATGCATGTCTATCCCGAAAGAAAACGCTTGGGTTTTGATAACGTTTTGTTGCATGATGGTTATTTGCATGTGAGTCGAAAATATAATAAAGCTTATGGGACACAATTTGAATATCATAGTGATTATTTAGCTGACTTGAAACAAAAATTAGGTAGCCAAGCAGACTTGATTGATGATGGGATGAATTGTAATTCATGGCAGGCGCGTCCGTTTATGTTTGATGAAATGTTGCATCCAACAAACTGGGTTGTAAGTGAGTCGATTAAATTTTTAAGTCGTCGTGATCCAACTGTACCATTTTTCTTAAAGATGTCATTTGAAAAGCCACATGCACCGCTAGATCCACCGAAGTATTATTTTGATATGTATATGGAACGCTTAAAAGACATCGACTTGCATATTGGTAATTGGGAAAAATTAAGCGAGCAGGTACCAAGTTTATATGCTTTAAAAGGTAAGTTAAAAGAAGATGATCAAAAAAGAATGGTAGCCGCGTATCTTGGCTTAGTCACACATATTGATCATCAGATTAGTCGCTTTTTGACGGCGTTTAAAGAATTTGGTTTAGATAAAAATACGGTTATTTGGTTTGTTTCCGATCATGGTGATCAGCTAGGCGAGCATTATTTGTTTAGAAAAGGTTATCCTTATCAAGGAAGTATTCATGTGCCATCTTTTATTTATGACCCGGGAAATATTTTAGATATCAAGCGCCACCAAGTCGATGAACTCATTAAGTTACAAGACATTTATCCTTCATTAGCACAGATGATTTTAGATAAAGATGTGAAAGTCGATGGCCAAAACATTGCACCGCTGCTAAAAAAGGCAGATTCAGACTGGCGTGATGAAATTCACGGTGAACACTGTTTAGGTGTAGATTCTAGCCAATTTATCTTGACGAAACGCTGGAAGTTTATCTGGTTTAGCGTGCGTGATGAGTACCAACTCTTTGACCTGCAAGCTGATCCAAATGAACAAAATAATTTGATTGCAGAAACTAAGTATCAAGATTTGATTGCAGATTTTAAACAGAAGATGGCTGTTTATCTAAAAGACCGTGAAGAAGGCTTCGTTGAAGATGGAGTTTTAGTCAAACGCGATGTGAGTCAAGTTAAAGCAACTTTAGACTTTGCAAAATAAAATTAAAGCAGCTAGCAAAGTTCTAGAAATAGGGCTTTAGGGTTGCTTTTTTTGTGCGGTATTGTGTTGATTATAGCTACAAATAACGTAAAAATAAGGCTAGTTGTGATAAAATTGTTTATTTTACTAGGAAATGTTAAGAGGATTAATGACCTATACTATAATTAAATTCAAGTTTTATTTAGAAAAATATTTTGAAATAACACAAAGATATTTTTCTTTAAACTTAAACTTCGTAATTTCTTGTAACGTTCTAGCAAGCATCTGCTATAATAAATACTGAACAAACAGCTAGTAATAAAATTTAATGGAGGCAAGTCATTCATGACGCAAAAATATAAGTTGACAGCGACAGTCGTTTCACAAGAACAACTTGCAACAGATGTCTACAGCATGTGGTTGAAAAGCCCAGAAATTGCAAGCCAAGCACAGGCAGGACAATTTATTGGAATGTATCCAAACGATGCAACTAAGATGTTGATGCGACCGATTAGCTTATGTGAGATTGATGCACAAAAAGGCTTACTCCGGGTTGTTTATCGGGTGACAGGACCAAATGCAGGGACCAAGGAATTTTCGATGCTAAAAGCTAATGATACTTTAGAAATCTTTGGACCATTAGGTAATGGTTTTAATATAGAAGGAACCCAAGATAAACGTGTTATGTTGTTTGGGGGCGGGATCGGAATTCCACCGATGCTTGAATTAGGGAAACAATTAGCTAAGCAACAAGCAAAAGTCATGTTTGTTTTAGGTTATCGTGATGAAGTTTTCTTAGCTGAAGAATGTCAACAATATGGTGAAGTTTATCTAGCAACAGAAGATGGTAGCTTAGGTACTAAAGGAAATGTGTTAGATGCTGTTAAGCAAAATGCGCTTCAAGCGGATTTGCTGTATGCTTGTGGACCAACACCGATGCTTAAAGCGTTGCAGACATATGCTAAAGAACATGATTTGATGTGTTACCTATCATTAGAAGAACGAATGGCTTGTGGAATCGGTGCTTGTTTAGCATGCGTTTGCCAAAGTGTGTCTCTTGATGAACACAGTCATGTTAAAAATAAACGTGTCTGCAAAGACGGACCGGTATTCTTGGCAACGGAGGTAGAACTATGATAGATACAACAGTAAATATCGCTGGCGTAGAATTGAAAAATCCGGTGATGACAGCTTCGGGGACTTTTGGATCTGGTCAAGAATATAGTGAGTTTTTTGATTTAGGGAAATTAGGAGCGGTGGTAACTAAAGGTGTTGCTAATGTGCCGTGGCCTGGTAATAATACACCACGTATTGCAGAAACCCATGCAGGGATGCTAAATGCAGTTGGTTTACAAAATCCTGGGGTAGATGTATTTTGTAAACGTGATTTACCATTTTTAAAACAGTTTGATACCAAGGTAATCGTCAATGTTTGTGGCAAAACAACAAAAGATTATTGTGAAGTAGTTGAACGCTTGGCAGATGAAGAAAGTGTTGATTTACTTGAAATCAATATTTCCTGTCCAAATGTTAAAGAAGGCGGAATTGCCTTTGGTCAAAATCCATGTTCGGTTGAAGAAATCACTAAAGAAGTCAAAAAAGTTGCTAAACAACCAATTATCATGAAACTTAGTCCAAATGTTACCGACATTACGGAAACTGCTAAAGCAGCACAGGCAGGAGGAGCCGATGCATTATCTTTGATTAATACTTTGACAGGAATGAAAATTGACATTGAACGTCAAAATTTTGTTTTAGCCAATAAAACAGGTGGCCTTTCTGGTCCTGCTATTAAACCAGTGGCATTACGGATGGTCTATCAGGTTGCTAATAGTGTGGATTTACCAATTATCGGTATGGGTGGCATTACTAATGCCGCTGATGCTTTAGAATTTATCTTAGCCGGTGCAAGTGCGGTTGCGATAGGCACGGCAAACTTTGTTGATCCATTGGCAGCTCCGAAAGTTGTTGAAGGTATCAAAGATTACATGAAACGCCATAATTGCCAAAAAATAACGGATTTAATCGGCATAGTTAGATAAAATAAAACACTAGTCCACAAAAAATGAGACTAGTGTTTTTGTTATAATTAAATAGGCTAGAATGGGAGGTTAAAGATGATTAAAGAAATTATTCATGATCAATTTTTCTTGGCTAAAAAGGCTCAAAAAGCAACACCAGCAGATAAACAAGTGATTATTGATTTGTTAGATACGCTAAAAGCCAATCAAGCTAGTTGTGTTGGTTTAGCTGCTAATATGATTGGTAGCACCAAACGTATTATTGTATGTCAGGCAGGTCCTTTGGCGTTGGCTTTAGTTAATCCAGAGATTATACAAAAAAGTGAAGCTTACCAAACCACAGAAGGTTGCTTGTCGTTGAGTGGCCAAAGAAAAACTACACGTTATCAAAAAATTACGGTTCGTTATTGGGATCAAAACTTTCAAGAACATACGCAAAAATTTAGTGGGTTTTTGGCACAAATTATTCAACACGAAATCGATCATTGCGAAGGGATTTTGATTTAAAAAACGGTCTAGGCTTGAGGAGTCTAGACCGTTTATTTATATAAAAATGATGATGATACCAGCGATAATCATTATAAAACCAAGGATAAAGCCATTGTAGACGGCTAAAGCTGCAAATTTAGAAGTTTGCTTAGTGCCTTTTTGTTTGATATGCGTGAAATACTTTTTAGTTGTGAAAATTTGATATAATCCAAAAAACATCAGCATTAAAGCGACAACTTGTGAAAAGATTGCGTCCATGTTATTTCGCTCCTTTTGGTAACGCTTTTTCTTAGATTGTATATCTTGATAAAGAGCGGTGTCAACTTGTACCAAATATGGAACGGGGAGATTTTTCTAGAAACAAATACCAAGTCTTAGTTTAGGATTGTTATTTAGAAAACGTTTTTATACAATGGTGTTGATAGTTTAATATGTGAAAGGAAAAGATGATAATGCAACAATATTACATAGGAATTGATATGGGTGGTACGAGTATCAAGTATGGTTTGGTCGATAAAAAAGGCAAGGTAAGTGCTAAAGGAAGTGTCAAAACGGCACAAAGTAAAGACGAAATTTTAGCCAGTCTAGAACAAATTGTGCAGGACTACCAACAAGAAAATGAAATCTTAGGAATTGGTATTAGTGCACCTGGTGTAATCAAGGCAGATGGTTATATGCAAACGGCTGGAGCGATTGCTTGTCTATATGGAGCGAACTTAAAAGAATATTTAGAACAAAAATTTAAGTTGCCTGTAACAGTAGAAAATGATGCTAATGCAGCTGCCTTGGCAGAAGGGTGGTTTGGTGCAGCTAAGGGATGTCAAAATTATTTAGCTTTAGTTTTAGGAACCGGGGTTGGTGGTGGAATCATCATCAACGGCCAAATTTATCGAGGTGCCAATGGCCATGCTGGTGAGTTTGGGTGGGCGTTGATGACGCAACAAGATGATCCAGATGACTTGGAATATGGTAGTTTGAACTTTCATGGTGCAACTGTGCTAGGGTTGACGCGTTTGTATGATTTAGCAAAAGGTAATTCTCAGCCACAAACTGATGCGCGGCAAATCTTTGCAGAAGCTAACGATGGCTTAGAACCGGCTAAAAGTGTGCTGCAACATTATTTGATGATGTTAAGTAAAGGGATTTTTAATCTTGTGACGGCCTTTGATCCTGAAGTCGTTGTTTTAGGCGGGGCAGTCAGTGCCAACAAAACGTTTAGAACAGAGATTACGGCGGCTTATGAATATTATTTGCACAATCACAAAGGCATCAAAAATCTACCGAGTGCAACGTTGAAATTTGCCCAATCCGGAAATGATGCCGGTTTAATCGGGGCGGTCTACAGTTTGTTGACCAAATAACAAACAATTTTTAGACTGGAAGAAAAATTGTTCGCAATGTATAATGGAGATAAACCACGTCAAAAAGCAAATAAAGGATGGTGTTAAGATGGATTTTAAAGAATTTGATCCACAATTATGGGGGGCAATTGCTAAAGAAGAGCAACGCCAACAAGCCAACATTGAATTGATTGCTTCAGAAAACATTGTATCGCCAGCTGTTTTAGCGGCTCAAGGAAGTGTGTTGACTAACAAATATGCAGAAGGCTATCCAGGACGGCGTTATTATGGTGGCTGCCAATGCGTCGATGAGGTTGAGAATTTGGCGATTGAACGTGCTAAAGCATTGTTTGGTGCGAAATTTGCTAATGTTCAACCACATTCTGGTTCACAAGCCAATGCAGCTGCTTATGTTGCGTTAGTGAATCCAGGAGCGACAATTTTAGGAATGGATTTGTCAGCTGGGGGACACTTAACTCATGGCTCGCCGGTTAATTTTAGTGGTAAAACATATAATTTTGTTGGTTATAAAGTTAATCAAGAAGATGAATGTCTTGATTACGAAGAAATTGCTCAAATAGCTCAAAAATGTCATCCTGACTTGATTGTTGCCGGAGCTAGTGCGTATCCACGTATTATTGATTTTAAGAAATTTAGAGAAATTGCAGACAGTGTTGGTGCCAAATTGATGGTAGATATGGCACATATCGCTGGGTTAGTAGCTGCTGGTGTGCATCCAAATCCAATGCCTTATGCTGATGTGGTTACTACAACTACACACAAGACTTTGCGTGGTCCGCGTGGAGGCTTGATTTTGACCAATGATGAACAGCTTGCCAAAAAGATTGATAGTGCAATTTTCCCGGGTTTGCAAGGTGGTCCGTTAGAACATGTGATTGCTGGAAAAGCAGTTGCTTTTAAGGAAGCTCTAGCGCCAGAATTTAAGGATTATTGTCGTCAAATTTTAGTAAACATGCAAGCCATGGTCGAAGTGTTTGCTAAAGATGAAAAGGTGCGTTTAGTTTCTGGTGGGACCGATAATCATCTGTTATTATTAGAAGTCTTGGCGACAGGACTAAACGGTAAACAAGCTGAAAAAGTCTTAGATGTAGTTAATATTACAGTTAACAAAAATGCGATTCCATTTGAAACGTTAAGTCCATTTAAGACGAGTGGTATTCGTTTAGGAACTGCAGCGATTACAACACGTGGCTTTAAAGAAGATGATTGTCGTGAAGTAGCGCAGATTATTTTGGATGTGTTACATGCACCAGAAGATGAAGCTACTTTAAAGCAAGCTAGTCAACGTGTCAAAGCATTGACTGACAAATATCCATTATATCAAGCGTAAAAAATAACCGCTGAGTCATTTGGCTTAGCGGTTTTTGTTTATAAAAGTTAATGATACAAACCTAAAGATTGTTGCATAGCCAAAATAGCACCAGCTACTGCACCGTCATATTGATTATAAGGTTTAACAATGAGATGTTGTTGTAAAATGTTAGTCAATTGGAAACGATTTTCATCTAGGTAATGATTCAACAAACCAAAGAGTTTTTGTGAATCAAATAATGCACCATGCAATACGATTTGATGAGTATCTGCCATCATAACTAGATTGTTTAAAGTAATCGCAAGATATTTCATCGCGCTATTTAAAATGTTGATGACTCCTTCATCGCCGAGTTCATAGGCTTTTTGTACGGTGTAAAAATCGATATCATCAATGTTTTTAGCGAGTTGGCGTAGGTAAGTTGAGCTAGATGTTTCGTATAGCAAGCGCGCTTTTTTAATAATAGCACCTTGACTAATATAATTTTGTAAGCACCCACGCCGACCACAATCGCATAACTCACCTTCAGGATTAACGATCCAATGACCAATTTCACCCACTAAGAAATTATCGATACCATGAATTTTTCCATCGTAAACATAAGAAGTAAAAATTCCTCGAGCTATGTGCAAAAATAAAATATTTTCATCGTGAACATTTCTGCTCAATAAACGATAACATAATGTCATACAATGAACATTATTTTCAAAATAGCAGGGTAGTTGAAGTTGTTTGATAGCTGGATCAAGATCAAAATTTTGCCAAGCTAAGCGGTTGCTGACAATCCTGTTTTTGTTTGAATTATAATGTCCGGGCAAAGCAAAACCTAACGCACATGGTTTAAATTCTTGGCAAGAATCCACAAACTCACGCAACATGGTAGCAAAGTCGGCCCCGTTTGGAATCTTTTTGAGTTCGACTATTTTTTTACGCAAAATTGTACCAAGATTATCGGTTAAACAAAATGCGATAAATAATTCATGCAATTCGATACCAATGTAATAGCTGTGATTTGGTGCAATTTTAAGGTAAATTTTTTTGCGACCAACATGAATGCTAGTATCTTCAGATTCAACTTCGGTAATTAATTTTTCCTTGAGTAAATCTGCTGTGACTTTAGTTGTAGTTGCAGGCGTGATTCCGGTTTTAGTGGCAATATCGATTCGGGATATAGCGCCGTTGGTATAAATTTTATCTAGTATTTTACTACGAATCTCAAGTTGCTTTTTAGTATAAGCCATAAGTGACGCTCCTTAATAATAAAAAAGAAATAAAATCCTTGATACCATTGTATAATAATTATAAAAAATAAACAATATCCAAAAAGAAAACAGTTGCAAAAAAATTATGATTACGTTATCATTTACTTGTAAATAAGTTTTAGTTGCTAGAAAGTATTAAATTTTAAGGTTTAGAAATTATTTATTTTTAATAACTAAAGCGGCGTTATTTATTTACAAATTATTATTTTTTAGGAGGAAAATATCATGGCTGGAAAATCAAAAGGCGTTGATAGTTTCATTGAAAAAGTTCTTATGCCTGTAGCTGTAAAGCTCAGTTCTTTTAAACCGTTGATTGCGATTCGTGATGGCATCGTTTTGGCAATGCCATTAATTATCATCGGTTCATTATTTACAATTTTGGGTAGTTTCCCAATTGATGCATGGACTAATTGGGTAGCTAATACTAAGTTTAACGGTGTGGCTATTCTTGATATCTTTAACAAGATTTCAAATGGTTCATTTGGCTTGTTAGGTTTAGTAGGTGCATTTGGTATTGCATCTAGTTATGCAGAACAACACAAAACAGACGGTAAATCCGCAGGGATTATCGCATTAGCATCATTCTTTGTTGTTACTCCAAGTATCATGAGTGGAGATAAAGCACCACTTGAAGGTATGCCTTATGGTTACTTAGGAAGTAAAGGTTTGTTTATTGCAATTATTATTGGTTTGATTGCCGGTGGGCTTTTCCAATGGTTTATCAATCGCGATATCCGTATCAAGATGCCTGAAGCAGTACCACCTGCAGTTTCTAAGAGTTTCAGTGCTTTGATTCCAGGTGCTGTTATTATCACTTTATTTGGCGCTATTTATGCTATCTTAACTTGGACAGGGTTGGGTAACATTCATGATTTGTTATTACACATCTTATCCAAGCCATTAGGTATTTTAGGTGATACCTTAGGCGGAACATTAGTAGCTATCATGCTTAACAGTTTGTTCTGGTTTGTTGGTATTCACGGTGGTAATGTTATCAACAGTGTCTTGCAACCAGTTTGGTTGATGAACACGGATGCAAACCGTTTATTGGCTACAAAAGGTAACTTAGACTTGGCTCATGGTGGTCACGTTGTAACTCAACCATTCATCGATAACTTTGTTTACATGGGTGGTGGCGGTGCTACCATCGGTTTAGTTTTAGCTATTGGTTTGATTGTTTTATCCAAGAAGGCAAGTAAAGAAACAGAAGTATTGGCACCATTAACCATTACTCCAGGTTTATTTAACATTAACGAACCAACAATGTTTGGTTTACCAGTTGTTTTGAACACAGCATTAATCATTCCATTTGTTCTTGCACCAATGATTAACGCAATCACAACATACTTTGCAATGAGTACAGGAATTGTTCCATTATGTACCGGGGCTGTTGTTCCTTGGACAATGCCACCAGTTTTATCTGGTTTCTTGGCAACTAACAGCTGGCAAGGTTCTGTGTTACAATTAATTAACGTAGTAATTGATATCGCAATTTATTTACCATTCATTTCTATGGTCAATAAACAACAAAAAATGGCTGAAATGGGCGAATAATTGTTAGGAATTGTGAAAGGAACGTGCAAATGGTTAAAAGATTAATCAGTGCTGACACCAGTGAAGTCTTAGCGATGGATGGTGCGATGCTTAAGAAAAGTATTAAAGCTAGTGAAGGTCGTGTTGTTTTAAGTGAAAATGTCGTCGTACATGAAGGAATCGATGGTTTGACAACTTCTGAAATTGCGGCAGCATTTGGGGCTGACATGATTTTATTAAATGCTTTAGATGTTTTAGAACCGGTTATTTTAGGATTATATAAGGGAGAAGAGACGTTAGCAACAGCCAAGGCACATCATGATGGACAAAGCATTCGCCGTCTACAAAAGTTAGTTGGTCGTCCGATTGGTGTTAACTTGGAGCCTGTCGATCCACAAGCAAAAATGGCGGAAGATCGTCTAGAGATTTCTAAAGGACGTATGGCAAGCGTTGAAACTTTACAAGCGGCTGAAAAATTAGGTTTTAACTTTATCGTTTTGACAGGTAACCCAGGAACAGGTGTTACAAACGCACAGATTGCAGCTAATGTAAAACTTGCAAAGCAACATTTTAGTGGGCTTGTAATTGCTGGTAAGATGCATGGTGCAGGGGTTGATGAACCTGTAGTTAGTCTTGATGCAGTTAAAGCTTTCTTGGAAGCTGGTGCTGATGTAATCTTAGTTCCAGCTGTTGGTACAGTTCCTGAATTTGATGAAGTTGAATTAAAGGCAATTGTCAAATATGTGCATGCTCATGATGGGTTGGTGATGAGTACGATTGGTACAAGTCAAGAAGGCTCTGGAGCAAGCTATTTAGAAAATATTGCAATTCGCAATAAAATTTGTGGGGTTGATATTCAACATATCGGCGATGCTGCTTGGGGAGTTCAATCACCATTTGACAATATCTATGCTTTAAGTAAGGCAATTCGTGGCGAACGTCATGCTATTCAACGGATGGCGCGCTCGATTAATCGTTAAATAAAAATAGTAAATCCGATCTGCAATGGGTGTATAAATGTAGGCCGGATTTATTTCTTTTGTAAAAAGGAAACGGTTTCAGGAGGTTTTATAATGATTAAATATAGCAAATTAGCACACGCTTCTATGGCATTAATATTGATGGGAAGTTATGCTGCAACGGTTGCTACCACGCCGCATACAATTTTAGCTGCAACCAAAAATGAAGTTAAACATGAGCATGAATTGGTTGATTTACAGACTGATAATTTATTACAAAATGGTAATTTTGAAAATGCGGACAATAATTGGAATATAGTTGGCCAAGATTCAGGAGTGATTAAGGATGAAAAATCTGGAAGTAATATGGCCGTATTAAATAAAACAACTGATAATCATGCTAATGGACATATTTGGCAAGATGTTACTTTAAAAAAACATACAACTTATGTGCTGAGTGCAAAAGTCAAGGTTCAAAGTTCTAATCCTAGTGATTATATTACTTTTGATGTGAAAAAAGGCAACGCAAATGTTGCTAATTATTTTAAAGATTTAAAAGTATGTGCAACCACTGATGGATGGCAAGATGTAAGTCTTGAATTTATGACAGATGATACAACTTTATTTGCAGTTGGGATTGGTCGATGGTTTGATCAAGCAACTTCATCACAAAAAAATACAGTGGCTTACATGGATGATGTTAAATTAAAAGAAAAGAGCACTGCTCAAGACGATAATTATAATATTATTTGGGCTGATGATTTTAATGAACAACAACTCGATACTTCTAAATGGGATTATGAATTAGGAAGTATTCGTGGTGTTGAACAAGAACATTATGTTAACAGTAAAGAAAATGTCGATGTTTCTGATGGAACCTTGAAATTACGCCTAACCGATAGAGCAAAAGAAGACCAATATACAAATCCGCGTGGTGATCGCAAAGTAATTTATAATTCAGGAAGCATCAGAACGCATGGTAAACAAGAATTTCTATATGGTCGAATCGAAATAAGAGCTAAATTGCCTAAGGGTAAAGGTGTATTCCCAGCATTTTGGACTTTAGGTTCAGACTTTACGTTAGATGGTAAGATTAATTCACAACAAGGTGCTCCATGGCCTGTTTCTGGAGAAATGGATATTATGGAATTAATAGGTCAAGATGGTGATACATCTCAAGGAAACAAGACAGTTTATCAAACGCTACATTATGGGGATGCAGCAGATAAAGATAATGGTAAATATGCAGGTAACGGGACCTCTTATGCATTAAGTGATGGCACAAACTTTAATGACGGATATCATATTTTTGGAATCAATTGGAGTAAAGGAAAAGTGGAATGGTATGTCGACAACAAAATTGTACGGACTGTCGATTATAGCAATGATCCATTGGCTTTAAAGACGCTTGATCGTCCACAATATGTACAATTGAATTTAGCTGCAGGTGGTAATTGGCCAGGAGATGCGGGTACAAACTTAGCAGGTCAAGAATTTGATGTTGATTATATTTATTATGCACAAAATGAACAACAAAAAGCTGATGCGCAACAATACTATGCAAATGCCGCTAAAATTACAGGGGCAAAAGATGTAACAATGACTCAAGGAGAAATTCCAGATTTATTAGCAGGAGTTACATCGGATAAAAATACCAAATTAGATTTTTCTGTTGATGATGAATATCAATTCCAAAATACCGGTGGAAATACTAATGTTCACTTGGTATGTAGTGGCAAAGATGATGCTGCTAAACTAGCAACATTGCCTGCTGGTAAGTATAATTTATATTACAGTGCGGTGAATACAGAAGATAAGACCATACCAGCTACTAGAAAAGCTGTTTTGTTGACGGTTAAACCACGTTCATTGGCAACTGATTTGGCAGCTAACGGATTAAAGGCAGTAGGTTATGCTAAAGATACGCTAGCAAGCATTGCACTTCCTGATGGTTGGAGTTGGGATAAGCCAGATACAGTTTTAGTCCAAGGAACACAAAAAGTATCTGCAACCTACAGTAAAAATGGTTTTACAATGCAAGAAAGTATTGATGTGACAGGGAATGCTTCTGTTTCTAAAGAACAACTTCAAGCGCAAATAGCAGTTGCTCAAAAACTTGTAACACAAACAGATAAATATACTGCTCAATCTTTAGCAACTTTACAAACAAGTCTTACTAAAGCAAAAGCTGTGTTGGAACAACTTGATCCTACGTACGCACAAATGACACTAGCTTATCAAGATTTAGAAAATGCCCAAAAGCAATTGGTTCTAAAAGATGTTCAAAAGCCAGCAGAGCCAACGCAAGATAAGCAAGATCAAGTAATTCTTGAAAGTAAAAAAGATGACAAGAATTCTAAGCTTCCACAAGCTGGAGAAAATAAGGGAATTATTTTAAGTGCTTTAGGTTTGTTGACAGCAGGAGTTAGTGTAGTAGCTTTATTTAAACGTAAATAATTAACTAGATAAAATGCATTGCATAATCTGAATTTGATTATGTAGTGCATTTTGTTTTTTTAAAAGGTTAATTAGAGCCACATTTTAGTCAAGTAAGCGCTTTTTAAGTTAAGGAGTGTTGCTTATAATATTGGTATTGAGAAGTGATTTAAAAGCGAAAGGGTTGGTAATGATGACTTACGAAGAAGTATTACAACAAATTGAACAAATGCGCACTCAATCTAAAGCAAACGACGATAAGCGCGATGCTGGTTTGCCTTTACAAATTCCAGGAGTAAAGCGCATTGATGATTTGAGTTACGGTCCAGATCCTAAATGGCATCTATTGGATCTTTATTTGCCAGAAGATATCAATGAAAAAATTCCTGTTATTATCAGTATTCATGGTGGTGGCTGGTGCTATGGGACTAAAGAAACTTATCAATTTTATGGGATGGGCTTGGCTAAACGAGGTTTTGCGGTGGTTAACTTTAATTACCGCTTAGCACCAGAAGTCAAGTTTCCTAAAGAATTAGATGACATCAATGCTGTTTTTCATTGGGTCGTTCAAAATGCCACAAATTACAACCTTGATTTAGATAATGTCTTTGTTGTAGGTGATAGTGCAGGCGGACAAATGGCGCAACAATATGTTACTATCTTAAGCAATCCAGTTTATCGGGCATTATTTGGTTATGAACGCCCTGAATTGACAGTAAGAGCGACTGCTTTGAATTGTGGTGTTTACTTTATAGATCAATCAGAAAACCAAGCAGGTGTGGGTGAAGCTTATTTCAAACAAGATGATGGTTCGTATCCGTTAGAAAAACTAGAAGTGGAAAAATATATGAATCAAGATATGCCACCATTGTTTGTGATGACTTCAAGCCATGATTTCTTGCATGATGCAGCCTTTCGTTTGGATGGATATTTGTTAGCTAAAGGAATTGATCATGAATTACATGTCTATGGAGATGAGAAAAATCCACGTTATCATGTCTTTCACGTTAACCAAAGAGATGGAATTGCTAGTTTGTGTAATGATGATGAGGTTGCTTTTTTCAAGCGTTATTTAAATAAGTGAAAATTAAAATCCGGATCTTGATAAAAGATGCGGATTTTTTATTGTTCATAACATAACGAACTATATTCGTGATTAAACTTTAAATGTTTGACTTTTTAAAAAGGATAGGGTATGATACAAATATCATTTTTACTGGACGGAGGAGTCTTGATGACGACTAAACAAAAAGTTTTTTGTGGAAATCTGTTGTTTACACCAGAATTTGGCCGACTTGAATTATTAAAGCAAGCCTTAATGATTGTTGATGATAACGGAATGATTAGTGCGGTTATTCAACAAGATGATGAAAAATACGAACAAATTAGAACAGAAGCTAAGCAAGCGGGGATTTTACAAGAATTTTTAGCTGAGCAATATTTGCTACCGGGTTTTGTGGATTTACACATTCACGCATCACAATGGCCACAAGCTGGGATAGCTTTAGATGATCCTTTAAACGTTTGGTTAGATGAGTGTACTTTCCCACTAGAAAGTAAATATCAAGATTTAGATTTTGCACGAGAAGTCTATAATGATTTAGTTGAGCAACTCTTAGCACGGGCAACAACAACAGCAGTGTATTTTGCCACCCAACATCTTGAAGCAAGCTATGAATTAGCTAAGATTAGTGCACAAAAAGGACAACGTGCATTTGTTGGTAAAGTTGTTATGGATAATCCAAAGCAAACCCCAGATTTTTATCGCGATAAAGATTCGCAAAGTGCAATAGCCGATACGAAAGAATTTATACGCAGAGTCAAACAATTAGGAAAAGATGTTAAACAAGGAGTCTATCCAGTAATTACTCCACGTTTTGTACCAAGTTGTACGGATGAAACGCTAGCTGCTTTGGGCAAATTAGCACAAGAAACTGATGCATATGTGCAAACCCATTGTAGTGAAGGTCAATGGGAACATGATTATGTCTTAGAACGCTTTGGTAAAAGAGATACCGAAGTCTTGGCTGACTTTGGTTTGTTGAAACGCAAGTCAATCATGGATCATTGTAATTTTGTTAATGAAGCCGATGGAGAGTTATTTGCCAAGAAACAAGCCGCGATTGCACATTGCCCGATTTCTAATGCATATTTTGCTAATGGGGTTTTGCAAGCCAAGCGTTTACATAAACAAGGTGTAAAAGTTGGCTTGGGAACGGATATTTCAGGTGGATTTTCACCAAGTTTATATGACAATATTAAGCAATGCGTGATGAGCTCACGGATGTTAGAAGATGGGGTCGATGTTGATTTGCCAGCACAACAACGAGGAAAAAAGGACAGTCGTTTATCTGTATTAGAAGCTTTTTATTTAGCGACTAAGGGTGGCGGACAAGCTGTATGTTTACCATTAGGAAGCTTTGAAGCAGGTCAAATCTGTGATTTCCAAGTTTTAGATCCTACGGTGGCAGCCAATAAATTACCGGGATTAAACATTTTTAAACGTCCTGTTGATATTTTGGCTAAATTATTATATTTAAGTACACCAGCAAATATTAAAGAAGTCTGGGTACAAGGGCAAAGAGTAAAATAGAGGTGGATTATGCAAGCAACTAAAAACAATAAAGTTAGTTTATCGATTGGTGTTAATGAAGATATTTCATGGCAAAAATCTTTGATGTTAGGTTTACAACATGTTTTAGCGATGGATGTTTATGTGCCACCATTTTTAATAGCTGTAGCGGTTGGAATGACAGGTCATGCCTCGACAGCCTTGATTCAGTCAACCTTTTTAGGAGCTGGGATAGCTTCATTGATTCAGGTTTTATTCTTCTTAAAATTACCTGTGTGTCAGGGACCATCATTTGTTCCAGTAGGAGCTATGGCAGGAATTATCGTGGCTAATGGTGGACGCTTGGATGCGGCAATGGGTGCTTCGCTTGTTGGGGCACTTGCGGTTACTTTGCTTGGGATGAGCGGACTTTATCGTTATATTGTTAAAAATTTTGTGCCACCATTAGTAAGTGGAACAATTATCGTGATTGTTGGTTTAACTTTATTGCCAACGGCTTTTACGAGCAATATCTTTGTTGCTAATAAAGCATTATCGATGCAACAAAATGTATTATTAGCGGTAGTGACGGCGACAGTCATGATTTTATGTTCGATGTTGGGTGTTTATTTTAATAACAATGGCAAATTATTTAGAATTAGTTCTGTGATTATTGCATTATTTGTAGGTTCGGTGATAGCTTACTTAATGGGTGGTTTAGATTTAAGCACTGTGAGTCAAACTTCTTTTTTGAGCTTACCTAACTTTGCGTTTATCAATTATGGTTTGAGCTTTAATTTTTCTGCGATTATCACGATGTTGGTGATTTATTTAGTGTTGTTAGCCGAAACAACAGGAACATGGTATGCAGTAAGTGCTGTTATTGAAGAGCCGCTAGATGAAAAGCAAGTCAATCAAGGTGTGATTGGTGAAGGCTTGGGTTGTTTGGTAGCTTCGTTGATCGGAGCAACACCTTTGACGGGATATTCGACCAATGCCGGGGTCATTTCAATTACTGGTGTTGCAAGTCGTAAAGTCTTTGTTGGGGCTTCATTTGTCTTTATTGGTTTAGCATTTCTAGGAAAACTTTCGGCCTTGATTAATGCGATTCCAATGGCAGTTATTGGTGGTGTCTTTGCTGTAGTTTGTGTTGTTATCATGTTAAGTGGCTTTAGAGTAATCAAAAATGAACCGCTAACTGAACGCCAAGTTTATATTATTGGCGTACCATTGATTTTTGCGGTTGGTTTGTTATTTATGCCGGCTGCTTTGACCAAAAACGCACCAGAATTAATTCAATATCTATTAGCTTCACCGATTGCCGTGAGTGCTATTGTAGCGATTGTGATGAATAAATTGTTACCTGAAAAATAAAAAAATGATACTGAGTTTTCTTTTGAAAATTCGGTATCATTTTTTAGTAAGTAAGATAATTAATTGTACATAAGGGATGACAACTGGCCAAGAAAAATTGCTGTTGTTCACGCCAATCAAGATGTTTATCTTTAAGCCAAGTCACACAAAAATTATAATTTAGCTGACTGAAATGAGTATCTAATAAGACTCCTAGGCCGTGCTTCATATAAAAGCTTTGCTCTAAACCAAAAGTTGCTAGTTCATGTTGTCTAGTGGAAGTAATCATTAATTTAGCAGTAATGTCATAGTTTTCATCTAGTTCATAGATGCTGCGTCTTAAAAAACGAGCATCTTGTTCGATATCATCAATCAATGTTTTTTGCGTATCAGCATTCAAGGTACAATAAAGGAATGTAGGTTTAGTATATGTGATTTGAGGTAAGGTGATTAAAAAAGTTTCGCAATTAAAATGGCTAATAATTTTTTTGGCAGTAAAAGGATATTCTTTTGAACCAACTAACACTTTGATGGCGCCCCAAGGTGTTTGCAAACTCATTTTTTACCTCCTTTCCTTAGTATTATTGTAAGGCTAAAAAAGGCTCAACGACAAGAGTTTTAAAATAAAGTTAATATTATAGAATATAAATTGTTTTGGTGCGGGTAATAATGATGATAAAATATTAAATTAGGCTATGTTAAAAATATAATTATAGCTTTAGTTAGAGGAGACATATTATGAAACAAAAAATATGGACAAGTAGTTTAATTTTATGTTTAATATTAAGCCATCTTGTTACATTTGGAACTTTAAAACAAAGTAATTTTGCTTTGCTAGCAACGTTTGTCGTTACATTATTGTTATGGATTACGGTAGATATTGCCTGGCCTAGTCTACTTTGTTTATTATCGTTGGCGCTTATTCCTGAACTAGGTATGAAAAAGATTTTGGCGCTTTCTTTGGGTAATGAAACCCTAGCATTTTTATTATTTACTTTTATGTGTACTTATGCCTTGGCAAAAACTTCATTTGTTAGAAGAACAGCGATCTTTTTTGTGACTTCTTCTTGGGCTAAAAAAGGCCCTTGGCGAATGAGTATTTTATTTTTCTTGGCTGTTTTAAGTACAGGATTATTTATTGCACCGACTGTTCTTTTCTTTATTTTTTATCCTATTTTACAAGAAATTTATACATTAATAGGCTTGAAAAAAGGAGACAGTTTTGCATCAATGCTATTGATGGGGGTGATTATTTGCGTTAATCTATCAGCCGGAATGACACCAATCGCACATGTTTTTCCAGTCTTGGCAACCAGTGCTTATGCAACATTAACTGGTACTACAATAGATTATGGAAAATATATGTTATTTGGTATTCCTACAGGGATAGTTTTATTTATCGGAATGCTAGTGATTTTTAGATTTATTTGGCGTCCACAAACGCCAACTTTTTTAGGCTTAAATAAGACTGATTTTACAGTTATAAAAAAGCCAAGACAAGTTGAAAATGCAATTGTAAGTATTTTTGCTTTAGTAGTATTCTTGTGGGTGGCTCCAAGTTTACTTGGAGGCATTTGGCCTTTTTTTAATACGAGTTTAGCTAAATTAGGAACGGCTTTTCCGCCATTATTAGGCTTGATTTTATTGGCACTTATCAAGTTTGAAAACAAAGCATTACTTGATTTAAATGAAGCATTTGTTAAAGGAGTCTCATGGCCTAGTGTAATTATGTGTAGTGCGACGCTAGCTTTAGGAAGTTGTTTGACAGATCCTAATTTAGGATTTATTGCACCTTTGACAGCAACGCTAAAACCTGTATTAGCAAGTGTAGGTGTTGCAGGTATGCTGTTGTTATTTATAATGTGGGCGACAATTGAGTCTAATATTTCTTCACATATTGTTACTTCACAAGTTGTAGCATCAGTTGCAGTTCCACTAGCATTAAGTGGTGGTGCAAATGCGTTGGCTTTGACAAGTGTAATAGGGTTAGGTGCGTCAATTGGCTGTGCAACACCGCCTTCGATGCCGTTTGTGGCAGTCGCGTGTTCTTCTGGATGGCTGACAACTAAAACGACTCTAAAAGCAGGAATAGGTTTTAGTTGTGTGGCGATTATCATCTTGTATACTATCGGTTATCCCTTGGCTAACTTAATCATGTAGCTTAGGCAAATAAATGTCTTAGCCTAAAGATTGTTGCTATAATTAAGGTAAGGAACATAAGGAGGTAACTTTATGTATTTGAATATTACACAAGCAGCCAAGGAAAAAATAGCTGCTAAAGTTGCGACACGCCATGTTGATTTATTACTAGATTTTGATGATGGAGTAGGCCCGCTGTCACCAAAGGGCGCATGTGCGTTATCGACAGTTTTTAGATTAGTCATAGTACCAAAAGATAAATATCAAAAAGACTACAATGCTAAACTTGATTCAGATATGGGCGTGATTCGTTATAAAGACTATAGCGAAACTTATATGGATCAAGAAATGACTTTAACAGTTGATGAAAATACTCAAATTTTACAATTAAAAGGGCTACAAAACGGCTTATTAGCAGCTAATCTTGCAATTGTAGAAGGATGAGGCTGGGAAAAAAGTACCAGTCTGACATAAAAATAGCTGATTGAATTTCTAAAAATGAAATTTGATCAGCTATTTTTC
>ERZ791897.449-NODE-449-length-31472-cov-74.498966_pt1 | contig 31472 bp, 20 predicted proteins | sample MGYA00510152_ERZ791897 | MGnify/ENA primary metagenome ERZ791897 (study PRJEB30046, sample SAMN00792050) | human gut metagenome | study: EMG produced TPA metagenomics assembly of the A metagenome-wide association study of gut microbiota in type 2...
TCGAACGCGTCCGCGTCAAGGGCGAGCGTCGCGTCGGCGATGACCGCGGTGACGTTGTCGGTGCTGCCGGCACGAAGCGCCATCGAAACCAGCTGTTGCGCGCACTCCTCCTGATCGGAGCAGGCGGACAGCACCTCCTGCAATGTGGAATCCTCAAGCACGCCGCACAAACCGTCGGAGCAGAGCAGCCAGCGGTCGGCCGGATGTGCCTTGCGTATGGCGATGTCCGGACTCGAATCGATATCGAAATCACCCAGAACGCGCATCACGACGTTGCGCTGCGGATGGTTGCGCGCCTCGGCCTCGCTGATGCGGCCGGTGTCGATCAGATGCTGCACGTAGCTGTGGTCGGACGTCATGCGGATCAGACGGCCGTCATGCAGCAGATATGCGCGGGAATCGCCGATATGCGCCAAAACCCAATATCCGGCCACCAATGCGACCGACGTGACGGTGGTGCCCATGCCCGCGAGACGACGTTCGCGCTTCGCTTTGCCAACGATCGCGTCATGCGCGGCCATAACCGAGGTTTCCATCATGTGGGCGATAATCTGGACATCGCCCTGCACGTTGTCTTGCTCGATATGCGCTAATGAACGGATGGCGATGGTGGAGGCGGTGTCGCCTCCCGCATGGCCTCCCATGCCATCGCAGATGGCGATCAGATGCTCGCCGGCGAACGCGGAATCCTGGTTGTTGGAACGTACGGTACCCACATCGGAAACGACGGTGGAATACATGAACAGCGGTTGTGAAGCGGGAGAAGTCGGCAAACGGGTCACCTCAATTCAAAGGTGGTTGCGCCAATGCGTACGGGAACGCGCGATCCGAGAATCATCGGAGCGTTCAGACGCTGCTGGTTGACCACAGTGCCGTTGGTGGAACCCAGGTCTTCGATGGCCCACTTGCCGGTGGCGGGATCCGTATAGACGCGCGCATGGTGGGACGAGACGAATTCGTCGTCCAGAACCACGGTGTTCGAAGCGGAACGGCCAAGCGTGATGGTGTTGCCGGACAAAGGGACGGAACTGCCGGCAAGGGGGCCATCGATGATGACCAGCAAGGTGGGTTTGGCGCTTGATGTGGCGCTGACGACTGGTGCCGGGACGGCCACGGGCGCGGGCGCTTCGACGGCCTTGCGCGCGCGACGCTCCTTACGGCGATGAGCCCGCGACTTGCGCGGGCTGAGCGTTTCCACATCCCTGTACAGCGAACGCACCGTACAGGCCACGAAGATCCAGAGCAGTACGAGGAAGCCGTACTTGAGGATCGCGAAAGTAAGTTCAGTGAGCATAGAGGCAACTCCCGAGGTTGGGGTTGGTTACTCCTGATCCTGCGAAGAGGCCCAATACAGGATTCGGGTGCGGCCGATGGTGATCGTGTTGCCGTCGAGCAACGTGGCCGCCTCGACATGATGGCCTTCGACATACATGCCGTTGGTGGAGCCCAGATCGCGTGCGATGACGGTGTTGCCGTTGTCGGTGATGTCGATCTGCATGTGGCGGCGGGAGATGCCCGGATCGTCGATCACGATATCGCAGTCGGATCCGCGGCCGATGATGGTCTTGCTTTCCGTGAGCAGATACTGGTGTTCGCCGATTTCCAGCATCGGGCAGTCTTCGGTCTGCGCGTCGGTGGTGACGGGCACGGTATTGCCTTGCACGGATTCGCTCGTCAGCTTGAAATTGCTCTTGGTGAGGTCAAGGTCCTCTTCGAAGATCACCACGACCGGACCGACGAACGCGTAATGCTGGTCCTTCGCGTACTGGGTGAGGTTGTCGGCCAGCTCATTGGCCAACGCTTCCGCGCCCCATTCGACGATGTTGTTGAAATCCGGCGTGCTCAGCTTGAAACGGTACTCATTCGGCGCCACGGTACGGTCTCGCGTGACGGGCATGGCCTCTTTGTCAATCTCACGTTCCAGAGCGCTGGAAAGGTCGACGGGCTGCAGGTCCTTGGACCCGAACTTGGCGAAAACCCCGTTGACGGCGCCTTCCACGCTTTTCTCAAATCGGTCGAGAACACTCATGCTTGTCCCTTTCTATCCTCACCCATCCTACGCGGTAGAGCGCCGAGCGCCAATTCGTAAGTCCTTTAATTGCAAAAATTTCATGCATAAATCCATCCCCAGCATCATTTAGGGGGTATTTATCCGCGAATATGACTACCTTCGCCCCCGATTTCCACGATGCACGAATTCACGGAAGGTGGAATTGGGATGGTGCTAGGTTGGGAGCATGACAGATGCGATTCGACAGTTCCCCCGTAAAAAAGCACGTACCTTGCGATTTTCCTGCGGCGCTCCGCGTTCGGCGCGCGTGATTGCAGACGGCTCCCGCGCGCTGTTCCTGCGTTCCGACGGTCCGGAAGACACCGTCACCTCGCTGTGGATGAGCGTGATCGACGAAGACGGCAACATCGGTGAGATTCCGCTCGCCGATCCGCGCGTATTGCTTGCCGACGCCGACGCGGAAGACGTTCCGGCGGAAGAGAAGGCGCGACGCGAACGTGCGCGCGAAGGCGGATCCGGCATCGTCTCGTATTGCGTCGACGGTGCCGGCAACCGCGTGACCTTCACCATCAACGGGCAGCTTTTCCTCACCGACCTTACGGCGGGCGCGACGCGAGCCATCACGATAGAGGAAGATGAACTCAAACCGGTGCTGAACCCGCGCATCAGTCCCGACGGACGGCACATCATGTACACCACCGGCACGTATCTGGTGGACGTGGATCTCGCTAACGATGAAGAAACCGGCGACGCGATTTCGGTGGTCGCCTCGGCACCGCAGAACGGCGAATGGAAAATCGGATTGGCGGAATTCGCCGCAGGCGAAGAAATGGACCGCTACGACGGCTTCTGGTGGTCACCCGACTCCAAATACGTGCTCTTCGAAACCTACGACGAATCCCCCGAACCGATCTGGCATCTGTCGGACCCCGCGAATCCAACCAATCCGGCGCAAGCCAACCGCTATCCGCAAGCGTTGACCGCCAATGCCGACGTGCGGCTGACCCTGCTGGAACTCGGCTACGACAGCGACAACTGCTGCTACGGGGCAATCGCCAACGAAGTGCAGTGGGACCATGAATCCTACGAATATCTGGCCGCCGTAAGCTGGAGTGAAGGCCACGATCCGATCATCCTTGTGCAAGACCGCCTCCAGCAGCACGATCAGGTGCTCGCCATCCATGTAGGCGAGCCGATCGCCACCATGCGTGACGCGGAAAACGGCTTCACCGACGACAATGGCGACGAGGTCGAAACCTTCTCCATCGCCATTCCCGAATACGCGGAAGGCGAACGCCCCGGCACCACGCGCGTGCTTGAGGAACACGGCAACGACTACTGGCTCGACCTCATCCACGGCACCCCTGCATTCACTCCGGATGGACGCTTGATCTGCGCGATGAACGACATGGACGTCGATACGAACCGACTCACCGTTGATGGTACGCCCTTCACTCCGGCCGGACTGCAGGTGCGCGAAGTGCTCGACGTGACCGACGACGACGTGCTGTGCGTGGTGCAGCGCACCCCTGAAATCCTGCCTGAAAGCGACCTGCCGTTCCTCTGGCAGTCGAATGCCTCCGACCATGACGCCCGCAGCTTCGACGTGGTGTCGATCCGCTATGACGGCACATGGGAACCCCTCACCTACGCGCCCGGCCAGTGGAGCATGTCTCGCGCCGGCAACGGCTGCGTGGTGACCGGACGGGGCATGGACGACGCAACCGTGCAAATGCAGCATTGCATGAACATCGCCACAACCGACGAAAATGGTACGGACGTGGCGTCAATGGTGGTCGCACCAATCGAAAACCATGCCGAAACCCCCGGATTCACGCCGAACGTGCACTTCACCCGACTCGGCGAACGTGAGCTGTACACGGCGATCGTGCTGCCCTCATCCGATAGTGAATACGCGCACGAAGCCATCCTGCCGGTACTCATGAAACCCTACGGAGGCCCCGGCTTCCAACAGGTCATCGAAAGTCAATCCTTCTATTGGGACGCGCAATGGTGGGCCGACCAAGGCTACATCGTGGTCACCACCGACGGACGCGGCACCACCGGACGCGGCCCGCAATGGGACCGCGCCATCTACGAAACCATGAAATCCGTAACGCTCGAAGACCAGATCGACGCCGTGCGCGCGTTGCCGGAAGCGTTGGAAGCGCTGGCTGGCGAGAATGCGGCAGCCAACGTTCCGCAACCCGATCTCAGCCGCGTCGCCATGATCGGCTGGTCGTACGGCGGATTCCTCTCCGCGCTCGCCGTGTTGGAGGCGCCGGAAACGTTCGCCGCGGCCTGCGCGGGCGCGCCTCCGACCGACTGGACGCTGTACGACACGCATTACACCGAACGCTATCTCGGCCTTGACCCGGCCGTGTACGAACGCAACAGCATCATCGCCGACGCGCCGCAGCTTGATCGCCCGCTCATGCTCATCCACGGGTTCGCCGACGACAATGTGACGATCGCGCACAGCCTGCGCCTGAGCCAGGCGCTGATGGCAACCGGACGTAAGCACACGTTCCTGCCGCTGACCGGCATCACGCACATGACCAACGACGAGACGGTTGCCGAAAATCTGCTGATCCTGCAGCGCGATTTCCTTGCGGAAGCGTTGGGGTGACGGCACCGTGACGACAGTGCAGTAACGGTAACGGCAACATCGCAAACGAAAGTGCTGCAAAGCGCCGTAGGAAGACAAAACGCGTTCCCCTGCGATTCCCGGACTGCCAAGCATCCGAACGTCGTGGGCGAACGCGTTCCCTTCTCGAATGCCAACATAAAACAGGCGAAACGACTTCGCAAGCGAGGGGGTACCACATTTGTGTACCCCCCCCCAAAAAAAAATCTGGGCTTGAAAAAGACGGAAATCGGTGGATCGGGCTCGTCCCAACCCTGATCCGCAGCTATGGTCAAACCTGCACTTGTTCAAGCAAACCGGGCGAATCGTCGATGACGGTCACCGGAATGTACGCAAACAACGTCCAACTGCCGTCCTGCGCAGACGTGGTGAGCGTGCCCTGATACGATTCGAGCTGCTTCTTGAACGAGGCGAGCCCGTGGCCGCCCGGTAGTTCGTCATCGCGCTCGTCAGCTCCAGCCATGTCCTCTTTCATGGGATTGATTTGCGTGATTTCGATGGCATTCGGCCGGAGCATCACCGAAAGATCGACCTTGCTTCCCGGAGCGGCATGGCGTGCGATATTCGCATAGATCTCGCGCAGCAGATTATTGGCAAGTTCGGCGATTGCTTGCGATGCGCTCGGCTTGCCGCCCGCGCAGTGCCGGATGGACGTGATATTGAAGCCAAGCTTGCGCAAGCGACGATCGCCGTCATCCAGTGTTGCTCGCAGCAGATTGGCCAACGCTTCGCCGTCGGCGTCGCCGGGGAGAGTGGTGGCGTCCATATTCAATTCGTCGATGACGCGATGCACGTTCGTCAATGCGGAAAGAATATATTCGTTGATTTGACGCCAGTCTTCGGCATCGGCTGTTGTGGTTGCCGTAGTTGTGGTTGCGTTGGCAGGGTCAGCAGCGACGCCAGGGCCGCTAGAGTTGCCACCGATATGCCGTTGCGCCACAAACGACGCCGCTGACAAATCGCCCGTCACCGCATCGTGAATGGCATCGGCAATGCGTGCGCGGCTTTCCAATTCCTGCAGACGATTCTTGTTCTGCGCCGCTTCGAAGCTTTTCTGCGTTGTTTTTTCGCTCCAACTCAACGTCCGACCAAGCAGTAGCACCATGGCATACATGCTGACCATGGCGACGGGGTTGGTATTTGGGTCAGGGGGGTCAATCAGCAGAATGTTAACAACGTAATATATGAGTAACGTTGCCACGATAATGGCATTAGTGCTGTATGCGAGCATGCCATAGGCGTAAAGCTGCGCGGGAAGAGAATTTCCCAAATGCGCGTAGGGAGTAAACAGATCGCCTATGGAGGCAATCACGAGAATCGCCACCGATGTACTTTTCAGAAACAGCGGAGACAGTACGAGCGCCGTAACCAGCATCGCAACCCATATCACGCCAAATATGTCGGTAGGAGGCTCGTAGCAAACGCCGTATATGGTCCATGCAAGCACGATCAGCATAATGGCGAAACGGATTGGATGCCACAGGTTCGGATGCTGCGTGCGCATACGGTTGCGCCACGCAATGTACTGAGTTGCGGGTTTAGAGCGCATTGGACCTCACCCACAGTGCCACTGCCTGACGCGAGGTCTTGCAGTTGAGTTTTCTTAAAATACTTTGCATATGTTTGCGGATGGTGGCTTCGGAAATCCCCAAACGCTCGGCGATGTCCCGGTCAAGCATGCCCTCCGCGCACAAGGAAATAATCTGCTCCTCACGAACGGTAAGCGCGGGAGTGGTCTCAGCCTCCCTGCTGATACGCAGATTGGCCAACGCAGGCGGCTCAAATCCCTCCATCACCTCGCCATTGCACATACGCATAATAATCTGCGCCAACTGGTCGGCATTCTCCTTACCAACCAACCCTTGCGCACCAGCCTCAACCAGCTTGTCCCGATAACTATTGATGGAAAAACTGGTTACACCGAGAATCGGCATGCGCTGGCCCATCAAACGCAACCGACGACACGTGGCGGGGCCTTGCAATCCCTCCATCGACATATCGAGAATCAACAAACTGACATGGCCGTTCGCATCCTGGCAACGTTCTATCGCCTCACAGCCTGAAGTCGCCGTCCACACCACATACGCGGTCGGCACTTTGCTGGCAATGACGGCACTGAGCGAATCCAGCGCTCGCGGATCATTGTCGACCAGCGCGATGCGGTGAATCTTGGGATGCTTTTCCCGCGTGGACATCATGCGATCATTTTCCTTTTCCGCACAGCCATTGCAGCCATGTTGGGCAGTTGGAATCTTGGGCAGCGGAGATATCACCGTTGTTGTCAACGGGAGTTGCCGCCGCGTACGCATACGTTGGTGTGCCGGTGAGAGACAGCGTTACCACCATCAGCAGTGAAACGAACTTCATACCTCCATAGTATGCGAGGATGGCGCGCGGGGGTGACGATTCGGTTGTTCCGGTACGCCGTTGATGCACTGACGCATCGTTATACAGCGCGTATGCCTGTGCTTAGTTTCGTCTTGGCGCCGTTCGCCTAAGATGGAACCATGACTATCACGCTCATCGACGAGGCGCGCTATGACGCCGAAATGGACGCTACGGTGCTGCCTGCGCTGCAGGCTTGCATGACGGAAGGTTGGATGGAACCGGCCACCGTCGATTGGGAAGGCAAGGCGTTGCCCAAGTTGGAGCGCCCCGGCCGGTTGCATTACTACCGCTACGACGCGCGCACATTCGACGCGTTGCGCGAGGAAGGCGCTTCGGGCGTATTTCGTGGCACGATCGTCATTTCGCACGGATTCACCGAATTCGGACGCAAATACAGCGAAATGGTGTGGTACTTTCTGTTGGCCGGCTATTCGGTGTGCGTGTTCGAGCATCGCGGGCATGGCCATTCCGCGCACGATATGAGCAATCCAAGTTTGGTATGGATTGACGATTGGCGGCGATATGTGGCCGATTTCGCCACGTTTGCACAGACTGTGGGGCGTGAGGCGGCGGATGGTGGCCCAATGTACCTGTACTGCCATTCCATGGGCGGCGGCATCGGCGCGGCCGCGCTGGAACGTTACCCGTCGCTGTTCGACAAGGCGGTGCTGTCCGCGCCGATGATCGCGCCGGTGGTCGGCATGCCGACGTGGGCCGCACGCATTGTGGTCGGCGTAATCTGCGGGCTTGGCTTCGGCAAATCGCGTGTGTTCGGGCATACCGATTTCGACGGCAACCTCAATCTCGACGACTACCGCGGGGCCTCGGAGGCACGCATTCGCTGGTTCCACAAGCAACGTTTGGCGGACGTGACGTGCCAGACCAACGCGGCCACGTTCGATTGGGCAAACCAGGCGATGGCGCTTTCCCGAGCCGTGCTCAAACCTGACATGTGTGGAGCTATCGAAGCTCCGGTATTGCTATTCCAAGCCGGACGCGACGTGTGGGTGCTCAACGGACCACAAGATGACTTCGTCGAACGTGTGCGAGAAGGCGGCGGTTCCATCGAAAAAGTGCGATACAGCCAGTCATTGCACGAAATTTTCTCCATGCCGAATGCCGTGCTCGGATCATATCTCGGCAAAATCCTCGATTTTTTGTCAGCGCCGAACGCAAGCTTGGCGGAATAAATCTGTTTTGCATAACTGACGTTTAATATGCGTACCGTGTGCGTTACAATCGCCGTGAATTTGCCGTGAAAGCCGTGGAGAGAGCGAGGACAGGCCGTGGCAAAGCAAACGTCGGGACAGGCGTCGCAATCGCAGAAAACTTCCGAATCGCAAAAAACCGCGAAAAAAACTACGAAAAAAACGGAACATGTGCTGGAACAGACGCCGAAAAGCCTGCTCATCGGCACTGGCATGACATTGCTGGGCGGTGCCATGTGGGGTATGAACAGCACCGTGGCCAAACTGCTGATGCGCGACTACCAGCTGGATCCGATCTGGCTTTCCTGCGTACGCGCGCTATTCGCCAGCCTGATCTTCCTGGTCGGATCGGCCATCACCACACCGCAGAAACTCGCCGGAGCGGTCAAAGACGTCAAATCGTATCCGAAATATCTGGTCACCACGCTGATCTGCGTGCTTCTGGTGCAGGTCTCCTACCTGATGACCATCGACTGGACGAACTCCGGAACCGCCACCGTATTGCAGACGCTCAACCTGATCTTCGTGCTCGCCTGGGTATGCGTGCGCGGCAAACGACTGCCCCTCAAGCGTGAATTGGTCGGCGTGCTCCTGGCGTTCGCAGGCACGTTCCTCATCGCCACCGGCGGCAACTTCGCCTCGCTGTCGTTGCCATGGCAGGGGCTCGCATGGGGACTGGTTGACGCGGTGAGCACCGCGGCCATGTCCATCCTGCCGGTCGTGCTCATGCTCAAATGGGGCAACATGACCATCAACGGCATCACATTCCTCATGTCCGGACTCATATTATGCCCGTTCGCGCAACCGTGGGCGAACATTCCCGCACTGGACGCGCGAGGCGTGCTTCTGCTGCTCTACACCATCGTATGCGGCACGTTCCTCGCGTTCTGGCTCTACATGGCAGGCGTGATGCGCGTCGGCGCGGTGCGTGCCACCATGCTCGGCACCAGCGAACCGGTCATGGCCACCATCACCGCAGTGGCATGGGTCGGCGAAACGTTCACCTTCACCGACCTGACCGGCTTCGCCATGATCATCATCATGGTCTTCCTCGTGCGCTGACCGCTCGCCATAGCCATAAACTGTCCGATTCTGGAGAATCGGACATCCAGAACGCAAAACCCATACCTTAGTTGTCCGATTCACCAGAAACGGACAACTAAACAGGTAAAACTGCCCCACAGTTGTCCGTTTCTCCAGAATCGGACATCCAGGGCATAAAAAATGTGCCGCGGATGACCGATGCTGCAGAATCAGACATGCACGGCACAGGAGAGGGAAGTACTACTTGGCGTACACGGAGAAGCGCTCGCCCACGTGCGCGGCCTGCTCGGCCTCATTCACCACGGCGATCGCGTAATCCGCGTAGCTGATGTAGCTCTGCCCGGCGGCATTGACGGTGAACTCCTCACCGGTGAGTCCGTACTCCGTGCAATCCGCCGAAACAACCAATGACAGATGAAAGGGATTCGGCATCCTGGAGCATTCCTGCCGGAAATGTTGGGAGCTGCTGAGCCATACTGCCGCTTGGGAAACGAAAAGGCCGGAACCTTTCGGCTCCGACCTTTCACCATGGTGCGAGCGGGGGGAGTTGAACCCCCACGAGCATACACTCACTGCCACCTGAAGACAGCGCGTCTACCATTCCGCCACGCTCGCAGACAATCGACTAATCTACACCAAAACCTGCGCAACCTCAAATCGGCGTGTCGCGCCGCCATTTTCCGTAGGAAAATTCAAGCGGCGCGACGCGAGGAGGGAGGAAGCCCTGTGGGCTTCCGTACGACGGAGCCATCCTTGATCCCGCTATTTTCCGTAGGAAAATTCAAGCGGCGCGACGCTCTGTGTGTCCGATTCTGGCGTTTCGGACATCCAGCGAGTGTTTTTAGGTTGCTTACTTGTCCGTTTCTCCAGAATCGGACAAGTAGAACGTGAGATAAGCATTGTGGTTGTCCGTTTCGCCCGAATCGGACATGTAGGGCATGAAACATGTGGTGTGGTTGTCCGATTCTCCAGAATCGGACACATCTGGTGACAAGTCTGAGAACGAGACGGCGAGTGCGGGCTCGCCATGCATGAAAAGGCGCCGACGGGTTTGTTCGTCGGCGCCTTGGAATGCGGAAGTATGGCTCAGCATTCGTTTGGGTGGAAGGCCCAAGTGAAATGCATCATCCGCGGGAACCGTTGGCGTAGAAGCGGGCCAGGGTTTCGTCGCGGAATTCGTCGAAATATCCGCCGTCAATCGACGCGCGAATATCGTCCAGCAGCTTCACGAAGAAATGCTCGTTGTGGATCGTCGCCAATGTGAAACCGTTGAATTCGCGGGCACGCAACGCATGATCCACGTAAGCGCGCGAATAATGCGTGCATGTGTAGCAATCGCAGCCCTCTTCAAGTGGGCCAAAATCATGCTTGAATTGCGCGCGCTTGATGTTGTAACGTCCGCCGCGCGTGAAAATCGCGCCATTTCGGCCGCAACGCGCCGGTGCGACGCAATCGAACGTGTCTCCACCATTCTCGACGCATGCGAAAATATCGTCGACTGCAGCGATGCCGAGCACGTGGCGCGGTCGGCTTTCCGGCATCGCATCGCAAATCCAGGCGCAAGTGTCGCCGATAATGCGCTTTTCAATCGCACCTCCAATACCGACGCCGTCGAAATCCAACGAAGCGATCTGTTCGGCCGCATGCCTGCGCAAATCCTCATAATTCGCGCCCTGTACCACGCCATACAGCGCCTGATACGGCTTGCCGACGCGCTCTTCGGTAAGTCTCTTATGCTCGGCAACGCAACGCTGCGCCCAACGGTAGGTGCGTTCCACGGAACGCTCCTGGTAGCCGCGCGTGTTCATCAGTGTGGTCAGCTCGTCGAACGCGAACATGATGTCGGCGCCGATCTTATGCTGGATTCCCATTGAAATTTCGGCGGAAAAACGGTGCAGTGAGCCGTTGAGCGGCGATTTGAACGTTACACCGTCCTCGTCCACGAACGCGAGACGCTCCTTGCCTTCGGCGATCACGTCGTCTGATTTCATGCCGGTCACATCCATGGCGAGGGTTTTCTTGAAGCCTGCGCCGAGCGAAAGCACTTGGAAACCGCCGGAATCGGTGAAGGTCGGACCGTTCCAGTTCATGAATTTGGCAAGGCCGCCGGCTTCGTCGAGCACTTGTTCGCCGGGGCGTTCATACAGGTGAAACGCGTTGGACAGCAGGCATTGCGCGCCGAGGTCCTTCATGGTTTCGGGCAGAACGGCTTTCATCGCGGCCTGCGTGGCCACGGGCACGAACGCTGGAGTGTGAATATCGCCGTGGGGGGTGTGAATGATGCCGGTGCGACCATATCGTGCGCCGCCTCGCCCCTTACCGTCCGCCGCGTCGGGAAGGCGGTTTTTCTGTTCGAAATAGAAGGCGTCGCGGCGGCCCGGCTTGCCTGGTTCCGCTCCACGCGGATGTTCGATGAGATTTTCGGACACTGCGGTTGCCGCGTTTTGCGTGTCTTGCGCTGTGTCGGTAGATGATTCGGTAAGGCTTGTCATGCGGAATATTTTATGCGATAGCTGCGATTCTTGAAAGTGCTGCAAAGAATGCGATCGGTGAAATGAAAACAAGGAAGATGTGGAAAGTGCGATGAAGGTGCCGATCGCATTTTGGTGCGATTTTCAGATTCAATGGTGATGTTGAACGTATTTGGCTGCTACTTTCAACAAACATTCAGGAAACTTCCAGAGCGAGTATCTTTACTCATAGATAGCAGTTCGAGCGGCACGATTGCTGATTTGTGAAATGCCGCGAGACGAATAAGGAGCGAAAATGGCTGAAGAGAACGACCAGAACGCCGTGCAGCCGCAGAATGACGAACAACAGACCGTGCCGATGCCGTCGGTTGATGCGGAACAGACGCAAACTTACGCAGGTGAGCCGTATGCTGCAGAGTCGGCTACCGAACCGATTGACGTGCAGGGCGGTATTGAGGATCAGCCGACGGCCGCCATGCCTGTTGCGAACGATGGCGCTTCGGCGGAATCCGCGGCTGCGGCGGGCAATACGCCGGATTATGCTTCCGCGGCGGGCGAACGTACCGTGGTTGGCGGTTCCACGCAGGATGCGCCGGCCCAGCAGTACCGTCCGGCACCGGAATATGGTGCGTACGGTCCCGTGCCGACGCAGCCGGCTGATGGCACCGCAGCCGCGAACGATACTGCGAATGGTGCGCCGAACATGCCTCCGCAGCCGCAATATGGCGCGTACGGGCAGGCTTCCGGACAGCAGCCGCAGCGGCCTCGCAATCCTTTCTTCGGAAATCCGTATGTGGGTGGAAATCAGCAGAACGATCAGCAGAATACGCAATCGAATAACGGCAATCCATTCATGAAGCCCGCTGCGCAAGGCGGAGCCAACGTGCCGCCAGCAGCGCCGAATACTCCCAATAACGGCAACCCGTTTGGGAATCCGAATAACGGTAATCCGTTCGGTGCCCCGCAGCAGAATGGCGCAGCAACCAAGCCGAAGTCCGCTTCCGGCGTGACCGGGCATGTGATGACCGGCGTGGTGGCGGCCCTCGTCTCCGCGGCATTGTGCCTCGGCGTCGGCTACGCGGCAATCACCAATGGATGGGTGACCGTACCCACCTCCAGCTCACTGACCAGCGTGAAGTCCAACACGTCCGGATCCGGTTCGGCGAAAGCCAAATCCGGCGAGGCCGCGGACTGGAGCGCGGTGGCGAAAGAAGTGTCCGATTCTGTGGTGTCCATTGACGTGGCAACCAGCGACGGCAGCGCCAAAGGCTCCGGTGCAATCATCAGCGACAAAGGCTACATCGTCACCAACAACCATGTGATTTCCGGCGCGAAGCAGATTCAAGTGACGCTCGCCAACGGCACCATCTACTCAGCGCAAATCGTCGGCACCGACACCACCACCGATCTGGCCGTAATCAAACTCGACAATCCGCCGAGCAATCTGAAAGCCGCGGAATTTGCCGATTCCGACAATCTTGCCGTGGGTGAATCCGTGATGGCCATCGGCAATCCGCTCGGCTACGATGACACCGCAACCGTCGGCATCGTTTCCGCGCTCAACCGCCCGGTGACCGTGTCCGATGACAACAACAACGACATCGTCACCAACGCCGTGCAGATTGACGCGGCCGTCAACCCAGGCAATTCCGGCGGTCCGACCTTCAATGCGGCCGGCCAGGTGATCGGCATCAACTCGTCCATCGCATCCACCACAACGTCTTCCGGCACCGCCGGATCCATCGGCATCGGCTTCGCCATTCCGTCGAACCTGGTAAAGCGTGTGGCTAACGAGATCATCGACAACGGCACCGTGCAGCACGTGGCGCTCGGCGTCACCATCAAGAGCTCCACGGTCGAGGCGGACGGCGTGACCCGCGGTTGCACGCAGGTGCAGTCCGTGGTCGACAACAGCCCGGCGGCCAAGGCCGGAGTGAAGGCCGGCGACTCCATCGTGGCGTTCAACGGCAAGGCGGTGAACAACAACTATTCGCTGCTCGGCTACGTGCGCGCCTCCGCCATGAACGACAAGGTGACATTGACGGTCGTGCGCGACGGCAACACCATGGAGCTTGACGTGACACTCGACCAGGAGGAATCCCAAACGAACTCCTCCAACAGCCAGAACCAGCGGAACAACGGCAATGATGGCCAGAGCCAGAACGGCAATGGCAACGGTTACGGTAATGACGGCAACGGCAACGGAAATGGACAGAGCGACGGCAACGGCAGCAACGGCTACGGTGACGGTGGCGGCCTGTTCGACCCGTTCGGCCTGTGGTAAAGCGAGATGTTGATGCGGTGCGTGAATTGACGGACGCAAGTTGTTGCGGTGCGCAAGTCAAGACTGTTGGGCTGGTTAAAACGTTTCGCGACATGCGAACGGACGGAAGCCACCCGATAGGCTGACGGCGAAGACGCGGCTGGCACCACGAAATCGCAAGTACAACGAAAACCGCGAAAATCAACAAAAAGCAAGCCAAAAGAAGCATGCAATAAGGGCTGTGTGAGCAATCGCACAGCCCTTATTGCTGTATTGCGGCACAAAAATCGCAAATATTTGCTATGCTGAAAATATCTTTTTACGCCGTGTATCGATGGCTCGCGCGGGCGAGGCGCTGATGGGTTAACAAGGCGTCCGATACGAGCGTAAGGAGATTCTCATGCGTAGAATCATCGATATTTGCTGGCGACTGTGCAAACAGGTTCCGTTACTGCCGATTACCATTCTGTCCGCGATTCCGTTGGCATTGCTGGGGGAGTGGAAGCCGTGGGGCGAGGCTGCGTGGGATTCGTGGATTTCGCAAGTCGGCGTTGACGGGTTGAGTGCGTTCAATCCGGGCGTTGGGCAGTGGATTGTGATCGCGTTGGTTGCGTACACGATTGTGGTGACGGTACGCGGCATGATCGACGATCTGCGGCACGGGCATGTTGGCGTCGATCTGCTGGCGGTCGTCGCGATTGCGTCGACGGTCGCAGTGCAGGAATATTGGGCCGCATGGGCCGTGGTGCTGATGATCTCGTCCGGCGAGGCGATCGAGGAATTCGCGCAGTCAAAGGCCGAAAGCAACCTGACCGCGCTGATCGACGCGGCACCGCGAACCGCGCACGTGGTCGTGCTGCCCGGTATGCGGGGGCATGTGCACGCGTCGGGCAGCGAGCATACGGCCGACGTGACCGCCGACGGATTTCGTACTGTCAGAGTGTCCGATTCTGGAGAAACGGACAACCAAGACGGTGAAAAGCGTGCTTTTGCGTCTGAATCTCCAGAAACGGACACAAAAGGTGCTTCGCAAACGTATGATGCGGCTGGAGAGCGTTTCGAAACGGTCCCCGTTGATCAGGTACAGCTCGGCGACGTGATCCTGGTGTTGCCCGGCGAAACGGTGCCGGTCGACGGTGAGCTGCTGTCGGGCGTGGCTACGTTGGACCTAAGCAACATCAACGGCGAGCCCGTTCCCCGCGAAGTATATGCGGGCGCTCGCGTGATGTCCGGTGCGGTCAACGGCTCCACAACATTGACCATGCGTGCCACGCAACTTGCGCAGGATTCGCAGTATCAGAAGATTCTCGAGCTGGTTTCGTCGGCGCAAGAGTCGCGCCCCGCTGTCGTAAAGACCGCGGATATGCTTGCAGTGCCGTTTACCGTACTTTCGCTTGCGATTGCTGGGATTGCATGGGCGATTTCCGGATTGCCGCTGCGATTTGCGCAAGTATTGGTGCTTGCTACGCCGTGTCCGCTGTTGATTGCCGCGCCGGTCGCATATGTGGCTGGAACCGGGCGACTTGCCAAAGCGGGAATCCTGATCAAAGCGCAGGATGTGCTGGAAAATCTAGGTCGCGTATCGCATATTTTCTTCGACAAAACCGGCACGCTCACCGTCAAGCAGCCGCAGGTCGTACGTGTGGAGAAGCCGTTTGAGACGAGTTCGCCGTTCAATGAGGACCATATTCTCATGATGGCTAGCGTGGTGGAAGGCTATTCGGTGCACATTCTGTCGAAAGGCATCGCGGCGGCCGGACGCAAGGCTATGGATGATTTGTATGCGCGGTATGCGGCGGGGCAGAGGCTGTGCGTCGAGCGCGATTTGCCGGGGCACGGGCGCGACTATCCGGTGGTGAAGAACATTGTAGAGGAGTCCGGCAAGGGTATATCCGGCGAAGTGAACGGGCATCAGGTGCGCGTGGGGCGGTTCGCATACGTGACGGCTGACGAATCCGGATTCATGCCGGTGCTGCATATGCCGGATGCGACGTATTACGTGTCCGATTCTGCCGAATCGGACAAACGGGAGACTCAGAATGCGCTGCGGATGTCCGATTCACCAGAAACGGACATCCAGAGGGCTAAAACGTGTGTTTACTTGTCCGATTCTCCAGAATCGGACACTATGGGAGTGAGGAACGGGGTGCCTAACGATGCGCAGCCTGCAGCCGCGCCCTCTACTTCCGCGTCCGTCGCAACCCAATCCGCCGCTCGCAAGCCTGAAACCGCAAACTCGCTGTTTGCCCCGCTCGCTCCTGACGAAATGGCTGCATACGTGGCGATTGACGGCCGTCTTGCCGCCCGCATCGTACTTCGTGACGTGCCTCGCGAGAATGCGAAGCGTTCTTTGGCTCGCCTGCACGAGTTGGGTGTCGAGGAACTGTCCATGCTTACCGGCGACAAGGCTGCGTCCGCCCGCATCATCGCAAACGAAGTCGGTATCGACGACGTGCAGTCCGAACTGTTCCCTGAAGACAAGGTTGCCGCCGTCAAGAGCGCCACTGAATCCAAGCACCAGAAGCTGTCGTTGTGGAATCGCATCAAGCAACGCGTAACCGGCGAATCCAAGAATCGTCAAATCACCATGATGGTCGGTGACGGCGTCAACGACGCCCCCGTACTTGCGGTTGCCGATATCGGCATGGCCATGACCGACGGCACGTCCACCGCGGCTTCCGAATCTGCGCAAGTGGTCATCATGAATGACGACATTGCGTCCGTTCCGCGGGCCATCGCCATCGCGCGCCGCACGAAAAAGGTGATGTTGCAGGCGGTGCTGATCGGCCTCGGCCTTGCGATTATCGGCATGATCGCGGCCGCGTTCAATCTGATTCCCGTGGTTGTCGGCGCGTTCATGCAGGAAGCGATTGATGTTGTCAGCATTCTGTGGGCGCTCACCGTGCTTTTCGACCGTGGCGAATCAGCCTGATTGCGCCTCGAAACCCCGTATCTCGCCTATATATGGCAGATTTGGAGGTCTGTCAGCAAGTATTTCGCTTATATCTGGCAGGTCCATATGAGAAAACCGGACTTAGGGGGTGGGAATACACCCTCTAAGTCCGGTTTCTCAAAACAGCTCTGCCATATATAACGCAGATAGCTCCGGACGAACTTCGGAATCTGCCATACATAAGGCATGTATAAGGCAGATTCGGAAGTTTTGGGATTGTTTACAGCGAGCTCGGGGAGATTTCTCCAGCGATCGATGTGTGCATCCACTTGCCGAAGTCGGCTCCGGTCACGCCTTGAGACAGCAGGAACATGATTTTCGCATACGTGGCTTCCAGCGTCATATCGCCAGATCCAATTGCGCCGGCGCGTGCGATCGCATCACCCGTCTCGTAATGGCCGAGCAGTACTTCCGCCTGCTGACATTGCGACGCGATCACAACGGGAACGCCATCATGCAGCACGTCGGCAATCACGTCAGTCAGTCCAGGCTCGTCGCTTGGCACATTGCCGACGCCGTACGCACGCAACAAAACCGCTTCCGGCCGCGGCGTAAGCATCGCTTCCAACCGTGCCGCGGAAATGCCGGGTGCCATATCGATCACCGCAACATCATGGCGAGAGTAAGGCTGAGGCGACGTCCAACCGCAGCCAACCGCAGCGGAATCGCCCGCATACCAATGCCATGGCGTGCCAGTGCGTGCCAGCGGGCCGACGGAAGGCGCCGAAAAACCTTCAAATGCCCAGCTCGACGACTTGCTCACACGATTGCCCGCAAACAGGTGATGTCCAAAAAACAGTCCCACACCGTGGAATCGTCCGCTCATCGCGGCATTCAGCGCGCCCGTGACATTCGCAGTGGCGTCCGACTCGATCTTGCCAAGCGGATGCTGTGAACCCGTGAAAATCACCGGCTTGCCAAAATCAGTCAACGCATACGCAAGCGCGGCGCTCGAATAGCTCATCGTATCGGTGCCATGCAACACCACGAACGCGTCGGCATCATCGCGGTGCGCACGCAAATCGTCGACCATCGTCTGCCAATTGTCGGGAGTCGCATTCGACGAGTCGATAAGAGGATCAAGCTCGGTGAACGTGAACAGGCTCGCGTCCATGTGCGCGTCCTCCAGCAGACGGAACAGCCATCCGCGAGTGTCGGCGCCCGGAATCAGGCCGTTCGGCGAGTCAATCATGCCGATAGTGCCGCCGGTATATGTGATGTGAATGCGCATTGCCACCTTCTTACGATTGCCTGGTACTTAATAAGTACTTGCTTGCGATTGCGGGATGGACGAATTCCGATATTTCGGATTCCTACATCCCGCGATTCTGCGACTACTTGCGATTGTACGTGCATCTGCCGCGCTCATCGCGTACGATTAATGCAGCCACACGTTGGATTCATCTGGATTCAGCGCAAACACCAACGCCAGTGCGCACAAGGCGAAGAAGTCGTAAGAAAGTACATGAGCGCCCCTGTTGCAAATGCAGGGAATGCATTAGGCTAGAGCGCGTGACTGAAACTCATGAACTTCGTATTGCTGTAATCGGCGCCGGCCCTGCAGGCGTCTACTCCTCTGACATTTTCCTGCGCCAGTTGAAGAAGCTCGGCGAGGAGCTCGGCCTCGGCACTGCCGCCCGAATCGACCTGTTCGAAAAGCTGCCGGTGCCGTTCGGCCTGGTGCGCTACGGCGTGGCCCCCGATCATCCGTCCATCAAATTCATCGCGTCGGCACTCGAAAAGACGCTCGACAATCCGGACATCCACCTGTACTGCGACGTGGAATTCGGCAAGGACGTGACGCTCGACGAACTGCTCGAACGTTACGATGCCGTGCTGTTCGCCACCGGTGCCGTCGAAGACAAGCCGCTCGGACTGCCGGGCGCCGATCTGGACGGCGTGTACGGCGCAGCCAAGTTCGTGGAATGGTACGACGGTTATCCGACCGGCGCTCGCGAATGGCCGCTTGAAGCTGAGGAAGTCGCCGTGATCGGCGGCGGCAACGTGGCCATGGACGTGGCTCGCGAGCTCATGCGCAATGCCGATGATCTGAAGGAGCGCACCGACATTCCGGACAACGTATATGAGGGCATCAAGTCCAACAAGGCGCGTGTGCTTCACTTGTTCATCCGTCGCGGTGTGGCGCAGGCCAAGTTCTCCGTGCAGGAATTGCGTGAGATGGAGAAGCTGCCGGGAGTGCAGCTGATCATCAACGAAGACGATTTCGATTTGGATGAAGACACGATTGAAGAGGCCGGCAAAGACAAGCTGACTCGTCAGATGGTCGAAGAGCTGTTCACGATTCGTGAGATGGCGGAAGACATGGAAGATGACGGTGACGTGGATTATGAGGGTAATCCGGCTGACCGCAAATATTACGTGCACTTCAATTCCGCTCCGGTCGAAGTGTTGGGTGAGGACGGCAAGGTCGTTGGCATCCGTGTGGAAAAGACCGAGACATCGGCGGACGGCAAGATGAGCCGTACCGGCGAATTCGAAGAGTATCCGGTGCAGGCTGTGTACCATGCGATCGGCTACAAACCGGCCACCGCGCCGGGCATTGCGTACGACGAGCGTCATGCGCACTTGGCGAACGCGAACGGTGACGGTCGTATCACTACGGCCGCTGAAGCCACGGATGAAGTGCGCGAGCGTCTGTATGCGACCGGTTGGGCGAAGCGTGGTCCGGTTGGCCTGATCGGCTCCACCAAGTCCGACGCACTGCTGATCGTGACCAATATGCTGGAGGATTTGTCGAAGGCTGCTGAAGGCGGTCGTGTGGCTGCCGATCGTGATCCGGAGTCCATCGACCGGCTGCTGGAATCGCGCGGTGTCAAGCCGATCGACTTCGCTGGCTGGAAGAAGATCGATGCGTTCGAACGTGCCGAGGGTGCGAAGGAAGGCCGTGAGCACAAGAAGGTCATCGATCCGGAGCAGATGCGCGCCCTGGCTCACGCTTAAGGTGGGTGTTTGGGATCTGATCTGATAGGTCCCAGGTTTCTTTCATGCGTCTTGGATGTCCGATTCTGGAGAATCGGTCACCCAAGACGCATTTTTTATCCTGTGCTTGTCTGTTTCTGGTGAATCGGACATCTGGAGTGTTCGAAACATGTTCTGTATGTCTGTTTCTGGTGAATTGGACATGTGATGTGGACGAAGGACTTGCTACTTGTCCGATTCTCCCGATTCGGTCGCCCAAAGGCCTCTTGGCATGCATCGGATGTCCGTTTCTGCAGAATCGGATATCCGGGGAGAAGCTGAGCATGCGAACTTCCGCAACTGCCCCCTAGTCCTTTCCGCAGTCCAGTCTCCAGCACATATCCAGCAAAAACTCAGGCTCCGTTTCTACGCTAGTGACCATGAACGGCAAATTGCGGGTGCATGGCCATTGCAATGGCTTGAAGACAACGCTGTTATTCGCGTTGATGTGGGGCGTCATCATGCTCATTTGGTGGGCGACCGGTGGCGGCCAGCGTACGCTTGGTATCTACATTCTCATCGGACTTGGCTCAACGTTCGCATCCTACTGGTTTTCCGACAAACTTGCGATCGCATCCATGCATGCGCAGGAAGTCAGCGAGCAGGAAGCGCCGGTACTGTACAAAATCGTGCGCGAACTGTCTGCGAAAGCGGGCAAGCCGATGCCGCGTATCTATATCGCTCCGACCATGAGCCCCAATGCGTTCGCGACGGGACGCAATGAACGTCATGCGGCGGTCTGCTGCACGCAGGGCATTCTGCAGATGCTGAACGAACGCGAGATTCGCGGCGTACTTGGGCACGAGCTCATGCACGTGTACAATCATGACATTCTGACGTCCGCGATCGCTTCCGCAATGGCGACGGTCATTTCGTATCTCGGCTATTCGCTCATGTATTTCGGCGGCGGCAATTCGCGTGACGATCGCAATGGTTCATCTTCTAATGGTCTTGGATTGCTGGGTGTGCTGTTGAGCGCGATTCTTGCGCCGATTGCCGCTTCGCTTATTCAGATGGCGATTTCGCGTACGCGAGAATATGATGCCGACGAAGATGGTTCCATACTTACGGAAGATCCGGAAGCGCTCGCGTCCGCATTGAATAAGATCTCGAACGGCGCTGAGACGATGCCGATGCAGAAGACTGCCGGTACGCAGTCGGTTGCTGCGATGATGATTGCGAATCCGTTCTCTGCGGAAGGTTTTTCTCGCTTGTTTTCCACGCATCCGGCGACTGAGGATCGCATCGCGCGGCTGATGCAGATGGGGCAGGAGATGCGTCAGCAGGGCGTGCAGTCCGGATATCTGGCCGGTGGTTATGCCACGAGCGGCGTTGCGGCGGCGGATATTCGGCAAGGCGGACGTTCTGCGATGGCTGGTGCCGGTGGTCCGCAATTTGGAACGCAGTATGGGTCCGGGCATGATTCGGGCGGCTCGGCTGGCAGATATTCTCGTGACTATTCGCAGCGGTCGCGCGGCTGAGTTTCCGTGATATTGCGGAAAATTGATATCGCATGTCGGTCTGTGTCCGCATACGCATCCGTTGCGTGCTAAACTGAAGTTTCGTGCCCAAAAGGCACAACCTTGCGGATGTAGTTCATCGGTAGAACGAAAGCTTCCCAAGCTTTAAAGGCGGGTTCGACTCCCGTCATCCGCTCCATTCGAAACCCTTGGAATCGTTGGAATTCCAAGGGTTTTTCTATTGCCGTAAAAGACCCGTGAAGTCAACTTCGCGCCGCGCAACTGTCGGTTGCGTCGCAAAATTTGGTTGCGAATCGCAATGCAACCGAAAGATGGTGGCGTGGAACGCGACGTTTATGACAAGCTGTTGCTTGGCAATCGCCAATAATCGCAAGTCGAGGCGATATGGAAACTCGACGAAAGGGCGGACATGAGTTTCAAAGAGAATCTGCAGTATCTGCGAGGTTCGCGCAACATGACGCAGGAACAGCTGGCAATGCTGCTGGGCGTTTCCCGGCAGGCAATTTCGAAATGGGAGTCCGAGAAGGCATGCCCCGAAATGGACAAGCTGCTGATGCTTTGCGACATGTTCGGCGTGACATTGGATGATTTGGTCATGGGCGACGTGCGCGCGTCGGCGGGCTGTGGGGGTGCGGGACGCGTGGACTTGGCTGCTGATACGGATGGTGTGGCCGCGTCGGTTGGGGTGGCCGACGCTGCTGTTGGCGCGGTTCCGGGGGTAATCGGGTTTGCGGCATCGCAGGTCGCAGGAATGTCCGATTCTGGTGAATCGGACGTGAGGGATACGAATCCGAATGTTTGTGCGTCCGTTTCTGGTGAATCGGACGCACAAGGTGCCAAAACCGGTGTTCAATTGTCCGTTTCTGCAGAATCGGACATGCGGGGTGGGCGGCAGGTAGGCTGGAATCCGTGAATACGGATCAGAAACTTCCCGCCGAATCCGCAGGCGAACGCCCCAGTACCCCCCTATTTGGTCATGCCATATCACACGCGGCGACACTCATCGGCCTGTTCGCAATCGTCCTGTGGGGCTTCATGGCCGGCCTCGTGCGACTCGTTTCCGAATCGTTCGGCGCCACGCTCGGCTCGGCGCTCATCTACACTGTCGGCGGCATGCTCCTGCTCATCGTGCGACGGCCGAAACCGATTAGCCAAGCGCCACGCAAGTACCTCGTCGCAGGCGGACTCATGTTCATTGCATACGAGACGTCGATCTCGCTGTCGATCGGTCTGGCCACAACGAACGCGCAATCTGTGGAAGTCAGCCTCGTCAATTATTTGTGGCCGACGCTGCTGGTACTGATGACCGCCGCCGTGTCGCACAAACGCGGCTCGGTCTCCGAAGCGCTGCCGGGTGCAATCGTAGCCACCGTCGGCGTGGCAATGGCGGTCGGCGGTGAAAACCTTGACGTGCAGGAAGCGGTTGCCAATATCGCCAGCAATCCATTGCCGTACGCGCTCGCGTTCGCAGGCGCCTTTATTTGGGCGATTTACGCGACCGTGACGCCATCGATGTCCGATGGTTACGATGGTACGACGATTTTCTTCTGTTGCGTTGCTGTTGTGCTGTGGATTATCCATTTCGTTTCGGGCGACGGTTTGCCAGCTGTAGCGCCTGGCATCGGCGGCTATATTTCGCTGCTCGCATGTGCCGCGTCGATTGCTGGCGGCTACGCGTGCTGGGGGTATGGCATGCTACATGGCAGTATGGAAACGCTTGCGATCGGTTCGTATGCGACGCCGCTGTTCTCCACTGCTTCCAGCACGCTCCTATTGGGCGTGACGTTGGGCATGCCATTCTGGATCGGTGTCGCGCTGGTGGTGGTCGGCTCGCTGATCAACGTGTGGTTTGCGCGACGCCGCTGATTGTCCGATTCTGCAGAATCGGACGCTTGTTGGTGTGTGAGGAGGCGACATGTGGGGTAGTGGCGGCGCAGAGGAGCGCCGGGATGGCGCAGCGGTACGTAAGGGAAGTGACCGGGCAGGACAATGCCCTTACGCATCCACGCTAGCTTAGGTTTTTGTCGGCTGGTATTTGGTGTGTGTTGCCGTTGGCGGTGATGGTGATGCGTCGCCAATGACGCGTCCATGTGTGCCAGCCGAAACCGATCTAAACCGGCTTAAACCAGCCCGTTCAAATCCACCTCGTCACATCACCTTGGTGGATTCCAGATTGCGGCTCACCCAGTTGTTCAACCGGATCACCGGCTTGCGCAACACCAATCCCAGCAGCAGCGAAGGAATCAGGAACAAGGCGAGATACACCATGTCAAGCAGGTACTCATTGCCGTACGATCCGGCCATCGCGGCGTGCATGGCATCGATGGCGTGCGGGAACGGTAGGAACGGGTAGAGCATTTGGAAGAACTTCGGCAGCGTCTCGATAGGGAACGTACCGCCCGAACCGGCGACCTGCATCACCAGCAGCACCACGGCCACGGCCTTGCCGATATCGCCGAACGACACGGTCAGCGTATACACGATATTCGAGAACACGAGCGCGGCAAGCCACCCCACGGCAAGGAACTGCAGCGCATGATTCGCCTGCACGCCAAGGAAATACATGTCACCCAGGCAAACCAGTGTGCCCTGCAGCAACGCGAGCAGTGCGAAGATCGCGTACCGTCCGAAATACTCGTGGTCGAGGCGCAGTCCCCAACGTGAGGCGTTCCCCGGGCCGGACGGGCCGGCGACGCGCGGCAGCGTGTCGCCCAAGCCCAGCACATGCGCCTTCTCGCGGTTCGAAATTGTCACTTTCAGCATGGCGCACAGGATGATCGCACCCACCCAGATTGACAGGATCGTATAGAACGGCGTCATGGCCGAACCGTAGTTCGCGATCGGGTACACTGAGACGCGATGCAGTGCGACGGGCGCGGAAATCAGCGTGGACAGTGTGGACGCGTTGGCGGTGGCCAGTGCACGTAGTTCGTCCGATTCACCCGAATCGGACGAACTGGCGTCGTTGTCACCGTCGCCACCATCGCTGTTGCCGTCACCGGCGTTCCCGCCCGTCTCCAGCTTCGTGATCAGCTCCTTCACCGTCGCTGCCGACGAGTCGAGTTTCTTCGCGATCGCGCCGAGCGTGGAACGGATGGATGTCACATTCGTCCCCACATCGCCCGTCACATCGTCCAGATCGTCGGCGGTGCCGCTCAGCTGGGTGATCATGCTGTCGGTTTGGGAGATCAGCGTGCTGACTGTGGAGGCGAGCGCGTCGATTTTCGGCTTGACGTTCGTGGCGTAATCGTCGCGCACATTGCTGATCGACTGCTTCGCGGAGGTGATGCGGTTCAGGATCTCCTTGCGGGAGCGTTCCGCGGCTGCGGTATCCTGCGTGACCTGCGTGGAAGCGTCTTTCAGCTGCTGCGCGAGCTTCTGCGAATCGCCTTTGGCGGCTTCCAGCAGCGTGATCTCCCGGTCGATGGCTTCCAGCAGTGCCTGTTTCGCGGAATCACTGTCCGGTAGTTGTTCCACCGATTCGTGCATGTGGTTGAGGCTTGTGATGTACGTGTCGTACAGCGATTCGCTGCTGGAGACTTGTTCGCTCAACGTTGTCAACTGGCTGGCTGCGGTGTCTGAGTCCTTGCCGATCGCGTCGAACGCCTTGTTCACCTTGGCAGCTACTTGGTCGAACGCGCCTGACACCTGGTCGAGCGCGGTGTTCACTGAGGAGGTGACGTTCGCACCTGCCGAAGTGAACGACGTGGCACCTGATTTGCCTTGCTTCAACGCGTTCTGGGCCTGTTTGCCCGCCTTGGTCGCCGAGGCGAGCAGTTTGCCCGTGGAATCCACGATGTCGTTCGCCGAGCCGAGCAGCTGCGAATACGACGTTACCTGCTGCGATGCGCCGCTCAACGTATCCGCCATGGTGGTGAGATTGCCGTTGAGGTTGCGCATGTATTCGGCCATTTGCGGGCTTTGCGAATAGTGTAGGATGCTTGAGGCCAGGTCGAGTCCGACTTGCGCGATCGTTTTGGCGAAGGTTTTGTCGATTGTGTTGACCACGGTTGTCGCGCCCTGATCGGTGATATGCGGGGCGATCGGGTTGATTTTCTCGTTCAGATAGTACTTGAGCTGCGCGTGTTTGATGTCGGGGGAGAACAGCGTCATCATGTCGGCGCTGAAACCTTTCGGAATTACGATCGCCGCATAGTATTCGCCGGATTTCACCCCGTCGATTGCCTTGTCGCTTTTCACGAATTGCCAGTCCAGCTGGTCGTTGGCGTGCAGTGTGCTGATGATGGTTTCGCCCACGTTGACGCGCACCGGTATGAGATCCGACTTGTAACCCTTGTCGTTATTGGCCACGGCGACCTTCAATGCCTTGGTGTTGCCGTAGGGGTTCCAGCTGGCCGCGATGTTGAACCAGGCGTACAGCGCCGGTACCACCACCAGGCCCATCGAGACGATCACGGCGATCACGTTGCGGGTGGCGTGGCACATGTCCCGCTTGAAGATGCCCCAGATCATTTTCACTGTTCGTTCCCCTCCTCACGCAGACTCCTGCCAGCATTTCCGTCCGTGTTTCCAGCCGCATGTTCAGGCGCATGTCCGGCCGAACCACCATGCGCAGCCTCATACAGCCTCGTGCGTACGGCATGCATCGGCTTGTAATGCATGCCCGGCCGGAACAGCAGGTTCTCGTGCAGGATCGCGCTGCGGAACTCTTCCGCACTCATCGCTTCCTCGCCCAGATAATTCGCATACCGTTCGCGCAGATACTCCACCACGATGAGATACGTGTCGATGGCGATGATCGAAATGATCCAACCGAGCAGCATGGCGAGCTTCATGCGCGTGATGAATAGCAACAGCAGGAACACGAACGGCAGTACCGCCAGCGCGAGGAATCCCCAGCGCACCAGGCGCGGGTACAGGCGGAAGAAATGAATCGCCCGTCTGCTGGCGAGTTCGGGGAACTCCTCGGCGATCTGCTGCGCGGTCTCGGTGAGCCGCAACGGTTCCACCGTGCCTTCGTTATGTTCGGTGATCATCAGATCAGTGTCCGCCAGACGGTTGTCGAACAGGCGGTTGAGGTTCAACGCCAGCTTGCGGACCACCAAGCCGATGAACAGCGCCACAGGCAGATACCAGAACAGCGAGAGCATGTCGATCCAATAATGGTTGGCATACATGCCGCCGATCGGCCCGCGCATCGCGTTGATGCCGTAGGTGAACGGTAGGAACGGTTTCAGACGGCGGAAGAATTCCGGCATCATCTCGATGGGGTAGAGGCCTGCCGCGCCCGGAATCTGGATGATCACCAGAATCACGGCGACGGCCTTGCCGATATGCCGGAACGCCACGGCGAGCGCGTAAATGATGTTCACGTAGACGAACGAGGCGAAAATGCCGGCGAGGATGAACAGGAACGGATGCTCGCATTGGATGCCCAGCGCGAGATCGCCGATCGTGGCGATGATCGCCTGCAGGAATCCGACCGTGACGAACAGCAGCCAACGGCCCATATAGCCTTGGCGTGGCGTGTACATGCGGATCTTCTCATCGCGGTCCACTTCAAGCTTGTAGATCGCGACGAGCACGAATCCGCCGACCCATAGCGCAAGATTCGTGTAGAACGGCGTGACCGCGGAACCATAGTTTTTGACCGGGTAGAGGACCTGTTCGTCCAAATGCACCGGCTCGCCCACGAACGAGCCGACCTCGCTCGCGTCAAGTCCGAGCGCTTGGGAAAGCTGCTGGAACATCGCCGAACTGCTCAACGCGGCCACATCGGTGCGCGTGGTGTTGAGCTGTTTGGCGAGATTGGCGAGCTGCGTCTGCGTGCCAGCAATGGTGGTGTTCGTTTGGGTCACGGTGCGCGACAACTGGTCGAGCAGCCCGTTGCCCTGTTCCAGTGTGCTTTGCAGCGTGGTAAGCGTGCCGGACAGCGACCCATTGGCCAGGCTGAGTGTATCGAGCCCGGTGTTGAGATTCGGCATGACCGTGCCGGTGATGGTCGTGCGTGCGCTCGCCATCGACGCCGTGCCGTTTTTCGCCAGCGTGGTGACATCGTCGTTGAACCCGTTCGCGGTGTTCTTCCCCGCGTTGATCGCAGCCGTGGTGTCCTGATCGAAGGCGTCGATGCGCTGCTGCTGGAACGTCAGCTGTTTGCGGGCTTCGGCGAGTTGCGCGGAAAGATCCTTATACGTTTGGTTGTTCGGATCCAGCTGGCTGGCCTGCAACGCCTTCTCCACGCCGTCGAGCACATTGCCGGTGGTGGTGTTGACGTGATGCATGGTGCTGGACACTTGGTCGAGCGCGTCCTGCGTGGTGTTCAGTCCGCTGAGCACGGTGCCGGTGGCATTGCTCACGTTGACCTGCAGACCGGACAGTTGCGTGCTGCCGTTGTCGAGCGCTCCGACCAGCGTGTTCGAGAATCGTTCGGTTTGTGTGCGCGTCTCGCTCAGCAAGTCGGACGCCTTGCCGACGGTGTCAAGCGAGTTGGTGATTCCCGAGGCGAGCGCGATGTTGGACTGTTTGGCCGAATCGATGGTGGTGAGGGCCTTGTCGAGCGTGGAACGCGTGCCGCGCAGCTGCTGTTGGACGGTTTCGAGCTGGTTGATGGTGTCGGTCAGATCGTTGATGACGTCGCTTTGCGCGCTTTTCATGCTGCCGGTGGTTTCTCCCGCTGCCTCCTTCACTTCCTTCGCCACGGCGTCGGCCACGCTGGAAACGAAAGTGGTGTTGATCTGCTCGTCGATCGTGGTCGCACCCGTATCGGTGATTTTCGGCGCGATCGCGTTCAGCTTTTCGTTGATGTAGTACGTGATCGACGGTCGGTCGCCTTTACCAGTGACGGTGCCGATGAGTCTGGAGCTGAAGTCTTCCGGCAGTACGATCGCCGCATAGTATTTGCCGGATTCCACGCCTTCGATGGCTTGCTGCTCGGGAACGAAACGCCAGCCGAGCTGATGGTTCTTCTTAAGCTGGTTGACGGTTTGCTGGCCAGCGTCGAGATGACCGACCAGCGTGGAGGTTGTGCCCTTGTCCTCGTTCGCCACAGCGACCTGGATGTTGCCCGTGTTCGCGTACGGGTCCCAGTTGGCGAGGATGTTGCACCATGCGTACAGTGATGGGATGATGGCCACACCCAGCGTGACGACGAGCGCCACTGGGTTCTTCAGAATGCGTTTCACGTCTCGAAGGAAGATGGCGAAAACCTGGTACATCAAGCCTCCTCGCGGGTATTGGTCGCAACATCTACGTGCGGCGGCATGCCCGTGCGGGAATACCCGGTTGGGCTCTTCGTCGCGCGATCCGGTGGATATTCTATGACTTCCGATGGAACGATCGCAATGGTTTCGCCCTGTTTAATGGTCGGTCCCGCAAATGTCGGGATATGAGACGAAAACGCTCGGCATATGGCCCTAGTGGGGCGGGCGGCCTGGATATGGAGCGGACGGTCGGGAAAACGGAAAGGAAAGATGGCGAATGTTGTCACATGATAAGTGGGATAGGGTCGGGCGATAATGGAGGCATGACTATTGCAACGCCGGAACGTTATGCGCAAATGCTGGACGCCGCACGCCGCGGCGGTTACGCCTATCCCGCGATCAATGTGACCAGCACACAGACCCTGAACGCCGCACTCCAGGGTTTCGCCGAGGCGGAATCCGATGGCATCATCCAGGTCTCCGTAGGCGGCGCCGCCTACTTCTCCGGGCAACGCGTCAACGACCGCGTCACCGGCTCGCTTGCCTTCGCAGCCTTCGCGCACGAAGTCGCGGCGAAATACCCCAACATCACCATCGCCCTGCACACCGACCACTGCGCCAAACAGTATCTGGACGAATGGGTGCGCCCCCTGCTCGACCATGAAGCCGAACAGGTGAAGCACGGTCAGGAACCGACCTTCCAGTCACACATGTGGGACGGTTCCACAGTGCCGCTGGGTGAAAACCTCGACATCGCAGAAGAACTGCTCGACAAATCCCAAGCCGCGCACACCGTGCTGGAAATCGAAATCGGCGCGGTCGGCGGCGAAGAAGACGGGCACAGCGCCGAAATCAACGACAAACTGTATTCCACGCCCGCGCAAGGCATCGCCGTCGCGCAACGACTCGGCCTTGGCGAGCGCGGACGCTACATGGCCGCCTTCACCTTCGGCAACGTGCACGGCGCATACAAACCGGGCGTGGTGAAACTGCGCCCCGAACTGCTCGACGAAATCCAGACCACGGTCGCGCTCGCGATTAAGGCCGGCGAAATGCCCGACCCCGCGCACTCGCTGGATGTCGCTCCCGGTAAGCCGTTCGCCCTGGTGTTCCACGGTGGTTCCGGCTCCGCGCCGGAGGAGATCGCGCAGGCCGTGAGCTACGGCGTGGTGAAGATGAACATCGACACCGATACGCAGTACGCATTCAGCCGTGCGGTGGCCGGTCACATGTTCTCCAACTATGATTCGGTGCTCAAAATCGATGGCGAGGTGGGCAACAAGAAGATGTACGACCCGCGTTCGTGGGGGCGCGAAGCGGAAAGCGCCATGGCCGCACGCGTGGTGGAGGCTTGCAGGCAGCTTGGCAGCGCGGGCAAGGCGTTGAAGTAGTGTGATGCCGCACGCGCCGCGTAATGCATGCGGCGTGTGGCGGCACGGTGGGTGTGTCGCGTTGTATGAGACGAAAACGATGGAACTGACTAGTTTCAACGGCCGATCGGTGCATATCCGGCAGATATCCGGTAGAGGGCGCAGGATAGTCTTTGTAAGGCCTTGGTAAGGCTTTGAGGCGAAATCGCATACGCGCGGAGGTGCAACAACATGCCTGGAATTGTTTTGATCGGTGCCCAGTGGGGAGACGAAGGCAAGGGTAAGGCGACCGACCTGATCGGCACGAAGGTCGACTATGTTGCCCGCTTCAACGGCGGCAACAATGCGGGCCATACCGTGGTGGTCGGCGACGAATCGTATGCGCTGCACCTGCTGCCCTCCGGCATCATCAGCCCGACCGCGACTCCGGTTATCGGCAACGGTGTTGTTGTTGATCCTGAAGTGCTTTTCGAAGAGATCGACGGCTTGGAAAGCCGCGGTGTGGACTGCTCCCGACTGCTGGTGAGTGAGGGTGCGCACATTATTGCGCCGTATCATCGTGTGCTTGATAAGGTGACGGAACGTTTCCTGGGTAAGCACAAGATCGGTACCACCGGTCGCGGCATTGGACCTGCGTATGCCGACAAGATTAATCGCGTGGGCATCCGCGTGCACGACCTGTTCAATGCTGAGCATTTGCACGACAAGGTTGAGGCAAGCCTGCATCAGAAGAACCAGATGCTGGTGAAGCTGTACAATCGTCGTCCGATTGATGTGAACGAAACCACGGATGAGCTGCTCAAGCTCGGCGAACGTTTGAAGCCGTACGTGGCCAACACCTCGCTGGTGCTCAATAAGGCACTTGACGAAGGCAAGACCGTGCTGTTCGAAGGCGGCCAGGCCACTATGCTCGACGTGGATCACGGCACATATCCGTTTGTCACGTCCTCCAACCCGACTGCCGGCGGCGCATGCACCGGTACCGGTGTCGGCCCGACCAAGATCACCCGCGTGATCGGCGTTTCCAAAGCGTACGTGACCCGCGTGGGCGAAGGACCGTTCCCGACCGAGCTGTTCGGCGAGGAGGGCGAATGGCTGCGAGCCCAGGGCCACGAGTACGGCGTGACCACCGGCCGTCCGCGTCGTTGTGGCTGGTTCGATGCGGTCGTCAATCGTTATGCGGCTCAGGTCAACGGCCTGACCGACATCGTGCTCACCAAGCTCGACGTGCTTACCGGCCTGAAGGAAATCCCATTGTGCGTGGCCTATGATGTCAACGGCGAACGCCGCGACGATATGCCTACTGATCAGTCCGAATTCGCGGCAGCGAAGCCGATCTACGAATCCATGCCGGGTTGGGACGAGGATATTTCCCAAATCCACGACTTCAATGATCTGCCGAAGACCTGTCAGGATTACGTCAAGCGTCTTGAGGAACTGTCCGGCTGCCGTATCTCCGTGATCGGCACCGGCCCGCAGCGCGACCATATCATCCAG
>ERZ791897.466-NODE-466-length-30516-cov-2.679557_pt1 | contig 30516 bp, 42 predicted proteins | sample MGYA00510152_ERZ791897 | MGnify/ENA primary metagenome ERZ791897 (study PRJEB30046, sample SAMN00792050) | human gut metagenome | study: EMG produced TPA metagenomics assembly of the A metagenome-wide association study of gut microbiota in type 2...
TCAGAAAACATACAGGAAAACTTTTGAAGAGGCCCCGACCATTGCAGCAGTGATCGATGGAAAAGCGGTCAAGAAAAGTTACGAAAGAGACGGCGTTGAGTCTATGAAAAAAATGTTAAAAGATGCTGCAAAAGAGATTGAGATCTTAAACGGAGGAGAGACGGAACTGTCAGAGAGAATACGGGAAGTTACGGGAGTTTAGGAGGGGTTTACATGCACAGAGACGGAAAAGAACGCCGCCGGATCATTAAGGCAATGGTGCAGCGACAAACAAGAATATCAAAGCACCCGGACCAGGATGCGCTGAAAAGATTCAGAGAAGTACTGTATCAGTTGCGGTACGGGAAGGAGAAGTATGACGATTGACGGAGCAATAGCGCACGCAAGAGAAGTGGCAAAGCGCAGGATGGCTGAATACGAAAATCATTATGATAAAGATGGACATTATTATCCAATGCAGTGTAAAAAATGTGCAGAGGAACATATACAACTTGCGGAGTGGTTGGAAGAATTAAAGCAGTACCGAGCAATCGGTACAGTAGAAGGATGTCGGGCGGCAGCGGAGAAGCAGACGGCAAAGCAACCGGATTACGAAGGAGACGGATACGCCGGAGGTTGTCTTATCTATGACACGTGGATTTGCCCTAACTGCGGAAAACACTATGAAGTTGATTATGATGATTTCGATTTTTGCCCGAATTGCGGTCAGAAATTAGATTGGAGTGGTGAAGAGTGAGTAAGATTCCAAAAGAAATAGTTGATAAAATCGAACAGCGAAATGCGCTTAATGAAGAGATTGCGAAATGGTGTAAGGAAAACCTTGAAATGGATGGTATGAACTCCGATTTTGCTGATATTACTGATTATCATACAGGTGGCGAGCAGGGCAGAGATGATTGTAAAGAATGGTGTGACCAGACATGTAGGGGAGAAGATTGGTACACAGGTGACTATTATTGGGAAACCGAATACGAGGGTAAATATCTTCACATGAAATTTGATGTTTAGAAGTGTGGAACAGGAGGGCGAACAATGAGACTGATTGATGCGGACGATGTAAAGAAGATGATTTCTGATACATTTGAGAAGGAAAAGGATGTTATAAATAGCTTTTGGAAAATGGGTACGTTGATGGAAAAAGTCGACGAAATTCAGACCGCTTACAATGTGGATGCGGTTGTAAGCGAATTGGATAAGGCAAGTTGTGTTGCACAGCCTGTAGGATGGAGTGCAAAAAAAGAAATTGTTGAACTTAAAACGGCAATCGAGATTGTGAAAGGTGGAGGTGTAGATGAAACAAACTGACATAGAAATGTCTTATGCCAAGCTGAAGGAATCTGATGATAGATTAAAAATCTTGAAAACAGAAACCGGAAAAGAAAGATTTATCAACAGTAAATGTGCTTATGAGTACCGGATGAAAAGTGCAGGCAGAGTTTTAAGATATATCCGTGACGAGTATAGGGCAGGCAGACTGTGCGATCTGGAAACACTTCTCCGGCATTGCCAGGATAAACTAAATGGCAGCATTGACGGAATTGAACTGGAACTGAAAGAAGGAAAACCGTTCCGATTCGAGAAAGACGAGCAGGAAAAACGAAAGGAACGTTTAATACAGTATTGGTTGATATGCCAGAGCTGACAGGTAAAGGTAAGCAAGATGATTTTAAAATTAATAGGGATAATAGTTGTTATTTCGTTTCATGACGAGATGGAAAAAGCACGAGAAAAGAAAGAACTGCATAATGTTGTATATTGGGGAATCCTGTTAATAACTGCATTCATTATGATCTGGAATTAAAAATCATTAGTAATAGACAATATTACGCATGTAAATTATAATCATATAGAAATTACAAATATAATTAAAAAGGAGACAATGACATGCAAACATTATCAGATCAGGAAAAGAAAGTTTTAAAAATTATCAAGGAGTCAGAGCAGCAGTTGACACCGGAAGAAATCACGGAAGAGATAAACAAAAGATACGGGCAGGTTTGGCCAGTGCAGGTTACTTTAACATTTATGGCAAGATTAGAGAAGCTGGGATATACGGATACTAATAAACAATGAAGAACAGGCAGGGAGAAAAATAAAACAAGCAGAGGGGGAATGTGTGTGAATGAGAAAGAAGTGTACGAGATCTGTATGAGTGTAGATAGCATCATAGCCGATAAACTGACAGAATCAATCGTTGTTGGTACCAGTTATGACATGTTAGAAGCTCATTATGGCATTCTCCCGATCAGTCGGAGAAATTTTTACCGGAGGAAAGAGATAGCGCAAAGACTAACGCAACAAAAAAACGAATTTAGAGGAAGAAAAGAATGAGAAATGCGGATGGTATAGAGATATAATAGATATAATAGATATTTTTATATTTGTAATTGATTATTGTGGGGTTATGTAGTAGAATTTAATAAAAGGAGGTATGCGGTAATGTTAGCATTGGAAGTACAAGTAGAATTTGCAGAGATTTTAGTAAAACTTAGGGAAAAACAGGCAACAGTTTCTGATCTAAGCCAACTTCTTTATTTGGTTAGGCTTTATAAGAAGGAGATACCGGATGATATTAAACTTATTATGTTAAGTATTCCAAACATTGTGTTGAGAGATAATTGTGAACTGAAAAGTGACGCAGGGAAGTGGGCGAGTAAATATGGAGAATATTTTTCAGGCAATTGTGTTAACCTTGTGGAGTGGAAAAATAAATTTAGTAGTAAGTGTTTTGATTTGAAAGATATGAGTGACTTTATGAAATATGTGTTAGAAGATCAGGAAAGATTAAATAGTGATTTCTATTTGAGAAATCCGGAGGTAACATTGAGGGATGATGTATGTATAAAATCTGGGAGAAAATTTCAGAATGAGCAGATTATATATGCTATGGTACTTGAAAAGGCACTCATGATGTAGCATAAGTAAAGTTACAAAGAATGAAGCGATTTGACATAAATATATTTATTTACCATAATATATTCATAAATCAGCATCATAGAACCGAATGTATGAGACTATAATTAGTTTCATGCACTCGGTTTTTTATTTAAAAATTGGCACAAATCTTATTACTCACTGTTTTATAATTATGCTATAAGAGAAAAAACAGGAGGAGATAGATAGTGAACGAGATAGACCACAAAAAGGAATACCTGAAACAATATGAAAAAGCAGTGCGTCAGATGAAACGCAGCGAGGAAAAGATCACAGAAATGCGTTTAAGCAAGATTATGCCATCTGTAGGCAATGACGGCATGCCACACGCACATAACAATACAGATCTATCTGCTTATGCTGCACTACTGGACGAAGAGGAAAGACGGTACATGAAAGCCAGATATCACAGAATCAAGCTGTGCAGAGAGATCACAGACAAGATAGAGCGGATGGATAGCGAAGATGAAAAAGACATCTTGATGTATCGTTACATAAGGCTGATGAAGTGGGAAGATATCTGTGTGAAGATGGGGCATAGTTGGCAACATACACACAGAATCCATAAAAAAGCACTGGAAAATTTTAAAATGTGATTAAATGTGATACTCAAAATATGATATTGTTATACTAACCGAAAGGTTCAAAGGGAGATTGCGGCAGCAGTCTCTCTTTTTTCGTGCTCACAACATTAAGCGGCTCCATGAAACCCAGGGGAGCCGCGACCTCCGTATGAATGGGGAGATTAGAATGAATAAAGAAAGATACAGTGATCCGACAGCCGAACAGGCGATTGCGCATGCGATGAGGGAATATAGAGAAAAGAAAAAGCAGGAAGGTGGCAGCAGTGGCAAGGAGTCCGAACGAAAAGACAGAGAAAGCCCGAAAACTATACAAAAAAGGAATGAAGCTGGTTGAGATTGCAAGTCAACTAGACGTTCCTCCCGGTACGGTTCGAAGATGGAAAAGTACATACCATTGGGATGGTGAGCATCAAAGCGAGCGTTCGGAAAAGGAAAGCGAACGTTCGGAAAATAAAAAGAGCGTTAGAAAAAAAGCTATAGCTGATGAAGTCAAGCAGGTAATACAGAACACCGAATTGACCGATAAACAACAGCTTTTTTGCATACATTACATCCGGTGTTTTAATGCTACTAAGGCATATCAGAAAGCGTATGGAGTTGATTATGCAACAGCTCTGGTGAATGGTTCGCGAATGCTAGGAAATGCTAGGATAAAAGATGAAATCTTGCGGTTAAAGCAGGATCGACTCAACAGGGAGTTCCTGAGTGAGTCTGACATCTTCCAAAAGTACATGGATATTGCCTTTGCGGATATGACTGATTTTGTAGAATTTGGAAATGGAACGTTTACAGATCCAGAGACGGATGAAGAAGTTCAATACAGCTATGTGAATTTAAAAGACAGTAAAGCTGTAGACGGAACATTAATTTCAGAGGTTTCCAAAGGGAAAGACGGTGCAAAGATTAAACTTGCCGACCGTATGAAAGCCTTGCAGTGGATTTCAGACCACATGGATCTTGCTACCGAGAAGCAGAGAGCTGAGATTGCCTTGCTGAAATCCAGAGCAGATGCCGGTAAGGATGACCGGGAGAGCAAACTGGATAAATTCTTTGAACAGATAGAGGGTGCGCTGAAAGATGCTGAGTGATCTGTATACACCAAAACAGCTTGATACATTCCACTTTGCTGTGAATAATGACTATTTTATGTTGATTAACCATGGCGCAAAGCGAACCGGGAAGACAGTTCTGGATAATGACCTCTTTCTGTACGAACTCCGCCGGATCAAAAAGATAGCCGCTGCACAGGGGGTGGAAAATCCACAATATATACTGGCGGGTGCAGATCTGGGAGCACTCAACCGAAATGTACTGATCGAGCTGTCGAACAAATATGGCATAGAATTTCATTTTGATAAATTCAACCGATTTAAGCTGTTCGGGGTACAGGTGTGCTGTTTTGGTCATTCAAAGATCAATGATCTGGGGCGTATCCGAGGAATGACCGCCTACGGTGCTTACATCAATGAGGGCACAATGGCAAAGCAGGAAGTATTTGACGAGATCAAGTCCAGATGTTCCGGAAATGGCGCAAGGATGCTGATCGACACGAACCCGGATAACCCAGAACATTGGTTGAAGAAAGATTTTATTGATAAAGCAGATGGGAAAATTATTAAGGAAGTGCAATACAGGCTGGATGATAATACGTTCCTGTCAGAACGCTATAAGCAGAACATGAAAGAGACCACACCGTCTGGAATGTTTTATGATCGCAATATAGAGGGAATGTGGGTCATGGGCGAAGGTGCCGTATACCGGGATTTTGATAAGAAAGTCCATTATATCAGCAGGGCAGAATTGCAAAAGGTCAATTTTGTTAAGTTTATTGCCGGTGTGGACTGGGGCTATGAACATTTCGGAGTAATCGTGCTGATTGGGAAAGACGATCAGGGCTGTTATTATCTGATCCGGGAGATTGCGCGCCAGTTTGAGGAAATAGATTTCTGGCTGGAGCAGGCACAGGCAATGAAAACTGAGTATGGGAGTATTCCATTCTATTGTGACTCTGCCCGCCCGGAATATGTGAAGAAGTTTAAGAAAAACGGTTTGCGGGCGGTCAATGCCAATAAAGCCGTATTAAGCGGAATTGAGCGTGTGGCACAGCTATACAAGCAGAACAAACTTCGGATAGTAGATGATGTAGAGCGGTTCCGTGATGAAATCTATATGTATGTGTGGAATGATAAGACCGGGGAGCCGGTAAAACAGTTCGATGATGTGCAGGATGCAATCCGGTATGCAATTTACACGGATGAGAACCGCGGCGGCATCGGTATTTTGAAATGAGGTAGAAAATGAAAAATATGAAAGTAAATATCCTTGGAACTGAATATTCGATTGAAACTCATAAGGTGTCAGAAGATGAGTATATGCAAAAGAATAGACTTGCTGGTTATTGCGGTGAGGAAGATAAAAGAATCATAATTGCCGACATGTCAGAGGAAGAATATTTCACAGGGATGGACGAAAAATCGCAAAAGAAATATTGGAGAAAAGTTTGTAGGCATGAAATTATCCACGCTTTTTTCAATGAGAGCGGTTTATCTGATTCCTCAAATTGTTATGATGGTGCGTGGGCAAAAAATGAAGAAATGGTTGACTGGTTCGCAATTCAGTCACCGAAAATTTTTGCGGTATATCAGAGCCTTGATATTTTGGGAGAATAACAATGGACATCGAAACAATGAAACAACTGATAAAAAAATACGAACCCGGTCATGCAGCATTTGTGATACGGGCAGCAGTGGCAGAACGGTATTACCGGAATGAGACAGATATTTTATTCCGGGATAAGCCAAAAGAAGAAAAAGAAGAAGCGGACAACCCACTGCGCAATGCAGACAACCGGATTCCCCGGAACTTCCATGGGCTGATCGTGAATCAGAAAGCATCTTATGCATTTACTGCACCGCCGTTGTTTGATGTTGGAAATACTGCCGCAAATAAACGCATCACAAAGGCTCTGGGGGATGAATATGCGAAAAACTGCATGGAGCTGTGTGTAAACGCCGCCAATACCACAATCGGCTGGGTACATTACTGGCAGGGCGATAGTGGTTTTGAATGGGCGGTTGTTCCATCAGAACAGGTCATCCCGGTATTTGACCGGAGTTTAAAGCGTAGGCTAATCGGAGCCATGCGGGTATATCCGGACATCGACGATGCAACTGGAGACAATTATACCGTGTATGAATACTGGACGGATGCGGAGTGCCAGGCATTCCGGCGGAGAACCGGGGACGAACTGGAACTGCTTACTTACTATGATATGTTCATGGATCCGGAAAGCGGTGATATGGTAGCTGATTACCGGCATGATTTCGGGGAAGTGCCATTTATCCCATTTTATAACAATAATATACATACAGATGATCTGCGAAACATAAAGCCGCTGATAGACGTATATGATAAGGTCTACAGCGGTTTTATTAATGATCTGGACGATATACAGGAACTGATTTTTGTGCTGTCCGGATATGGAGGACAGGATCTAAATGAGTTCCTTTCAGATTTAAAAAAGTATAAGGCAATAAAAATTGAAAGTGACGAAGATGGATCAGTGTCAACACTTAATATTGAGATCCCGATTGAAGCCAGAAAAAGCATCTTAGAAGCCACCAGAAAGGCAATCTTCGAACAAGGGCAGGGATTCGATCCACAGCCAGAGAACTTCGGAAACCAGTCAGGTGAAGCACTGAAATTTATGTATTCACTGCTGGAGATGAAAACAGGACTTATGGAGACAGAATTTAAACTTGGTTTTGCACGTCTTGTCCGGGCGGTCTGTAGGAGCCTTGGCATCCAGTGCAACACCATTATACAGACATGGACCCGTACTTGTATCAAGAATGATACGGAGCAGGCACAGATATGCAGGGATTCGGTTGGCATTGTCAGTAAAAAGACGATCCTGAAAAATCATCCGTTGGTCGAAGATGCTGATGAGGAATTGAAGCAGATAGAAAAAGAAGAGAAAGAGGCACAGGAGAAAGCGGATGCTTACACCGGAGCCTTTGGACAGTCACAAAAGGATGATCCGGCGAAGAAAGATAATCAAGAAAAGAACAATGATCCAAAAAACATGGAATAAAGGAACGGGGCAAGTGATCGCATGGATAAACGGACAGGTAAATACTGGCAGGAACGTTTTAAACAGATGGAGCAGGCACAGCACGATACTTCGTTTCAGAAAGTGCAGGAAATTCAGGAGCAGTTTGACAGATCCCTTGCGGCAATTAATGCAAAGATCAATTCCTGGTATCAGAGACTTGCAGATAACAATGGTGTATCTATGCAGGAAGCACGGAAACTGCTGAATGCAGGAGAACTGAAAGAATTTCACTGGAATGTTGAGCAATATATCAGATATGGACAGGAAAATAAAAGAAACGGGGAATGGGAGCAGCAGTTGGAAAATGCATCTGTGAGAGTGCATATCAGCAGACTGGAAGCCTTAAAATTTGAAATACAGCAGGAAGCAGAAAAGCTGTATGGAAACTGCATCGATGCAATAGATCAGCATATTAGGAATACATATACCTCTGATTTTTACCATACTGCCTATGAAATACAAAAAGGTGTCGGCATTGGCACGACCATAAACCGGCTGGATTCAAGAACCGTGGAGATGATCGTATGTAAACCCTGGGCGGTGGATGGAAAGAACTTTTCAGACCGCCTGTGGGAGAATAAGACAAAGCTGATCAATCAGCTGCATAACAGTCTATCGCGCATGTGCATCACAGGAGAAGCACCAGACCGGGCTATTGCAGAGATTGCCAAGAAGATGAAAGTATCTAGGGCACAGGCGGGCAGGGTAGTCATGACGGAATCTGCAGCATTTGCAAATAAGGCAAGACAGGACTGCATGAAAGAGTTGGATGTGCAGCAGTTTGAAATCATGGAGACATTAGACAGCCATACATGTGAGTTTTGTGGATCCATGGATCTGAAACATTTCCCCATGAAAGACTTTCAGATCGGTGTGACTGCACCGCCGTTCCATCCAAACTGCCGCGGATGTACATGTCCGTATTTTGGTGATGAATTTGACAGTGTGGGAGAGCGTGCAGCAAGAGGAGAGGATGGCAAGACGTATTATGTGTCGGCAGATACGACGTATGAGGAGTGGAAGAAATCTTTTGTGGATGGCGACACAGAAGCAAGAGATAGACTTGGCCTTATTACAAATAATAATAAAGCAGATCCGAAGTATTACGATTTTAAAGGAAAAGACTTAAAAACAGTTGAACAGGAAATAAGTCAGAATGATTATGAAACAGCTGTTATATTTGAGGATGGAAAAGCAATCAGCTGCCAGCTTGGTAATGAAGACACTATAAAATTTACGAAGCATCAGTTAAAATTGATGAAAGGAAACGATGTTACACATAACCATCCATTGAGCACACCACCATCACCGGAAGATCTGTATCTGTTGGTAGATCATAAAGTCAGAAGTTTTAGAACCTGTGGGAAAAATGGTGCATATGTGTTAGAATATAATGAAAATATACAGCAACTTCCAACAAGTGATAAATTTAGTGATGATTATAACCGGCTGTTATATCAGTTAAAACCTAAAATAATCGAGCAATATTATAACGGACATAATGAACAGGAAGTACTTGTGAAACTGGGCGAAGAAATTTGGAATGAATTATACAAATTATATAGAGTAAAGCCTAGATTCGAGAGGAGATGAATCGAATGTCGCGAGAAATAGATAGATATCAATTGAAATCTTTATTTCCCATTTGCCAAGACTGTAAAAAAATTAAATTTGATGGAATTCCGTATTCGTGTAAAGCATATCCAAAGAAAAACGGAATACCGCCGGAAATCTGGAACGGTAAGGTTAAAAAATGTGACCATTATGAACCAAAAACCTAGGGTATAGTGTGCAGCCTATCCGAAAGAAAAGGGAATACCACCAGTCAGAAATGGCATGGTGGTATTTTTATACCCAAAATCAAAAGTTGCACCGGTGCAACCGCAAAATGTAAAACGATGGAAACAGGATTGTAAGCAGCAGTCCTGTTTTTATATTGTCCGAAAGCCTTAAGACGTTTAAACTGCGGCAAATTGCCCTTATGCATGGCATCAAAACTGCATACTGCCTGTGGAGGACACCACGTTTAAAAACGGTGCAGGAAAGGAACTATATGGAATTTTTAAAAGACATTTTAGGCGAAGATCTCTATAAGCAGGTGGCAGACGCTGTCAATGCTCATAACGGAAAACCGGAGAATAAGGACAAACAGGTAAAACTTGCAGACCTTGGATCTGGTCAGTACGTCGACAAAGGCAAGTATGATACCACTGTTGCAGAAAAGGAGAATCTTTCTGGTCAGATCAAGACACTCAATGCTACGATCGGAGATCTGAAAAAGAACAATGCAGATAATGAAACATTGCAGACTACGATCACAGACCTGCAGACGAAGCTGAAAGATCAGCAGGTAGCAAACGAGCAGATTTCAAAGAATTATGCGTTAAAAGATTCCCTTGCAAAACAGGGAGTACTTGATCCGGATTATCTGATCTACAAAGCCGGAGGACTGGACAAGTTCACTTTTGACAAAGAAGGAAAGCCGGTCGGCGTAGAGGATGCCGTAAAGCCGTACAAGGAAGATAAGACAATGGCGCATCTGTTCAAACAGGAGCAGCCAAAACCGCCGTATCATCCACAGGGCGGCACTGGTGACGCAGGAACTGCAAACCCATTTGCAAAAGAGACGTTTAATCTGACCAAACAGGGTGAACTTTTAAAATCCAACCCGGAGCAGGCGAAAGCAATGGCAGCAGCCGCAGGGGTAACACTTTAGAAAGAGAGGTAACTATTTATGGCAATTACAAAAATTGCAGACGTGATCGTACCGGAACTTTTTAACCGGTATGTAATCAACAGAACAATGGAGCTGTCCGCGTTTTTCCAGAGCGGGATCGTGGTAAACAGCCCGGAATTTGATGCACTGGCATCCGAGGCGGCAAGGACACACAATATGCCGTTCTTTGAGGATTTACAGGGAGAATCCGAGCCGACACTGGAGGATGTAAAGATGACACCGGCAAAGATCGGTTCTAACAAAGATGTATCCACCACAATTCTCCGTCAGAAAATGTGGGCTGCCACAAATCTTTCTGCGGCATTAGCAGGTGCAGACCCGATGAAAGCAATCGGTGATCTGGTGGCACAGTACTGGGCGCGCGATATGCAGAAGGAATTGATTGCGATTCTTGCGGGCGTATTTGGAACCACCACGGCAGATCCAAGCGGAACACCGAAAGCGGAGACCAGAATGGCAGATCATATTCTTGATCTGACCACAGGAAAAGCAGAGGCTGCAAAGCTGATCAGTGCATCTGCATTTATCGATGCATGTCAGATGCTTGGAGATGCACAGTCGCAGCTTACCGGTGTGGCAATGCACTCTGCTACAAAATCTTATCTGAAAAAGCTGAACCTGATCGAGACAGAGCGTGATTCTACGGATGTTGAGTTTGACACCTATCAGGGCAGACGTGTGACCGTAGATGATGGATGTCCGGTTGCTGATGATGTATACACAACATACCTTTTTGGTAATGGAGCAGTTGCTTACGGCAATGGTTCTCCGGTCGGTCATGTTGCTACTGAGGTGGACCGCGACAAACAGACTGGCGGCGGTGTGGATTACCTGATCAACCGTAAAGCGTTTATCCTGCATCCGAGAGGAATCGCGTACACCGGCGTAAAACGTGAACATGTGGAGACGCCAACGAGGGCAGAGCTTTCTATGGCAGAGAATTGGAAGCCGGTATATGAGCCGAAGCAGCTTAGAATCGTTGCTATCAAGCACAAGATCGGATAGCCTATGGAACTGGCAAAATTAAAGGCACTGCTTGGAATTGAGGATGATTCCAAGGATGTGGTGCTTGAATTTGTCATTGCAGATGTGGAAGAAACCATAAAAAACTACTGCCATGTGGAGAAAATGCCGGATGGATTGACAAACACCGGCTACCGCATGGCAATGGATCTGTACCGGAATGAGAATATTGGAAGTGAGTCGGCAGCAGTCGGCGCGGTTTCTTCTATCTCTGAGGGAGACACTTCTACATCATTCCGTCAGTATGTGGATGACAATTTTAAGAGCACAGTGCTGAAAAATTATGAATCCTCATTGAAACGATACAGAAAGGTGGCGTGGAGATGATCTCAGATGCAATTAAGAAAATGCAGGCAATGGCAAGAAAGGCGCAGGAAGAGACATACGATGGGAAATGCACAGTAACGGAATTTCAGCCGATTAAAGATTCGAGTACAAAGATCACATCGGAAAAGGAAGTGGTTGTGTTAGAGGATGAGCCATGCCGCCTGTCATATTCGAATGTCAGTGCCGTAGATCAGACAGAATCAGCAGCAAAAACAGCACAGGTCACAAAACTATTCCTGTCCCCTGATACAAAGATTAAGTCTGGAAGCAAGATCACAGTCACGCAGGCAGGCATCACACGTGCATATGAATGCAGTGGTGTACCTGCGGTTTATCCGACGCATCAGGAGATTGTGCTTACACTGTCAGAGAGGTATGCATGATGGCAGGAATGGGAAGTTTTAATATCCGGGGACTTACGGAGCTGCAGAGAGAAATGGAAAAATTACAGGATCCGAATGCGTTTGTGGAGGCATGTGCGAAGGAACTGGCAGCAAGACTCTTGCGGTTAGTCATAAAAAGAACACCCGTCGGGGATTATTCCGGGCAGTCTTATACTTGTGAGACAGGTTTTTCACATAAAGGGAAAAAAGTGAAAGGCAAACAAGGCGGAACTCTTCGCCGGGGATGGACGGCGGGACAACGGGCATCAGCACAGGGATACGCAGACAGTCTTACGGTAAATCATTTCGGGGGCACCTACGTGATTGAGATCGTAAATCCGGTCGAATATGCCAGTTATGTTGAATACGGCCACAGAACCGCAAATCATAAAGGCTGGGTCAAAGGACATTTTATGATGAAGATATCCGAACAGGAGTTACAGAACATGGCACCGCAGATCCTTGAACGAAAAATCAGAAAATACCTTGGAGATATCATGAAATGATAAATGAAATTATAGATGCGATCAGCATTGCCTTAGACAGCGAGTTTGAGGATGGTTATAAGATCCACAAGGATGAGATAAAGCAGGACTTGAAAGAGCCCTGTTTTTTTATACAGTTGATTGACCAGAGCATAAGCCCGCTTTGCGGGCAGCGGTATCTGCAAAATAATGCATTCTGTATCCAGTACTTTCCTGAATCTAAACTGAATCCATACGCAGAGTGCAACGATGTGGCAGAGCGTATGATGTTTGCTTTAGAGTATGTTACCCCGTTAGATGCGGACAGAGCAATACGTGGAACGAATAAGAACCATGATCTGGTGGACGGTGTATTGAATTTTTTTGTGAATTATAACCGGGTAATCTTGAAAAAACCGGTACGTTCTGAGGTGATGGGACAGATTAAAATTCAGTCAGAAATGAAGGGAGAATAATAAAATGGCAAATGCGAGCGGGAAGGTATTAGAAAAGCCGCAGGGAAAAGCGGCACAGAAATTTACAAAAGAACAGCTTCTTGCCTGTGCAAAGTACAGTGCCAGGAAAGATATAATGGACGCATTGCTTGATGAAAACAAAAAGTACACAAAAGCAGAAGCGGACACGTTATTAGAAAAATACATGAAAGGAAAGGTGAAATAAATGGCTTTAGGTGGAGGAACATTTACCGCACAGAACAAGGTGCTGCCGGGAACTTATATCAATTTTGTATCGGCGGCATCTGCAAACACGAACCTGTCAGACAGAGGCGTTGCGACAATGCCTTTAGAACTTGACTGGGGCGTGGAAGGGAAAGTCTTTGAGGTGACAAACGAGGATTTCCAGAAAAACAGCATGAAGATTTTTGGTTATGCATTTGACGATCCGAAAATGAAAGGACTGAATGATCTGTTCCTTGGGGCACAGACACTCTATGCATACCGTTTAAATGGTGGCGGTGTAAAGGCTGCAAATACCATAGCAACCGCATTGTACAGCGGAACCCGTGGCAATGATATCCGGATCGCTGTACAGAAAAATGCAGACGACGCAGATAAGTTTGACGTTATCACTTACCTTGGCACAGCCAAAGTAGATACGCAGACGGTAAAAACTGCAAAAGAGCTTGTGGCGAATGATTATGTTTCATTTAAAGAGGAAATCGAGCTGGAAGATACGGCAGCCGCACCACTGACAGGTGGAACAAATAGAACTGTAGACGGAACGGCACATCAGACATATTTGGATCTGATTGAATCTTATTCTTATAACACCATGGGTGTTGCGGTAACGGATGAGACAACGAAAAAGTTATACGTTGCATTTAACAAACGGCTGCGCGATGAACTTGGAATTAAATTTCAGGTGGTACTCTACAATATTTCCGCAGATCACATGGGTGTTATCAATGTAAAAAATAAGACCACAGATGCGGGATGGAGTGAAGCAAGTCTTGTATACTGGGTTACTGGTGCAGAATGCGGATGTGCTGTAAATAAATCCTGCCAGAATAAAGTTTACGACGGTTCTTTTACGGTAGATGCATCGTATACACAGAATCAGTTAAGAGAGTCTATCAAAAATGGAGAATTTGTCTTGCACAGGGTAAATTCAGATATCCGCGTTCTGGATGACATCAACTCCATGGTAAGCGTGACAGATACGCAGGGAGAACTTTTCAAAGACAATCAGACAGTCCGCGTGATCGATCAGATCGGTAATGATATCGCCGTATTATTCAGTACGAAATATCTCGGTACCATATCGAATGATGCGGCAGGAAGAACGTCTCTCTGGTCTGACATCGTGGCACATCATAGAGAACTTGAAAAAATCAGGGCGATCGAGAACTTCAGCGAAGATGATATTACGATCGCACAGGGAGAATCGAAAAAGTCGGTAGTGATCACAGATCAGGTGACAGTTGTTAATGCGATGAGTAAGCTCTATATGACTGTCACGGTAGCGTAGGAAGGAGTGAAGAAAGATGGGAAATACAGCTATTATGGATGCGGGCGATGCCGTCTATGGAAGCCTTGCGGAGTGTTTTATTACGATTGGTAAAAGACGGTACAATTTTATGAATCTGACAGAGTTCGAAAGCAAATGGGATGTTACGATCAGCGATGTCAAGATTTTGGGTAAAGTAGGCATGGGACACAAGGCTGCCGGTGGAAAGGGTACATGGAAGGGAACTGCACATTATAATCAGTCAGTGCTCCGCACAATGGCAAACCAGTATCAGAAAACAGGAAACCTGCCTTATTTTGAAATCCAGGTGAGCAATGAGGATCCATCAAGCAGTGCAGGCAGACAGACAATTATTCACAGGGGATGTCTCTGTGACTCATTTATTCTTGCAAAGTTCCAGGCGGGCGAAGAAATTCTGGATGAAGATATTTCAGGAACCTTTGAGAGCTGGGATATGCCGGAGAAATTCAAAGAGTTAAAAGGTTTTAAAACAAATTAATGATGTTCCCTTCCTGCATCAGCGGGAGGGGATTTTTAAATGAAAAGGAGAGAAAGATATGTCAGAATTCAGCAGATTTATGAAAGCAAACAAAAAGGTAAAAGCAAATCAGAAGTATGCTCCAACAGCGAGCCTTACGGATACAGACGGGAAGCCACTTCTCTGGGAATTTCGTCAGATCACATCACGCGAGAATGAGGAACTGCGCAATGCATGTACCGTGGAGGTTCCAGTGACCGGCAAGCCAAACATGTACCGCCCAAGGCTGAATACAGAAAAATATCTGTCAAAGATGATGGCAGCAGCAACCGTGTATCCGGATCTGTATGATGCAGAATTACAGGATTCCTACGGCGTGAAGACACCGGAAGATTTATTGTACGCAATGGTGGATGGTGCCGGTGAATTTCAGATGTTTGAAGTGTGGATGCAGAAATTTCAGGGATTCGACAAGAGTTTTAATGATCTGGTGGACGAAGCAAAAAACTAATTGAAGGAGGGGATGGTGAAGCAAACTTTGCTTACTATGCCCTTCTGAAATTACATATCCTGCCATCTGTATTTTTAAATATGGATGAGCGGGAAAAAGCATTTGTAACCGCTTCAATCAAGAAAAGAATTGAGGATAAGAAAGAGGAAGAGCGGAAGTTAAAGAACAAAATCCATTAGGAAGGAGGTGCGATGTATGGCAGCTATTCAGACAGCGATAGAGCTTAATGATCAGTTTACCAGTGTTTTGTATGGCATTATGGATGCAGTCAATCTTGCAACAGCACAGATGTATGATATGCAGCAGGCAATGTCGATGGATATTGATACGAGCAGTCTGGAGGGAGCGCGAGAGGCAATCGATGAAGCAACAGCATCCTTAATTGCGTTGAATGGTGCGGCACAACAGCCGGCTCCTGTCATAGATCCGCTTGCGGGAAGTTCTCAACCGGTCCTGCCGGGAACGCAGCCCAATGTGCCAACAGAGCCGGTCGAGATTCCTGTGCATTGGGAAACGGACAGTCTGGATGTGTTTACAGGAACCGGAATAGATCGGTTTGAGCAGGAAGTACAGAGTGCCAATAGCATGTTAGAGCAGTTGAGCAGTATGCAGAATGATATTGCAAGTCAGGCATACAGTACAACGATCTTTCCGCCGGAGACGTTTCAGGATCTTAATTCCATGGCTGTCAGAATCGATTCGATCCGGGAACGGATACAGCAGATCGAAAGCAATCCGGTCAATATGGGAACAGATACAGCAAACTCCCAGTTGGAACAGTTGAGATCGCAATTAGACCGGGCGATTCAGGAGCAGAATAATCTTAATACCGCCATGCAGAACATGGATGTGTCCGGTGCAAATGCAGCATATCTTCAGTTATCGCAGACAGTGGGTAATACAGAGCGGTATATCCGGGATAATACGGATGAGCAGGGAAGATTCAATCAGGAGATTCAGGAGGGGGTATCCGGCGCAGAGGGGCTGATGGGAATGATTAAACGCGTGGTTGGTGCATATGTGGGTATCCAAAGCGTGGGAAAAATTCTCAACATGTCCGATGAATTGACGCAGACAACCTCAAGACTGGATCTGATGAATAATTCCTTTAATGAGATAAACGGAACGGCAAATGAGACGTCGGAACTTGTTAATATGGTATATGCCGCAGCACAGGATGCAAGAGGTTCCTTTAGTGATATGGCATCCGTTGTTGCAAGATTCGGTAATAATGCGAGGGATGCATTTGGCAACTCGGAAGAGGTTGTTGCATTCGCAGATCTGGTTCAAAAACAGATGGCGATCGCCGGTGCATCCACACAGGAGGCCGCAAATGCAGAGTTACAGTTATCACAGGCTCTTGGTTCCGGTGTACTCCGCGGTGATGAGTTAAACAGTATTTTTGAGCAGGCGCCGAACCTGATCCAGAATATTGCAGATTACATGGATGTTCCGATCGGACAGATCAGGGATATGGCGGCAGACGGTGAAATAACAGCGGATATTGTCAAGGCGGCGATCTTTTCTGCGGCGGATGATATTAATGCCAAGTTTGATGAAATGCCGATGACCTGGGGGCAGATCTGGCAGTCCATGCAGAATACTGCAGTTATAGCTTTCCAGCCGGTTCTTCAAAGATTAAACGGCATGGCGAACAGCAATGCATTCCAGGGATTTGTTGATGAAGCGATCGAAGCGATGGCAACGACAGCAAATATTGTGCTGAATATTTTTGATTTAGTGGGATCTGTAGCTGGATTCGTGGCAGATAATTGGTCAATGATCAGTCCGATTGTATATGGAATAGCAGCAGCTTTAGCGGTATATGGTACATACCTTACAATCACAAAAGGTATGGAGATAGCATGCACTGTAACCAAAACGGTAATGACTATTGCAACATATGCACATGCCGCAGCTACGATGACAGCTGTAGATGCTACAACAGCAGAAACGGCAGCGCAGCTTGGGTTAAATACCGCATTTTTATCATGTCCGGTGGTGTGGATCATTTTACTTGTAATTGCACTGATAGCAGTTTTTTATGTAGCAGTTGCAGCAGTAAATCATTTTGCAGGCACATCAGTATCAGCAACAGGTTTGATCTGTGGAGCATTTGCGACAGCGTTAGCTTTTATAGGAAATCTGTTTATTGGAGCAGCAAATACAATTATTGGAATTGGGGTTACCTTATGGAATCTGATAGCAAATTTTGTCAATGCGTTCGCACTTGTTTTTAACAATCCGGTCGCGGGTATAGAAGCCTTATTTTTAAGTCTGTTTAACTTTATCGTGGAAGTCATCGAGTCAGCCGCCCGGATGCTTGATACAGTATTTGGCAGCAGTCTTGCGGATGCAGTAGCGGGATTTCAGAACAAAGTACAGGCAAAAGTGGATGCTGTGATAAGTGAAAATGGTGGATCAGAAATTTTAAAGACGGTAGACATGTCAGATTATCAGTTCAACCGGTTCAATTATGGGGACGCATGGAACTCAGGATATAATTTCGGACAGGGAATTGATGATAAAATATCAAATTTCAGTCTGTCGGATATCTTCGGCAAAACAGATATTCCGAATCCCGATGATTATATATCTGGTTTCAGTGATGCAATCGCAAATTCCGGTGCAGGTGGCAACCTTGACAGTATTGCAGATGATACCAGTGCAATCAAAGATTCTGTGGATATCACGGACGAGGATCTGAAATATCTTAGAGACATTGCAGAGCAGGATGCAATCAACCGTTTTACGACTGCGGAGATTAAGCTGGATATGACGAACAATAACAACGTGAGCAGTAATGCAGATCTGGATGGTATCGTGGATGGAATGACAACGAAAGTGTTAGAAGCATTAGAAGCCGTCCGGGAAGGAGTGTAGGAAATGGCATATAAATTATATCTGGATAGGGTGCTGTTTCCGGTTGCTCCATCCAAAGTGACAGTAAAAATCAATAATCAGAACGAAACGGTAACTCTGATTAATGAGGGCGAAGCAAATATTTTGAAAGCCGCAGGGTTGTCAGATGTGGAATTTGATCTTCTGCTTCCAAATACAGAATATCCGTTTGCCCTATATCCAGAGACTTTCCGGAATGCCAGGTTTTATCTGGATAAGCTGGAAGGATTAAAGTTACAGAAGAAAAGTTTTCAGTATATCATGACAAGAGCATTTCCAAACAACAAGAAGTTATTTCATACCAACATGACAGTTTCACTTGAGGATTATTCCATTGTGGATGATGCCGGAGAGGGATTTGATACGACTGTCAAGATTAAACTGAAACAGTACCGTGAATTTACCACAAAGACCTGTACCGTGGATATATCACTTCCAAAACCACAGGCTGCAATGCAGCAGACCAGAGCAGCAGGCAATGCACCAAGCGGGGGGAGCTATACCGTAGTTTCCGGGGACTGTCTCTGGAAGATTGCGAAGCAGTTTTACGGCGATGGTGGAAAGTGGAGTGTGATCTACAATGCCAATAAATCAATGATCGGTGGAAATCCGAATCTGATATATCCGGGGCAGGTGCTTACGATCCCGGCAGCATAAGACACAGGAGGAAAAATGTACGAGTTATTAATTCAAAACGGCAGCACAGTTTACCTGCCTCCAGTGCAGGAAGAAGTAAAAGTGACTACAGAGCGGCAGATCAGTCCCGGTTCCATAGAATTTAGTTTTGTGGATACCGGGATTTCGATTGCGGAAGGAAACCCGGTGCGCTTTAAGGATGGAGAAACAGGCGTGTTTTATGGTTTTATTTTCAAAATCAAGCGCGACAGGAGCAATATTGTAAAAGTAACTGCCTATGACCAGATCCGGTATCTGAAAAACAAAGACACAATGGTATATGAGAACAAAACGGCTGCTGAGGTCGTGATGCAGATTGCTAATAATTTTGGTTTTAATCTCGGCACGATTGCGGACACCATATGGAAGATTGCATCGAGAGTGGAAGATAACGAGTCTCTTATGGATATGATCGGAAATGCACTTGATCTGACATTGCAGAATACAGGTGATCTGTACATTCTCTATGATGACGGTGGAAAGCTGAATTTGTCTTTTATCGGTGATATGTATGTGCCTATCGTCATAGATGCAGAGACCGGGCAGAATTATGATTATGAATCTTCGATTGATTCAGATACTTACAACCGGATCAAGCTGGTCTTTGACAACGAAAAGACCGGAAAAAGGGACGTATATATTGCACAGGATTCCTCGCACATGAATGACTGGGGAATCTTACAGTATTTTGACACGCTGCAGGATGGAGAAAACGGGCAGGCGAAAGCGGATGCGCTCTTGAAACTTTACAATAAAGCTACAAAGACGCTGACAGTCAAAGACGCCTGTGGTGATTCCAGAGTGCGCGGTGGTTCACTGGTTGTTGTGCAGCTTGATTTAGGGGATGTGCAGATAAAAAATCTGATGCTCGTAGAAAAATGTGTGCACAAATATGGTGAAAGTAAACACACAATGGATTTAACTTTATCAGGAGGTGGTTTCAGTGCATGATGCAAATGATTTCGTGAGGGCGATACAGCAGGTGTCAAACGGAGTCAATGAGGCGGGATATCCGGCGGATGTGATGTCTGGCACCGTGATAGCGGCAGCTCCGTTAAAAATCAAAGTGGAGCAGAGGTTTGATATAGCCAGCGCACAGCTTATCGTGCCGGAACATTTAACAGATCGTACCGTGGACATTGAATTAGACGGTGTGAAAAAGGAAATGAAGATTTACAGCGGATTAAAAACAGGTCAGCAGGTTGTACTGATCCGGCAGCAGGGCGGCCAGAAGTTTTTAGTTGCGGACAGGGTGGTGTGACATGATTCCGGCAGTTAACAGTTTAAAAGAAATCGAGGTAACAGAACAGCCGTCTTTATGTCATCACATGATCCGGGAAACGTGCAATGTTGTAGGCGAATGTGATGGTTTGGAAGCAGTAAAACAGGCAATTTACAATATCCTGAACACAGAGCGGTATCGTTACATTATTTTTTCATGGAACTATGGTGTGGAATTGCAGGATCTGATCGGTAAGCCGATGGATTATGTCATGGTGGAAGTAGAACGGCGGATTACGGAGGCTCTGACACAGGATGACCGGATAGACTCGGTAGATAATTTTGAGTTTGAAGTGCACAGAAAAACGCTGATCGCTAAATTTACCGCGCACACGAAATATGGAAATGCAAAGATTGAGAAGGAGGTGGACGTGTAATGTATGAAGATCAGACATTTGATGTGATTTTACAGCGCATGTTGTCCCGCGTGCCTGAGACAATGGATAAAAGGGAAAGTTCGCCGATCTATGCCGCACTGGCACCGGCAGCAGTGGAACTGACATCGATGTATATTGCATTTGACTGCATGCTGGCAGAGACATTTGGAGACACGGCATCAAGGGAATATCTGATCCGGTTATGTGCGGATCGCGGCATTACACCAAAGAAAGCAACTCAGGCAGTACTTGAGTTAGAAACCGATGTGGAGATTGCGGACGGAAAAAGATTTACTGGCGGGGAAAATACCTATATCGTTACGGCTCCCGGACAGGTCACCTGTGAGCAGATCGGTACGGTCGGAAATGAATATACAGGAGATGTTCTTCCAATCGAATATATTTCCGGTCTCACAACTGCGAAGATCACACGGGTTTTGATCTATGGAGAAGCGGAAGAAAGCACAGAATCCCTGCGGCAGAGGTATTTTGAGTCATTTGAGGAAAGGGCATTTTCCGGTAATGTGAAAGATTATCGAAACAAAACGCTTGCACTGGCGGGAGTCGGAGCAGTCAAAGTGATACGGACGTGGAATGGTCCAGGAACAGTGAAGCTTGTTATTTTAGACAGTGCACATGGAAAAGCTACGAATACGTTGATATCTACAGTGCAGAAAGAGTTTGATCCAAATGGTGATGGCATGGGTGACGGACTGGCGCCAATCGGGCATGTGGTCACGGTTGAGACTGCAAAAGAGGTGGCTGTGAATATTGCAACGAATATCACCTTTGACAGTGGTTATGGATTGAATGAATGTAAGGCATTGATCGAGGAGGCGATTGAAAAGTACATTTTATCGTTGCGGCAGGACTGGGAGAACCTGAATCATCTGATCGTGAGAATTGCGTCACTGGATGCTGCAATCATGGGTGTAAAAGGTGTGCTTGATGTGACGGGAACAACCATCAATGGGGATACAAAAAATCTTGAATTAACAGAATATGAGATCCCGGTCATGGGGGTGGTTGCTTATGGACGATAGATATATCGATCTTAAGGAGCTGCTCCCTTTGTATTTGCAGGAATATAGTGAACTGGCTGAAATTATGGATACGGAAACGCCGGAGTTTCGATTATTGGAATCCAGGCATAACAGGATGATTGATAACCGGTACATTATATCCTGTGACGAAGAGGGGATTGCCAGATTTGAAAAGATCCTTGGTGTGACACCAAAAAGTGATGATACGCTCGAAGATAGAATCTTCCGGTGTCTGACCAAATGGAATGTGTGCCTGCCGTATAACTATACTTTTCTTGAAAGAAAATTAAAGGAATTGTGCGGTGCGGAGTACGCAATATACTTCAATATTCCCAGTCAGACAATGATCGTTAAAATTGGTATAGCGCAGAAAAATCAATATGATTCTGTGGTGGATATTTTAGGCGAAATCGTGCCATGCAATATTTTGCTTAATACAAAATTGCTTTACAACCAGTACAGGAGCTTAAAACCATATCCGCATATTATACTGGGGCAGTTTACACACTGGGAATTGAGAAACATCAGTATTCCGAAGAATCTGAGTTCGAAGGTAGAAAATATCGCGAATTATACAATGGAAGAATTATCGTGGTTTACAGTGGAACAGGTTGCAGAAATCGGACTGAGAAAGAGAGGATAACATGAAACTTACAGATATTTTTAAATTTAAGCTGTTTGAAAGAACGGATCCGGTGGATATGGAAACCGTGAATGAGAATTTTGAGAGTGTAGAAAAGGTTATTGATGGATTGACAGCAGAAAATATCGGTGCGCTTCCTATTAGTGGAGGAAAGTTAACAGGTCAATTACAAGTTGGCGAGAAAGTTAAACTTTATACCAGCAGCGAGGGTGGAAACATTCAGATTATATCACCAGATGATATCGGTTTAAGATGGGAACTGGATGCATTCAAAGGTGATTTGAGGTTTATTTGTTTTAATAATGATGGTACCGTCAAAAAAATCTGCCAGTTAACAAAAGATGGAACGCTTATCGCAAACAATGCAACACAATCAGCAGCAGGCTTAATGAGTCCGAAAGATAAGGAAAAATTGGACAATCTTTCTATCGTAAATAATAACACTACAACGGAAGCAGGGTACGCGCTTGATGCGAGGCAGGCAAACCCAAATGTGGATGGGAGCTTGGCAAAACAGATAAGTACGTTAAATAGCGGTTTAGCAAATAAGTATTTTATTAAAATAATGAAAAGCGACTGGTCTGGAATTATGGGTTCGCTTACGCCAATGTTTAATATTAATAATGATAATATAACAGATCTCATTGCACACAACGAGCAGAATGATACTTATCCTGGTGTACGAGTTTCCCGTGCTAGTGCAGATTATGATGGTAATAACATTCCAGACACATATTTAAAAAAGGCGGATGCCAAAAATAATGTATCTAGCTTATCCAATACTACGACAAATTATAATAACCAGACTCCTGTCGTGCAGTATTTCACTGTCCCGGATGATGGATATTATCTTGTTACAGGACTTGTCACTTTCAGTTCAAACGCAAACGGATTTCGAGAAGTTTTTATAACCAACACAACATCTAATTATGTCATGGGACGAGTCAGAGTTCCTGCGGTATCCGGCGGTGCAGTAACTTTACAAGTAACGAGTGGTGGCACTTTCGAACCGGGACAGACTGGGACACTCAGTACTTATCAGAACTCAGGTTCAAATCTTAATGTGCAGGAATGGTTAAGTATGGTAAAGATCGCGCCTAAACTGTAAAATTTAAGGATTTTTAACACAATTTTATAGCAGTTATTTTCGTATTAATCTGCCCGAACGTCACCGCTTTTGGCACTTTTATCAAAAAATTAATTTACAATTTTACCGATTTGAACTCCATTAACATAAACAATAACGTTCCAACTTGCACTGTCAAAGCCAAACGAAATTTTATGCGGTGCTCCATCTGATGCCCAAAATGAACTTAAATAATCCGCTTTATCAACATGCAATGTGCGCATTTCACGGTGTTTTAAGGTTACTCCGTCAAGTACCACTAACCATGTAAGATTGTTTGCTTCAGTCGCTGCATCAATATTGTACTCGTTAATTTTTTTTGTAAAAACATCGTTTTTTGAGTCAATTTGTGCTTTTGTGTAATAGCGATTATCATGGTCGCTGGCTGATTTATGGGACGCTAAACCGTTGTTTTACGAAAAATAATAAGAAAGAAGGAAAATTTATGAAATTAAAAACCGCAAAAACCACATTAACCATTGAAACCATCAACCATGCTGATGGAAAATTAAACATTGATTTCACAGACGAAAGAACCTGTGAGGAGCTGCAGGAGATTTTCTCTGACAAAGAAAGTATTACTGTATTGAATGTTTACACAGACAATGATGAATTAACATCTGTTATCCCAGGATATGTTGTTTTAGAGCAGATCATTTTACAGGATGACAGGAAAACAGTCGTACTGGGAAAGGAAAAGGACGATGCAGAGAAAAGAATCACAGCAGTATCAGAAAGCCTGGCTGAAAATGTAACAAAGACAGCCGAAAACACAGACAGCATCGAAAAACAGAGAGCAGATATTGATTACATGTCAATGCAGATGGAGGTAAGTTTAGATGAGTAAGAATTATGAAAAAGTAAAAAATTACTATGATAAGGGATTATGGAATGAGAAACGCGTACATAATGCGGTAGGTAAGTGGATCACGGCGAAAGAGTATGAACAGATTACAGGAAAAGTATACGCAGAAGAGGAGGACGCTTGATGCAGCAGACAGAAAATTATGGATTTAATATCCCGGAAGAAAATGAATTCTACGACGTGAAACTGGAAAATGAAAATTGGAAAAAGTTAGATGCTGTGCTTAAGGAGATCAGCGATAAGCTGGATGCAGTAAAGGCAACTGAATAAAACCAAGAGCCTAAGAGCCGAATGTGTAAGAAAAACTTACATGTCCGGCTCTTTTAAATAACAAGCCTTCGGGCGGAAAGAGAGGAAAATTTTATGAAATTTGACAAAATTAACATGATCTATGGACTGATTGCAACAATCGGGGTGACACTATTCGGCGAGTACTGGTTTTTATTTGCCGGATTCCTGATTCTTAATGTGATCGACTATGCAACCGGGTACTGTAAGGCGAGATTCTATAAAAAGAATGAGTCGAGTGCCGTCGGAGCAAAAGGAATTTTCAAAAAGGTGTGGTACTGGGTGGTAATTGGACTTGCCTTTTTCATATCAAATTGTTTTGTAACAATGGGCGGAGTCATAGGCGTGCAGCTTGACTTTGTACTGCTGTTCGGGTGGTTTACCCTTGCTACATATTTGATAAATGAAATCCGGAGCATCTTAGAAAATCTGGTAGAAATGAATGTGAAAGTACCGCAGTTTTTAATTGCAGGACTGGATATTACACAGAAATTGTTAGACAGCAAAACAGAGATTAAAGAAAGCGAGGTAGAAGTTAATGGCAAATAGAAAAATTGGACAGGCTGGTCTGAATCTTATCAAACAGTTTGAGGGCTGTCGGCTTACAGCCTATCAGTGTTCTGCAGGTGTGTGGACAATCGGGTACGGTCACACAGCAGGCGTACATAAAGGAATGAAGATCACGCAGGCACAGGCGGACGAGTATTTAAAGCAGGACATAGCAAAGTTTGAAAAGTATATCAACAATCCGTCCTATGTCCCATTTACGGACAAACTTAACCAGAACCAGTTTGATGCACTGGTCAGCTTTGCTTTCAACTTGGGGCAGGGCAACGTGAAAAAGCTGTGTACAGGCAGAGTAATGAATCAGATCCCGTCTGCAATGCAGCAGTACTGTAAGGCTGCCGGTAAAACATTACCAGGATTACAGCGGAGAAGAAAAGCCGAAGCAGCTCTTTATAATAAGAAAGTAGAGGATTGCACTGGTACAATTGCAGTAAAGGAAAGTGAGGACTATAACATGAAGACAATTAAAAAAGGCAGTAAAGGTAACGCAGTAAAGGTATGGCAGATCATCATCGGTACGACGCCAGACGGTAATTTTGGCAGTGGCACGGAGGACGCAACTAAGACTTGGCAGAAGAATCATGGATTGGCAGAAGATGGAATTGTCGGAAAAGTGAGTTGGAACGTTGGATTAAGATCATTGTAAAGCATGTTTGGCGAGAGAAATCTCGCCATTTTTTATATAATATATGAATGCCAATGCCTATAAAAATAAAAAACAATGAGGAAAACAATTAAACAAGTTGTTGACAGAAAAAACAATATGTGATATAAATATAGTGAAACAATTGAATATGACACATATGGAGGGAAAGAATATGCTTACAAAGTTTGGTAAGGAGCTAAGAAAAATAAGAATCGAGAATGATGAGATTCTTAAGGATATGGCCGATAAACTGAACGTAACAGCGGCATATTTATCGGCTGTAGAAAATGGTAATAGAAAGGTGCCTGATGCATGGGTTAATACCATTGTCACAAAATATAATTTATCCGATGAAAAAGCAACTACATTGCAAAAATTAGCTTATGAGGATAGATGTGATATTAATCTTACATTTGATGGCACAAATAGTCGAGAAACAAATTTGGCTCTTTCATTTGCGAGGAAGTTTAAAGATCTAGATAACAATCAAATTAAAGAAATTCAGAAAATTTTGGACATGAAAAAATGACTAGGAGGGTTTTATGGCACGGTGTATTGCGGAACCATTATCACGAAAAGATATTAGAAAAACAGCAGAGCTGATAAGAAAAATTGATGGCTCGGAGAATGATATGTTTTTTGATATTGTTAGATTTTTGGAAATCAAATTACCAAGTGTAGACTCGAATTTTAATTTTCGTGTTTTACCACAGGACGAAATGGGAGAATGTCATGGTATAACATATCCCGATAGAAATGAAATTCAAATTAGACAAGACGTATATGATAGAGCTATAGCTGGTAGTGGAAGGGATAGACTTACATTAGCACATGAGTTGGGTCATCTTTTATTTCACGAAAAACAAAATATTAGTTATGCCAGAGTTGGTGATAATACAGGAATAGTTGTTTTTCGAGACCCGGAATGGCAGGCAGATGCTTTTGGAGGAGAAGTTTTAATGCTGAAAGAAGTAATAAAGGGACATAATGTAAAAGAGGTAATGAATTTATGCAAGGTGTCAGAAAAAGCGGCACTGTGTCAATTATCTAAGTGATGTTTAGGTCATACCTTTACATAAACAAAACCAAGCACACGAGATGCTTGGCTGTTTGTTGAAAAGTCTTACGACAGTTCAACTGGTTATAATTTTCTTCGCAAGCTAATTATAGCACTGTCGTTAGGCTTTCGCAAGCAGAAGATGCGAAAGGAGGAACTGTTTCATGTATATTTTTAGAGCATGGATTACAACCAAAGACGGTGCACGCATTTATGCTAGGGACTATGGCAAGCGAGCTTTCAAAATTTGGGTTGATAAAAAAACTAAGCGGTAGAGACGCTTGTATAAAAAAACAGAGCATATTTGCCAGTTGTATGCTCCTTTTTGTATGAAAGGAGAAAACATTATGGATTTAATCGAAAAAGCGTATAGTTGTACAAAACTTTGGATAAGTATGATCGTTGCAATTATATATTCTGTGCTACTTGTTTCATATCAACATCACATTCAGGGATTGGAAAAACCAGCTGGTATGCAGGAAGCATTGGTTTTCCTATTTAATTATCCTCAAGATTATTTCGGGGCGTTGATATTGGGATTGGTTATACATGCAATATGTGTTGTCATGATAATCTGTTTAATATTATGTTTTATAGGAATTGTAACATCGAGGGTAGCCCCCAATGTGGTTATGATGATAAATTTAGCTATGACGATAATAATGATTGTGCTCAATAATTTATATGTAAAGTATGTGTCGGCATTGGTAATGGCAATTGCGGTCATTGGAATAGTCGGGTGGGCAATCGCAAACGCTGATACATAGGAGTAAGATCTGTAAAAATATATAAATGATGCAGAGTAAAAGAATAGACATTTCGTGTTGCATTTCGTGTTGCATAGTGCTGTAAAATTTATGCGGATAATGCAAAAAACGTGCGAAATGCGCAGTAATCAGAACCAGTAAAAACCGCATTTTATCGGCACTCCACAAGATAAGCGGAATTTGATAAAATGCGGTTCACGAGTTCGATTCTCTCATCCCCTGCTTGTAGAAGCCTTGGTTTTCAAGGCTTCTTTTTTTCGTGTTAATTCTTGTTATATGTTTTCTTTTTTCACACACCATCCAGTTAATATTCTTCACATTTATATATTCCCATACTCAGCAGTTTCAATGTGAGAACGTGATGTGGCAAACGCATATCAGATAAGTTTTTTAAAACCACTTGCGCTTGCGCGGACAGAAGCAGATAAGTTTGTGATGCTTGTTGACTGTAAGAATCTTAATCTGGATAAGTTACCACAGCTTTTACATAGAATTTATGATAAGCAGGATATAAGGATCGAGCTGTATGGCAGATGCGGGATTTATTACGTACTTACGATATTACATTGCAGGTGTCAGATATGTGTGACCGTGCCAAACTTGCAAAAACCTATATCCCGAATCAGTATGTGAAACCATATGCCATATTTAATGAGCAGATGAAAGAGGATTATGAGCAGAGAAGCAGGGCACTTCTTTGTCGTTCTATCCGAATATCTATAATTTACCCTGCTTTTTACTATACTTAGTCTGATTGTTTGTACGGCAGGAAAAGGTAAAATAGTCTTATCGAAAGGGAGGTAATTACAATATGAAAAGAAAAAAACTTGTAAGCATGTTATTGATCACAGCAATGACAGCAACACTTTTCGCCGGATGCGGTGGCAACAGCGGAAATAACGGAAAGACCTCAAATGCAGGATCTTCTGCTGCGGGAACAGAAAGTTCTGCAGATGCAGGAACAGAAAATGGTGATGTGAAAGAGTTTACAGCATTCTTTGCAGTACCGGGATCTGAGATCAATGATGACAATGAGATCCAGCAGATCATTGCAGAAAAAACAGGGGTGAAGGTAAAGGAGACATGGCTTACCGGACAGACAGCAGATGAGGCAGTCGGAACAATGATTGCCGGTGGCGAATATCCGGACTTTATTGAAGGTGGAAGTGGACAGATGCAGTTATATGAAGCAGATGCATTGATTCCACTGGATGATTACATTGAGCAGTATCCAAATATCAAAAACCTTTTCACAGATTTAGAGTGGGAAAAACTTCGTCAGGATGATGGACATATTTACTGGATTCCACAGTTTAGCTGCATTAAAAATGAAGAAAAAGTTTGTACACATAATGATGAGGCATTCTGGATCCAGGCAAGAGTTTTAGAGTGGGCAGGCTACCCGGAAATAAGAACCATGGATCAGTATTTTGATCTGATCGAAGCATATAATGATGCAAATCCTACCATGGAGGATGGAACAGCAAATATTCCTTATACTATTCTCTGCGATGACTGGAGATATTTCTGCTTAGAGAATGCACCACAGTTCCTTGATGGATATCCAAACGATGGAAGCTGTATGGTAGATCCGGATACACTTACAGTACTTGACTACAATACATCTGATACAGCAGTGAAATACTTTAAAAAATTAAATGAGGAGTACAAAAAAGGTATCGTAGACCCGGAATCTTTTACACAGACATATGATGAGTATATCGCGAAACTTTCTACCGGACGTGTTCTTGGTATGATCGATCAGTGGTGGGATTTCGCTTACACAGCAGGTGATGCATTAAAACAGGCAGGCTTAGATAAACAGGGCTGTGATTACATTCCACTTCCGGTCACAATTGATGAGAGTGTGAAAAACCAGTGGCATAACTCAGGCGGAGCTTTCAATGAAGCAACAGGTCTTGCTATCACAACAGGATGTGAAGATCCGGATGCAGCAGCTAAATTTGTCAGTGATCTTTTAGATCAGGATACACATAACCTTCGTTTCTGGGGTGTTGAAGGTGTTGATTATCAGGTAGATGAAAACGGCGAGTTTATCAGAAATGATGATCAGAGAATACAGGCTTCTGATACAGCATACAAAGCATCACATTTATGCTCATACTCATACTTCCCACAGTACAGTGGAACAAGTGATGACGGAATCAATGCAAACAAACCGGAAGGACAGGCAAACGAATTCTTTGATGGTTTAAATGAAGATGTAAAAAAAGCATTTGAAGCATATGGCGTAGAAACTTATGTAGAGATGCTCGGAACAAATGAGGCTCCTGGTGACTGGTATCCGATGTGGTCTTTCTCAAATAACTTTACGACAAGTACACCGGGTGGTATGGCATGGACAAAGATTGGTGAAGTAAAACATGAACAGCTTCCACAGGTTGTCATGGCAGATGATTTTGACAGTGCATGGGCAGCTTACATGGATGCATATAATGCATGTCAGCCGGAAGATTTCCTTAGTGAATTACAGACAGAACTTGATACAAGAATGGAACAGGCTGCTCAGTTCAAATAAGAGAAGAAATATAATTTAAAAACGGGCAGATGGAAAACATCTGCCCATTTTTTTAAGGGGTGAAGTCATGTCGTTAGCGAGAACAAAATCAAAAGAAAAAATAAAAGAGAACCGGACTAAAATTACATGGAAAGAGATCAAGAGGCAGAAAGTTTTACTGTTCTGGGCTGCGATCCTTGTCATCTATGGAGTGATAT
>ERZ791897.468-NODE-468-length-30376-cov-3.257808_pt1 | contig 30376 bp, 29 predicted proteins | sample MGYA00510152_ERZ791897 | MGnify/ENA primary metagenome ERZ791897 (study PRJEB30046, sample SAMN00792050) | human gut metagenome | study: EMG produced TPA metagenomics assembly of the A metagenome-wide association study of gut microbiota in type 2...
GCAGCGTCAAAAAAGCGCTTAAGCTGAAAGCAAAACGGCCGATGTTTTGCCGCCGCCGCCACAAATAAACACTCAGTATGATTCCCAGCAGCACAAACAAACCCGGAGGTAGCAAAAAGGCTGCGATAAATTTCAAAATATAAATCATTCCAGTTCTCCTTAACAGTACCGATAAAAACAAAAGCTTCTCTTGCAATATCACCTATTATTGTAGCTTTTTCAGCCGTCAAAAACAAGAAAAATAGCCTGCGGCATTCATTTTTCCTAATGCACACAGGCTATAGTTTTAATTTTAATCTCTGCCGGGTTTCAGCTTACGCAGCATCATCCATAACGGACCTGCGAGGAAGGTGGAAGTATAAGCACCACTGGAGAAGCCTACCAGCATAGCAAAGGAGAAGTTGCGGATAGTTTCACCGCCCCAGATGAAGATAGCTACAACAGCGAACAGAGAGGTACCTACAGTATAGATACTGCGTCCCATGGTCTGCCAGATACTGTTGTCTACCATTTCCGTCATGCTTTCGCTGCGGCGATGGATTTTCAGGTTTTCACGGATACGGTCGAAGATAACGATGGTACCGTTGATAGAATAACCAACAACCGTCAGCAAAGCTGCAACGAAGGAGGAATCAAGCTCCATATGGAAGAGGGAGAAATAGCTCAGGGTTACCAGTACGTCGATAATCAAAGCAATAATCGCTGCCAGAGCAAAGCGGAATTCAAAGCGGATGGTGATATAAGCAATCATCAGGAACCAGGAAAGCACAATCGCCATCACAGCCTGTTGAATCAGCTCGCCGCCGACAGTAGCACCAACGTTTTCAACACGCTGGATAGCAAAGTCGCCAACCTTGCTCTTCAGGTCGGTCATTACCTGCTGACGCTGCTCGTCGCTGATAACGCCGGTACGAATCAGCACGCCCTTAGAGCTTTTGGCATTGCTGTCGCTGCTTTCCAGCTGGATAATAGCATTGCCCAGATCCTTTTCTTTAAGCACCTCACGTACCTGAGAAACGGTAACAGGATTTTTGAATTCCAAATCCATGATACTGCCACCGGTAAAGTCAATGCCCAGGTTGAAGCCCTTGAAGAGCATGGAGCCGATACCGATAATCAGGAAGGTGATGGTAATAGCGAAGAAAATTTTATAACGCTTAACGATAGATAACTTCATTATTTAGCCACCTCCTCTTTTGCTTTCGGTGCTCTTGCACCAAACAGGAAGGGACTCTTGGTGATGTTACTGTAAATCAAGAAGCGCAGCAGGAATTTGGTAACGGTTACTGCGGTAAACATACTCAGCAAGGTACCAAGTGCCAGGGTAACAGCAAAGCCCTTGATAGGACCGGTGCCCAGGTAGAACAGTACGGCTGCAGCCATGATAGTAGTAAGGTTGGAGTCAAGGATGGTTACGATAGCGCGGCCAAAGCCGGAATCCATCGCACTGCGCAGAGTTTTGCCGCGCTTAACTTCTTCCTTGAAGCGTTCGAAAATCAGTACGTTGGCGTCAACCGCCATGCCGACAGACAGGATAATACCTGCGATACCGGGCAGTGTCAGTGTTGCACCCAGATAACGCATTACCAAAAGCAGCAGCATTACGTACAGCAGCAGAGCAATGTCCGCAACTACACCTGCCAGACGGTAGAACAGCAGCATAAATACAAATACGCCGATGATACCGATGCTGAAGGCCTTAACACTCTTGTCTTTGGAATCCTGACCGAGGGTAGGGCCAACGGTACGGTTTTCCATAACTTCGATTTTAACCGGCAAACTGCCGCTGCGCAGCAGGATTGCCAGATGCTCGGCTTCCTCAACGTTACGGGAGCCGGAAATCTGTGCATGGCCGCCGGTGATAGCTTCCTGTACTACAGGAGCGGTCAGTACCTGGCCGTCAAGCTCGATAGCGATTTTTTTGCCTACATTGCGGGCAGTAAGGTCAGCAAATTTTTTGCCGCCCTCATCATTAAATTCCAGACCTACTACAGCCTGATTCCCTTGGGAAACCTGTGCCTTAGCGTCCTTCAGGTCACTGCCTGTGAGAACAACCTTGCCGCTTTCATCCTTGAACTGCAGCATAGCGGTACGGCCCAGCATAGCAATAGCCTTTTCAGGATCCTTTACGCCCGGCAGCTCAACAATAATACGGTCCTTGCCCTGACGCTGAATAACAGGCTCGGTCAGGCCCAACTCATTTACACGACGCTCAATAACCTTTACACTGCGGTTGACAGCGTCATCGTCAACCTTAAGTTCCGGCGTATCCACAGCCTGTAAAACTACATGAGTACCACCTTGCAGATCCAAGCCCTGTTTAATGGAATTAGCCAGAGGCGAGATGTATACGCAGAAACCGCCGATAATCGCCAAAGCGACAATCAGAAATTTCCCGAATTCATTCCAACGCAAAATAACTTCCTCCTTAAGATTTTTTTGGATTAACTGGATTTAATTTATAAGCTAAGCGGACTGAGAGTGGTAACCCCGCTTTCACTTGCTAAAAGCTGTACAAGCACGTCAAATTCATCCCGCGGCAGATTCGGCTGAATAAAAGCATCGTAAGCGATGCCCATGAGCAATGCGTTTTCCGCCTGCGGCAGAAAACGGTCATAATAACCCGCGCCCATCCCCAGTCTGCTGCCGTCGCGGCCGAAGGCCACTCCGGGCACCAGTACAAGGTCAAGCTGCTGCGGCTGCAGCAGCTTCGCCGGTTGGCGGACGCTGCGGATGCCGTAACGGTCAAGCTCAAACTCCAGCATGTTTTCCAGCTGAACAGGAGCCATCTCCGTTGCCGACTGCACCAGCGGCACGGCAACAGTCTTGCCGTCGGCCAAGGCCTGCTGCAGAACCAGGTCTACAGACAGCTCATTTCCTAAAGCCAAATAGCCCATGATGCAGTTCGCTTTGCGATATGCATCACAGGCCAGTATCTGACGGGCAGTCAGCAGACTGCCGGAAGCAGCCTGCTCTGCGGTCAATTGCGACCGCAGCCTTTTAAAATACTTGCGCAGCTCAACTTTTTCTTCTGCAATCACCATCAGGAATTTTTAGCGGGGTTTTGGAAACCGCTGACAGCATTGCGCGCCATTTCGATTACTACGCCTTCGGCAACCTCTACCTTAACGCGTTTTTCGGAAATAGCGGTAATCTTACCATAGATACCGCCAATGGTAATGATTTCGTCGCCTTCCTTCAGGCTGTTTAACAAATCCTGTCTTTTTTGCTGCTCTTTTTTCTGGGGTTTCCAGAGCATGAAATAGAATATGCCGCCCATTAAAAAGAAGGGCCAGAGAGAATTGAGCAAAGCCATTGTATCTCCACCTTGCATATTGAACACCTCCACATTTTATCACTTCCCGCAAATTCGGACATATTTGCAGGTTCCTCTTGCAAACATTTTAGTATGCAATAGTTCAGTTTATTTATACCACTTTTATATATTCTCTGTAAATCGGAAAAATCCTTGTTATCAACGATAATTTTCTAAGAATCTTTCGCGGAACTCAGGGAAGCAGTCATTAGCGATAGCCTCACGTATTTCCTTGGCAAAATGCAGCAGGAAATGCAGATTGTGAATAGACAAGAGTCTCAGACCGAAAATCTCCTCTGCCTTGAACAGATGACGGATATAAGCACGGCTGAAGTTACGGCAGGCATAGCAGTCGCAGCCTTCCTCAATCGGACGGAAATCCTCAGCGTAGGTTGCGTTGCGTACTACCAGACGACCGGTGTGCGTCATAGCGGTGCCGTTTCTGGCCACACGTGTCGGGAATACACAGTCAAACATATCAACGCCTAGGTTTACTGCCTCTACAATGCAGTCGGCAGTGCCTACGCCCATCAGATAGCGTGCCTTATCCTTCGGCATCAGCTCGGTGGTATGTGAAAGGATATCGTACATCATCGACTTAGGCTCGCCTACGGACAGACCGCCGATACCGTAGCCGGCGAAGTCAAGCTCTGTCAGCTGCTGTACGCTCATGCGGCGCAGCTCGGGATACATACCGCCCTGCACGATACCGAACATGGACTGATCCTCACGCGTATGAGTTTCCAGACAACGCTTGGCCCAGCGTGTGGTACGCTCGGTAGAACTCTTGGCATAATCAAAATCGGCGGGATACGGGATGCATTCATCAAAGGCCATCGCGATATCAGCGCCCAATGCCTCCTGCACCTGAGTAGAAACCTCCGGCGAAAGGAACTGCTTGCTGCCGTCGATATGCGAACGGAACATTACGCCCTCTTCGGTGATTTTGCGCATAGCGCCCAGGCTGAATACCTGGAAGCCGCCGCTGTCGGTAAGCATACCGCGTTTATAATTCATAAACTTGTGCAGACCGCCTGCCTTGCGCACCAGCTCGTGACCGGGACGCAAAAACAGATGATAGGTATTCGACAAAATAACCTGGCTACCCATATCGTACAGCTCTTCCGGTGCCAGAGTTTTTACCGTTGCCTGTGTGCCTACAGGCATAAACATCGGAGTTTCAAAGGTACCATGCGGCGTATGCAAGCGGCCAAGACGCGCACCGCTGCGCGGACATTCTTTAATTAGTTCGTAGGTTACTGCGTGTTTAGTCATATGCAACTCCTAAAAATATTTATCAGCGCCTTCGGCTTTGCGGCGAAGGCAAAAAATCTTATTTATTGAGGTCTGTAATAAACATGGCATCGCCAAAGGAGAAGAAGCGATATTTTTCTTCAACCGCCTTCTTGTAGGTCTGCAGCATAATCTCACGGGTAGACAGAGTGCTTACCAGCATCAGCAGCGTGCTCTGCGGCAGATGGAAGTTGGTTACGAGGTCATCCACCAGACGGAATTTGTAACCGGGGTAGATGAAGATATTCGTCCAGCTGCTGCCAGCGTGCAGCTGACCGTCAGCGCCCGCAGCCTCCAGAGTGCGTACTGCCGTAGTGCCAACCGCAATAATACGGCGGCCTTCGGCCTTCGCCTTATTTACTGCATCCGCAGCCTCCTGCGATACGGTGTAGAACTCCTTATGCATCTTGTGGTCCTCAATCTTCGCCTCGCTTACGGGGCGGAAGGTACCAAGGCCTACATGCAGCGTTACAAAAACCTCTTCGCAGCCGATTTCCTTGATTTTCTGCAGCAGCTCCTTGGTAAAGTGCAGGCCTGCAGTCGGAGCGGCAGCACTGCCGCGCTCACGGTTATAAACAGTCTGATAACGCTCCTTATCCTCCAGCGGTGCCGTGATATACGGCGGCAGAGGAGTTTCGCCCAGACGATCAAGAATTTCTTCGAAGATACCGTCATACTTAAAGCGTACTACGCGTCCGCCGAAGTCGGTGTGCTCAATAACCTCGCAGCTCAATTCATCGCTGAAGTTAATCTTGGCACCAACCTGCAGCTTTTTACCGGGGCGCACCAGAACCTCCCAGTCGGTTGCATCTCTGCGGGTCAGCAGAAATACCTCGACATGGGCACCGGTATCCTTCGTGCCGTGCAGGCGCGCGGGAATAACGCGGGTATCGTTAAACACCAGCACATCGCCGGGCTTAAGATAATTTACCAGATCATAAAAATGCTTATGCTCAATTTCACCGGTCTTTTTGTCAACAACCAGCAGGCGCGAATGGTCGCGCGGCTCCATAGGATGCTGAGCAATAAGCTCCTGTGGCAAATCATAATCAAAATCAGTTACTAACATGCAAAATTCTCTCTTTTCTTATATATTACAGGACACATAGCTTCCTGCTAACGGACAAGCTGAGTTCCGGGATAATAATGTGCCAGAATCGTTTTATAGGTAGCCTTGGCATCGGCGTTAGCCATACCGCGCGCCCCCCAGGCACTCAAACCGAGGCCGGAGCCTTTCCCCTTGCCGTGGAAAATAATTTTTTCTTCCTTGCCGCCGCCCAACAAATGGTAGCTGCGTACTAAATTTTTCCAGACGGGCTTTTTCGACTCATTGACCTTGATGCCTATATCCTTGCTGCCTATTTCCATACCGTAATGATCTTCGATAGGCACCTTGAGCGTTTCCGGTACCGGCGTACCGGTTTCGATATCAAATAAGGTACTGTTCAAGCCTAACAGGTCCTGCAGCTCACTGCCGCTGATTTTGGCAGCACCGGCCTCACCCGAAAGGATAATATATTTTACCCGTCCCGTGGGCGTTCTGTCAACACCTGCATCATCAAGCGGGGACAGACGTATGCTCGTCAGCTTGCCGGTGGTATAACCGCGCTGTGCTGCCAGACTTTCCAAAAGCACCGGAGCAATGCGGCTTGCCCAGGTATATTCCGGGCTGTCGCTGTCGTAATCCTCTACCGACTGCAGATAGCTTACGGCAGTACCGCGCAGATTCAGCGCGCTTTCGGTTCTGCCGCCGCTGCTTGAAGTAGTGACAGCTTCAATCGCCCGACCGTAAGCATCAGCAAGATACTGTCCTTTCGTCGCCTGAATCAGCTTCGTCACAGCATACTTTTCAATACGCTTGCCGGTACCTCCGTAAGGCAGCTCCCTGTCGGTTGCAAGCAAAGCATAAGCCTTGTCGCTGTGCTGCATTTTATACATAACATAGCTGCGGGCAGCAACCGCCTGTGCCTTGATAACCTCATCAGGCCATACGGACATCGTTTTGGCAGGCAGCACGCTCGCCAGATAATCCTCCAGCGGCAGTCTGTTGACTACCAGTAGCTTATTACCCTGCTCGGCCTGCAGCTGAAAATCCCCTTTATAACTGCGTTTATTGATTTGCGGTGAGCTTTTGCCTGCCGCCGTAGCAACAAACGCTTCATTACCAAATTCATTGTTATCATCAAAGAAAAGCTTTCCCTGCTGCGCATGGATGAAATATTTTCCCTTGGGCATCGTAGTAGTTTTGCCCGATGAATCACGCACTGTGAATTCATCCTCACAGCTCAGCTCTGCCGTTGCCTGCCCCACCACAATTCCTATGCGGATTTGCTCGGCGGCTACCGCAGCAGAGGCAAATATAAAAGTAAATAACAGTACAAACAGTATCAGTAATTTTCTAAGCATATACTTTTCCTCGATTTGCTAAGTTTAAGAAGAGGAGCAGTGAACATTGAAAAGCTCCCATTAAGGGGACAATGTGAATTGTCCGTATAGTAAGAGAGGCTCCCCTAGGGGGGAGCTGTCACCCGATAGGGTGACTGAGAGGGGTCTGCAGTCTAGTCATTTCCCCTCTCCGTCATCGCTTCGCGATGCCACCTCTCCCCTAGGAGAGGCTTTTCTGCGTCTTGCTATAAACTCTAATTATCTGGTCACCATTTTAATATTTTTGCTTACAACCACAAACTTATCCTGCGTTGCTTCCGCCTTGGGCTTTTTGCGGATTTCGTAGCGGTCACGCTCGCTGAAGACACAGCCGCAGTACTGCTGGCGATACAGCCCCAGCTCCAGGCTGATATCCACGCCGCGCTGGTAGCCGACGCGGAAATCCTCGTAATAGAACGGAATACCGAACTCCGCCGCTGCCGCCTCCGCCTCCTTTTTTATCAGCTCATGGCGCTGATAGGGGCTGACGAGCAACGTAGTCGAAAAGGCATCGTAGCCGTTTTCTTTGGCAAACTGCGCTGCGTAGCGCAGGCGCATACGGTAGCAGAAGGCACAGCGCACGGTAGGCTCTGACAGCATACCGCGGATGCATTCCTCTATCGGATAGCTTTTGTCGATAATAAGATTGTAGCGCTTCTTCTCACAAAACTCCCGCAGGGTGCTCAGCCTGTGCTTGAACTCCTTGTACGGATGAATGTTAGGATTAAAAAACAAAATATCAAAATCTGTTCCCGCCGCCGTCAGCTGCTCCGTAGGGTAGCAGGCACAGGGACCGCAGCAGGCGTGTAATAATAATTTCATTTTTCCTCCTGAACAGCTAAGCTGCTTTACTGATTTTCGGGAAACGGTATTCCCAGATATCTATAGGTTTCGCGTGTTGCCATACGTCCGCGCGAGGTGCGGTTCAGCATTCCCTGCTGCATCAGATACGGCTCGATTACATCCTCAATGGTTGAGGACTCCTCGCTTACGGCTGCAGCAATTGTTTCGATGCCGACAGGACCGCCGCCGAAGGTTTTGACGATGGTCGTCAAAATTTTGCGGTCGTTGCGGTCGAAGCCGTAGCGGTCAACCTCCAGCTTAGCCAGCGCTTCGTCTGCCAGCTGACGGTCGATAACCTCCACGCCCAGCACCTGAGCGAAATCGCGCACACGCTTCAGCAGACGGTTCGCGATACGCGGCGTGCCTCTGCTGCGGCGGGCAATTTCCATGGCGCCTTCCTTGTCGATTTTTACATTCAGGATTTCCGCTGCACGCGTAATAATAAACTGCAGCTCCTCCGGCTTGTAAAATTCCAGGCAGCACTGTACGCCGAAGCGGTCCCGCAAAGGTGCTGCTATCGCTCCCAGACGCGTGGTAGCGCCGATAAGCGTAAAATGCGGCAGGTCCAGACGCACACTGCGTGCCGCAGGACCTTTGCCGATAATAATATCTAACGCAAAATCCTCCATAGCGGAATACAGGATTTCCTCTACGGTCTTGGACAAGCGGTGGATTTCGTCAATAAAAAGTACATCATTGTCGCCAAGGTTGGTTAAGATTGCTGCCAAATCTCCCTGACGTTCAATCGCCGGTCCGCTGGTAACGCGGATGTTGACATTAAGCTCATTGGCAATAATGTTGGCCAGCGTAGTTTTGCCCAGGCCCGGAGGCCCGAACAGCAGCACATGGTCCAGCGCTTCGTGGCGGCCAGCGGCAGCCTTAATGAAAATAGACAGATTATCCTTGACCTGCGTCTGACCTATATATTCATTTAACAGACGCGGACGCAGGCTGTACTGCCAGCCATCTGCTTCCTGTTCCGCCCCGGCAATAATTCTATCATCAAATTCCATAAGTTCCTCCTAGCAAGCCTTTTGCAGCCTACTGCTACAGGCTCAAATACCGCCAGACGATTTATCTGCGGGAAATTACTTCATCATCAGCCTTAAGGCCTGCTTCAGAATTTCCTCGCTCGTCTTGGTTTCTGCGCCTTCGATTTTCTTGATTATGGGCATAATCTCGCTGTTGCTGTAGCCAAGGGAAGCAAGTGCTTCGATAGCCTCCGCTACAGCACCGCTGCCTCCGGCAGCTACTGCTTCGCCGAAGCTGTCAGCACTTTCGGCGGCTACGGGTCCGACCTTGTCCTTCAATTCCAGCAGCAATCGCTCCGCCGTCTTTTTGCCGATACCGGGCAGCTTGGTGAGCACCTTGATATCACGGCTCTGCACCGCCAGATAAAAGGCATCAGGCTTAACTGCGGATAAAATACCCAAAGCCATCTTGGGACCTACGCCGCTGATAGTCAGCAGCAGTTCAAAGAGGTCATAATATTCCCGGCTCAAAAAGCCGTAAAGAACAATGGCATCCTCGCGTACTGCGGTGTGGATGTGCAGGCGTACAGAGGCACCCTGCGTCAGCTGAGCAAGCTGTGCCGCCGGCATGAAAACACGGTAGCCTACGCCGCCTGCCGTTTCGATTATGCAGTTGTCTATGCCCAGGCTGTCAACAGTGCCCTTCAATGAACCTATCATTTATCTGCCCTCCTGCCATCTGCGCGTAGACGCAGTATTGATGCCGCAGATTGCCGCTGCCAGCGCATCGGCCGTATCATCCGGTTTAATTTTTTCGCGGATATTGAGCAGATGCATTACCATATAGATAACCTGCTCCTTCGTCGCACTGCCTGTGCCTACTACCGACAGCTTAATCTGCATCGGCGTAAATTCCATCACCGGCAGTCCCTTGTTGGCCGCAGCCAAAAGCACAACGCCGCGTGCCTGTCCTACAGGAATCGCAGTAGTCACGTTGCGGTTGAAAAACAGCTTTTCGATGCTCAGCAGATCCGGCTTGAAGTGATCGATAATATCCGAAATATCATCGTAAATCTTCTTTAGCCTCAGCTCCGGCAGCATATCCTTATCCGTCAGCACCGAGCCGTAAAAAACGGGGCGCAGACGGTTTCCTGTCATATCTACCAAGCCATAACCGCAGATGGCGGTACCGGGGTCAATTCCTAAAACCAGCATAAAAAACCTCTCAAAAAACAGAAAGCAGACATCAACTGCCTGCTTTCCTTTCTGCAACTATGCTTCGCGCACATTGCAGTTACTTCGTAATAATAATATTATTCCTCGTCGTCTTCCGGCAAGTCAGCGTTGGTGTAAACGTCTTGTACATCATCGCAATCATCCAATGCGTCCAGCATCTTCTGAACCTTTTCGGCATCCTCACCGGACAGCTCAGCCATAGTATCGGGAACCATGGTGATTTCGGACATTGCAACTTCAATATTGTTATCAGCCAAAGCCTTTTCTACATCGTCATAAGCAGCCGGATCGGTGATAATTTCGAAGCCGTCTTCGCTGCTCTTGATATCCTCAGCACCTGCATCCAGAGCGATCATCATCAGATCATCCTCGCTCACACCGGTTTCGGCGCTAACTGCGAAGATACCTTTTTGTTTGAACATGTAGCTTACGCAGCCGCTGGCACCCAGGTTGCCGCCGTGCTTAGAGAATACGTGACGTACATCGGCAGCGGTACGGTTACGGTTATCGGTCAGGCAGCTGACCATCATAGCAACGCCTGCAGGACCGTAGCCTTCATAGGTAATCTCTTCGAAGCTTTGGCCTTCCAGAGCACCTGCACCCTTTTGGATTGCACGTTGAATGTTGTCTTTAGGGATATTGTTAGCCTTAGCCTTGGACAGAGCCAGCTTCAGCTTCATGTTACCGGTAGGATCTGCACCGCCCATACGAACGGCAATAGTGATTTCACGGCTGATTTTAGTAGTGATTTTGCCGCGCAGAGCGTCAGCCTTGCCTTTTTTATGTTTAATGTTCGCCCATTTAGAATGTCCTGACATTGTAAATTCCTCCAAACTTTCTCTTTGCCATATTTATTTAAGCATTTACCATAATATTTTACCACGCCGGCTGTGTTTTTTCAACAGCAAACGCCGACATACAGCTTTATTTTGCAAAAACATCCTTAATACTGTCATAATGCAAAAAGATTCCCTGTTGCGCCAGCTCCTGAATTTCCTCCAAGGTCGCCAGCTTGTATTCCAGTGCCTCATTAGGGCGGATTTTTACCTGCTCCGGTGCAAAGGGCAGCGTAAAAAGATAGCAGTCGACGAAATAATTATCGCCCTCGCCCGGATTCTCACGGTGATAGGTCAGCGCAGGTCCGCCTGCGCAGGCAGAAACATCAAGACCGGTTTCCTCCCACACCTCACGGTTCACAGCCTCGCGTGAGCTTTCACCCGCCTGCACCGCACCGCCGGGAACCTCCCACCAGCCGGCAGCCCAGGCCTTCGTCAGCACGCGTCTGGTAATCAGAAAGCGTCCGTCTGTGTTGCGCACAACGCCAAGCACCGTCAGATGATACTCGCCGTCCTGCAGTATCCAGTCATTTTTCTTCATCGTCCGTCCGGTAAGACGGCGTTCACGGTCATAAATATCCCATTGCTCCATTGTAATTCCCCCTCTTAAAGCAAGCGCGGCAAATATTTGAAAATCAGCCAAAAGCCACAGGTCATGGCGAAGGCAATGCTGCCGCTGTCATAATCTATATAACCGAGATACAGGCTGTTTAAGCCCGTAACAAAAATCATATTCAGCCACATAAAGCCGTAGGCCCATAATAATATCTGTACCCACAGCGGCGGCTTTTTATAGTGATGAGGCTCATTATTCTTTGTCATGCTTATCTTCCTCATCTAACAGCTGCACAGCATCCAGCTGCTTCTGCAAACGTGCTGTATAGCGCTTGGTGGTATGCAGAGCGTTCTGCCCCTCCTCCAGCTTTTTAGCTGTTTTATCAAGGGCTGTTTCCAGGCCGGCAAGCTCCTGCTTAACCTTGTTCAGCAGCTGCCACACCTCTGTAGTACGCTGCTGCACCGCCAAGGTACGGAAGCCCAGCTGCAGGCTGTTCACCAGCGCTGCCAGCGTCGTCGGCCCCGCCACGCACACTCTGAACTTCAGCTGCAGCTCTTCGGCCAGTCCCGGCAAGGCCAAAGCCTCCGCAAACAGGCCCTCGCTCGGCAGATACATCACGGCAAAATCCGTCGAATACGGCGGACAGATATATTTTTCGCAGATATCCTTCGCTTCGCTCTTTAAGCGTCGCTCCAGCTGCTTTGCCGCCGCATCCGCCGCCTGCGTATCACCGGCCTCACGCGCCTGCTGCAGGCGCTGGTAATCCTCCAGCGGAAACTTGGCATCAATCGGCAACAGCACCTCCTGCTCCCGCTGCCCCGGCAAGCGCAAAGCATATTCCACGCGCAGGCCGCTGTGCGGACGCACCTCTGCATTTTCTACATATCTTGCACGGTCAAGAATATCCTTGAGGATATTGCCAAGCTGCATTTCGCCCCAGGTACCGCGCACCTTGACGTTCGAAAGAACGCGCCGCAGCTCATCCACCCCGCAGGAAAGGCTCTGCATCTGTCCCAGTGACTGGTGTACCTCGCCCAGGCATTTGTTGACCTGCGCGAACTTCTGCTCCAGCGATTGATTAAGGCGCTCGTCCACAGTCATGCGGATGCGCTCCAGGTTCTGGTCCGTCATATCCGCCAGACGCGCCACGCGCTTGTCAATCTGTTCGCTCAGCCTGTCGCTCGCCGCCTGGTTTTCCAAGCGTGCTGCCCGCGCCAACGTGCTCTGCTCGCCGCGCAGGTCGTACATGCTTTCCGCAAGCCTGCGCTCCAAAAGCTCCAGCCGCTGCGCCGTCATGTCCGCCTTAGGGCGTCCCTGTATCAATAATATTATCACACCTGCCAGCAGCAGAGCTATGACAATCATCAAAGCTATAGCCAATGTATTCATTTTTTCTATACTGACCTCCGTTATTTTTTTATTATAGCAGAAAAACAGTACATAGCCAACGTATTAACGAACAAAATTTTTATATTTAACAAGATATTTTCATAATATCACTTTTTTAACAAAATCAGCTTACATCTGCGCCCAAATCGTGTATAATATATTCATACATTATTTATTCCAACGAGGTATTACGTTATTATGATAGATGAAAGTCCTAATCTCAATTCTGCTGATAAAATTCTTGAAGCCGCAACCAAGCTGTTTGCCATGGACAGCTTCGCTGCCGTGTCCATCAAGCAGATTTCTGTTGCCAGCGGCGTCAACAGCGCGTTGATTTCCTATTATTTCGGCGGCAAAAAGAATTTATATCAGGAGGTTTTATATACCGAGGCCGAAAAATTTCTGAAGCTGCAGGACAAAATCCGTCAGCAGCCAGGTTCCCCGCTTACCAAGCTGCGTACCTATGTAGACGGCATTGCCGAAATGCAGCAGCAGAACCCCTATAACATTCATCTGATTTACCGCGAGCTGCTGACTCCACAGCCCATGTTTGAAAACTACGTGCGCAGCAAGCTGTACCGCATCCATCAGTTCATGACCGAGCTGGTTGAGGAAGCGATTGCCTGCGGCGAAATCGTTGCGGATATCAAAGCAACCCACGTTGCCTTCACTCTGGAAGGTATTATCATGTTCTTCTTTTTGATGCACAGCCATATCTGCGAGCTGGGCAATTTCAAAAACGGTGCTGAGCTTGATTACCTGCTGCAGGCGCTCAACACCTACCTTGCATCGCTTAGCAAAAAATAAATATATTCCTCAAATAAAGCTGCTTTCCGGCAGCTTTATTTTTGTTTACAACTTTGTTGCTTGACGCTCTCTACATTAGAACCTATAATTTAATTGAACGATTAAAAATTTTACAACAATAACATTATTCTGCAAGGGAGCTGTTAAATCATGCAGTCTATTATGGAAAAACTTCCCAAACTTCCTGATAAAAAGAAACTTGTTGCCGGAGCTGCCGTTGTCGTACTGGCAGCCGCAGGCTGGCAGCTTTACAGCAGTATTATGCATAAGCCACAGGAGGCAAACTACATCCCCATCGTCCGGACTATGACGATTGGCGAAAGCATTGCCGATTCCTCCACCGTATATCCCGGCGAGGTGCGCGGACGTTATGAAAGCCAGCTGGCCTTCCAGACTGCCGGCAGAATCGCTTCCCGTCTTGTCAACGTAGGCGACCGGGTACACGCCGGCCAGATTCTGATGACGATTGATCCGAAGGATGTAAACCAAAGCGTAGAAGCAGCCAATGCACAGCTGGCATCTGCCATTGCTAACCAAAAGCTGGCAGCCGACAATGCGGCACGCTTTAACAAGCTATATGCCGGCGGTGCTGTGAGCGAAGCAACGCGCGACCAGTACAACACCCAGCTGGAGGCAGCCAATGCTGCGCTGCGTCAGGCACAGGCCAACGCCAACGCCAGCGGCAACCAGCTGAGCTACACGCAGCTGACGAGTGATGCCGACGGCGTTGTGGCAGCCATCACCGGTGAAGCAGGCCAGGTAACGGCAGCCGGTACGCCGATGGTCACCATCGTGCGCAGCGGTGAACGTGAAATCCAGATTAACGTGCCGGAAAACGTCAAGCTGAGCGTCGGCCAGCAGGCGGAAATCAGCTTCTGGGCGCTTCCAGATGTTACGGCGAAGGGCACTGTCCGCGAAATTTCGCCTATTGCCGACAGCATTACACGTACCTATAAGGTGCGCGTTGCTGTGCCGCAGCTGCCTGCAGCAGCCAAGCTCGGCATGACTGCCAAGGTCAGCTTTAAGGACGCTGCGGCGTCCGAGGACGAGATTGTTATTCCTGCTACCGCACTGTATCAGGTAAACGGCAAGACTCAGGTCTGGCTGGTGCGCAATAACCGCGCTGTGCTGCAGGACGTTAAGGTTGCCGGCTACGTAGGCAACAACGTACGTTTGGCAGGCGGCTTAAACAAGGGTGATATTCTGATAACCGCCGGCCTCAGCAAGCTTGTCGATAACCAACAGGTACGTCTGACCAAAGGCGGTGATATCTGATGTCAAACAACGAAAAGCATCATGCCAACTGGGCAGAATGGGCTATTAACCATCGCCAGTTAGTTTACTTCTTCGCTGTGCTTGTGCTGATTATGGGTATGTTTTCCTTTAAATCGCTCGGACGCAGCGAGGACCCCAGCTTTGCCGTCAAGCAGATGGTAGTATCCGCAGCCTGGCCCGGTGCCAGCGCCAAGGATGTAGAAATGCATCTGACAAATACTTTGGAAAAGCAGATTCAAAGTCTGCCGCAGGTTAAGAAAATCACCAGCTATTCGCGCCCCGGTGTCTGCGTTATTACGGTAGCGCTCAAGGATGAGGTTGCCGGCAACACGGTACGTCAGCGCTGGCTGGAGCTGCGCAACATCGTCAATGACGGCAAAAAGGACTTGCCGTCGGGTACCGTAGGCCCCTTTTATAACGACCGTTTTGATGACGTTTACGGCAATATCTACGCAATTACCGGTGACGGCTTCACCTATGAGGATATGCGTAAATACGCCGAAAAAATCAAGCTCGACTTCTTCAGCGTGCCTGATGTCAAAAAGGTTGAGCTGGTGGGCGTGCAGCCGGAGAAAATCTTCGTGCAGATGCAAACTGCCAAGCTGGCACAGCTGGGACTGGATATCAACAGTATTGCCAACACTATCAAAGCACAGACCTCGGTCAATGCCAGCGGTATGATTGAGGCCGACACAGCCAACTCCTACCTGCGCATTACCGGCAGCCCCGACAGCGTGGAAAATATTGCTGCCATCCCCATCAATGCCAACGGCCGTGTCTTCCGCTTGGGCGATATCGCAACCATCACCCGCGGTTATGCAGACCCGCCGGAAACAATGATGTACTATAACGGCAAGCCCGCAGTCGGCATTGCTCTTTCTATGGAGGACGGCGGCGATAACATCAAGCTCGGTGAAAATCTGGCCAAGGAAATCGCCCGCATCCAAAAGGAGCTGCCGCTCGGATTGGAGCTTAATCAGGTTGCCAATCAGCCTGAGGTAGTAAAAAAATCCATCAGCGAATTCTCCGAAAGCCTTTACGAGGCAATTATCATCGTGCTGGTAGTCAGCCTGATGACGCTCGGACGCCGCAGCGGTTACGTAATTTCCTGCTGCATTCCGCTGATTTTGTTAGGCTCCTTCTGCGCAATGTTCGCTTTGGGCATCGATTTGCATAAGGTATCCCTAGGCGCACTGGTTGTTTCCCTTGGTATGCTGGTCGATGACGCCATCGTCGTCGTTGAGCTGATGGAAGTAAAAATGTCCGAAGGCATGCCTCGTAAGGAAGCAGCCTCCTATGCCTTCAAAACCTGCGCCTGGCCGCTTTTGACAGGCACCACCATTACCTGCCTCGGCTTCATGCCGATTGCCTTCTCCAAAGCCAGCGCTTCGGAATTTGCCTACAGCCTTTTCCCAGTTATGACCGTAACACTGATGCTGTCCTGGCTTGTTTCCGCAACCTTGGCACCGGTATTGGGCTATGAATGGATACGTCCTACTGTTATCAAGCAGGAATCTTATGACAACAGCTTCTACCGCGCCTTCCGCAAGCTGCTGCACTGGGCCTTGGGACACCGCATCACGGTTATCGGCATTACGCTGGCGATGCTTGGCCTTTCCATGTTCATGCTGCGCTTCGTCAGCCAGGAATTCTTCCCCGCCTCCGTACGTCCGGAGCTGTTGGTAGAGCTTAATATGCCTGAGGGCAGCTCGATTAAAACAACTGATGCCGCGGCACGCAAGCTGACAAATCTGATTAAGGATGATAAGGAATTAGACCACGTTTCCACCTACGTAGGCGAAAGTGCACCGCGCTTTGTGCTGGTAATCGACCCGGTACAGCCGCGTGATAACTACGCACAGCTCGTAGTTGTTGCCAAAAGCGTGGAAGACCGCAAAAAACTGGAGAAGCGCATCAGCGAGCTTGCCGCCGAGCATTTGCCGGAGGCTATAGTTTACTCCCGCTCGATTCCGCTCGGTCCGCCTGCTCCCTATCCTGTTATGATCCGCGTCAGCGGCAACAGCGATGCGCAGGTTAAGGAATATGCGCAGAAGGTGCGCAAGGTGATGGCCACTAATCCCTACGTCAACATGACACGTCTTGACTGGCTGGAGCAGACCAACGCCGTTAAGCTGAAGGTCGACAATGACAAGCTGCTGCAAATGGGACTCACACGTCAGACTGTGGCCAACGCTCTGCAGGCTCAGGTATCCGGTTATACCGTAGCAACCTATCTGGAGGGCGACCAGCAGATTGGTATCGTTTTCCGCCTGCAGCCTGACCAGCGCGCAGATATTTCGCAGCTGGAAACTATTTCCATTCCTACGAGCCAGGGTGCTGTGCCTCTGTCTCAAATCGCGCATCTTGATTACACCAGCGAGGACAATATCATCTGGCGCCGCAACCTGCGTCCTACAATTACCGTCAACGGCGGTATTGTTGACGGCGTTACCGGCAACGATGTTACCAAGCAGGTGTATAAGGAGCTGGAGCCTCTGCGCAAGGAGCTGCCTGCCGGCATGAGCATCGAGGTCGGCGGTTCGCTGGAGGACAGCAACGATACCTTGAATTATCTGATGAAGCCGATACCGCTGATGCTGCTGCTGATTGTCGTTCTGATTATGCTGCAGATGCAGGATATCCGCAAGCTGCTGGTTATTATGCTGACGGCGCCGATAGGTATAATCGGCGTTATCTTCGGCCTGCTGCTGTTCAATTCCGCTTTGGGCTTTATGGCGGAGCTGGGTATTCTGGCGCTCACCGGTACAATTATCCGTAACAGTATGGTGCTGGTTGACCAGATTCAGCAGCATCTTGATGCCGGGATGGAGCCTGCCAAGGCGATTACGGAATCGGCGATTGTGCGTTTCCGTCCGATTATGCTGGCGGCTTTCACTACGGTACTGGGATTGATTCCGATGTTCGCCAGCCAGTTCTGGAATGCAATGGCTGTAGCTATTGCCTGCGGCCTGACAGGTGCAACGCTGCTGACGCTGGTGGTACTGCCGGTGCTGTATGCAATTGTGTTTAAGGTTAAAGCAGAATAGAGCTGAGATTATAGTGTTTATAAAAAAACTGCCTTGCTGAAAATTTCAGCAGGCACAAGTCTTGTTCTCCCTTGACATTCCCCTGTATTTCAAGTAAACTTAAACTAAGTTCTTCAAAACCGCAAGTAATCTTACGCATCAAGTTCATTTACCTGCGGACAATTAAATAAGCAGTATATCCTGCAGATGCATTTTCTGCAGAAGCTTAAGCAAGGCCATTTATCTGGTACATTCTAAGAGTAGTACAAACTGACGATTTTTTTATCGTCAGGGTACTGCTCTTTTTTTGTTTTTGCGCTGCTTATGTATTTTTTATTGCATCTGTGTTAAAATGAAAGAAGAAAAACCATGCAAGACCTGGCAACAAAATTTGCAAACATGACGATTCAAAGCGACTTCATCTTCAAAAAGGTTATGTCACGCAAACGCATCTGCAAGCATCTGCTGGAGGAACTGCTGCAGATAGAAATTGCTGACATTAACTACATTGAGGCAGAAAAGACGCTCGAGCCTGAGTACACCAGTCGCGGCATCCGCCTTGATATCATCGTAGCGGACGATAAAAACACACACTATAATCTGGAAATGCAGGTAAAAACCAAAAAGAATCCTCAAACCAAAGCCTTCGTTCTGCCCAAACGCTCGCGCTATTATCAGGCGCTGCTTGATTTTGATTTGCTGCAGGCAGGCCAGCCTTATGACCTATTGCCGCCGACCTTCATCATTTTCATCTGTATTTTTGATTTCTTTGAAAATGGTAATTATGTCTATACTTTTAAAAAGCGCTGCCTGGAGGATTTGGAGCTGGAGCTTCCGGATAAAGCAACCACCATGATTTTTAACACTAAGGGTACGCATGGCGAAATCTCTAAGGATCTCAAAAGCTTTTATTATTATGTAAACAATCACATTGTAACTACTGATTTCACCAAGCAGATTGATAATGAAATCAGCTATTTGAAACTCGATACGAAAGTGAGGCGAGAATATATGCTTATGGAAGCTCGTTTGTTAGACGAACGGCGTGAAGGTATTGCTGAAGGCAAAGACGTAGGCCTTGTTGAAGGCGAAGCTATCGGTCTTGCTAGGGGCGAAGCTGAACATAAACTTAAAGTTGCTAAGCTCATGCTGGCTAAAGGTTGCTATTCTCTGCAGGAAATCACGGAACTTTCCGGTTTATCTCTCGCTGATGTGGAGAAGCTAAAGGAAGACGCTTAACCACTCTAATACTGATTTCACCAAGCAGATTGACGATGAAATCAGCTATCTCAAATTAGATACGAAAGTGAGGCGAGAATATATGCTTATGGAAGCACGTTTATTAGATGAAAGACGTGAAGGCGAAGCTGTTGGTATTGCAAAAGGCGAAGCTAAAGAAAACTCGTTACTGCTAAACGTATGCTGGCTAAAGGATGCTATTCTCTCGAGGTTATCGCTGAACTTACAAATTTATCTCTCGCTGATGTGGAGAAGCTGAAGAAAGAGGTTTAAGCACGTAAAGCAAGCCTAATACAAAAATAAACACTAAGCACTAAAACCCATGTCCCGCCGAAATCGGCAAGACATGGGTTTTCTGTATTCTCAGCGCACGCTTTAGCAACAGCGTGCGCTATTTTATTATCTTCTGCAGTACGCCTGCATCCGCAAGCCTCTGCTTTAATCCTTCTGATACAAATCATAATAATGCCCCTTGCGCGCCAGCAGCTCCTCATGGCTGCCGCATTCCGCAACAGCGCCTTCGTCAAGCACCACAATCTTGTCCGCATGACGGATGGTGGAAAGACGGTGCGCAATAATCAGCGTGGTGCGTCCTACCGCCAGCTCGTCGAGCTCCTTTTGTATCTGCTGCTCCGTAATATTGTCGAGTGCACTTGTAGCCTCATCCAGCACTACTACCGGAGGATTTTTGAGGAAGACACGCGCAATCGCCAAGCGCTGCTTCTGGCCGCCGCTCAGCTTCACGCCGCGCTCACCCACCTCGGTATCGTAGCCCGCAGGCAGCTTTTGAATGAACTCATCCGCCGCCGCAGCCTTCGCTGCCGCCTGCACCTCGTCCGCTGTCGCATCCGGTTTGGCGTAGGCTATGTTGTAGCGCACGCTGTCGCCGAAGAGAAAGACATCCTGCTGCACCAGGCCGATTTGCCTGCTCAGCGACTCCTGCGTAAATTCACGGATATCGCAGCCATCCAGCAAAATTCTGCCGCTCTGCGGCTCGTAAAAGCGCAGCAAAAGGCTGGCGATGGTTGTTTTGCCTGCTCCCGTAGCGCCCACAAAGGCCACGGTTTCACCTGCTGCCAAATTCAGGGAAAGATTGCGGATAACAGGTCTGCCGTCCGCATAGGCAAAGCTGACGTTATCAAAGGTGATGTTCCCCTTGCAGGGCGGGCAAATTTTAGCATCCGGTGCATCAGTAATCTCGGGCTTTTCCTGCAGCAGCTCATAAAAACGCTTAAAGCCTGCCATACCGCGCTGATAGATTTCACTGAAGCCTAAAAGCTGCATCAGCGGCTTCATAAACAGGCCTACATAGAGGAAGAAGGCTACCAGCTCGCCAAAGCTCATCAGCCCCTTATTTATCAGCAAACCGCCTACTACGAGTATCGCTACATTGATAAAGTTGCTGAAGAATATCATGCTGCCGATAAAATAGGATTTAAACTTAAATGACTTTTTACAGGTTGCCAGATACGCATCCGCCTTTTCCATGAACTGCGTCATATCGCTGCGCTCACCGGCAAAGGCCTTGATCAGACGCACGCCGTTAATGCTTTCCGCAGCCTTGCCCGTTACCTCGCCCATTGCCACACGATTGGCAAAGAAGGCCTTTTTCATGCGCAGGTTGACGAAAACGGTATGCACCGCCTTCACCAGAAGCAGGAAGGCAATAAGGCTGCCCAGCATAGGATTCATGTAAATCAGAATAACCATCGTGCCAAGCATCGTCAGCCCACAGACGATAAGATCAATCGGCGCATTGCCTGCGAAGCCGTTAATTTCGCTCAAATCGCTGGTGAGGCGCGAAAGCAGCTGACCGCTTTTGTTTTTATCGTAAAAGCCGAAGGACAGCTTCTGCAGATGGCTGAATAAATCTCGGCGCATATCGCGTTCCATGGAATAGCTCATGGACTGCGCCCAGTAGATGATGCTGAAATGCATGCCGAAGTTTACCAGATACATGGCAAGCAGTGCTGCCGACCATTCAAGGAGCAGCGGCAGATTCTTAAGCGGCAGCTGCTGTTCCAGCATCAGCTTTACTACATAGGGAAAGAACAGCTCGAGCAGTGCGCGCAGCAATGAGCCAATCACGAGAAAGAGCAGGATGCCCTTATACGGTTTATAATAGCTGAGAAATGTTTTGAACATAAAGCTTTCCTATCCTCTATTCATATATATTCCAAAACGCGGGCAGCAGCTTTTGCCGATGTCCCCGGCGTAAAACGCTGCCGCAGCATGATAATCTTTATTTTATAATGATACAGTCTACACTATATAGCAGGTATAAAGTCAATAGGATGTGTTCTTAAATAATATCGCAAGGCAAGTTATTTGCCAATTGCTATAACGCAAGCGCTTCACTAAAAAACTGCCCTTCTGAAAATTGAAAGGCAGTTTTTTGTGTTGCTTCAGCCTTACTCGGCAAGCAGCTTGCCTGCTTCCGCCAGCTTGGCCATTGCTTCGTCGTCGGGAGCACCCAGCGCCAACACGCCGTCAGCTACAAGTGTTGCGCCAGCATCCTTAACGCGTGCTTCCCAATCCTGCATGTAGCTTCCGCCCCAGCCATAGGAGCCGAAGAGCGCTACCTTTTTGCCTGCCAGCTTGCCTTCCAGCTCGGTGAAGAACGGCTCGAATTCGCATTCCTCCAGCACCTCTGCACCCATTGCCGGGCAGCCCAGTGCCAGAGCATCATAGCCTGCAGCCTCGTCAGCAGTGATTTCGCTGACATTTTTTACAACAGCCTCCGCACCGGCAGCGTTAATTGCTTCCGCAATAGCGTCAGCCATCATTTGTGTGTTACCGGTACCGGTCCAAAAAATTACAGGAATTTGTTTCATGATAGTGTCCTCCTTTTGCTTTAAACTTTACTTTTGATAATAACCCTGGATTTGCTCCAGCAGAAAATCAGCACCCTTTTCGCCCATAAACGGCAGGTGTGTTGCCACCACACCGTTCATAAACGGCGCGCTGATGAGCACCTTCATGTTGCTTGCATCTGCCTGCGTGAGCGCCACGTCATCCGCGAAAAGCAACTTGTCGCGCAGCTCACGTATTTCCTGCAGCCATTCGCCCTCCTCGGCGTAGGATTCTACATCTGCCGCCGGTTCGGTGATGGCCTTCAGGCTGTGCGCGCACATTTTATGCGTCACGGTGATGCCTGCCTGCGCCAGGAAAGTGCTCACACCCTGCACCAGGTCATAATCACCCTTGACAGCGGCCTGCCTTGGCTTGCTGCCGCCCATCATGGCAAACATGCTGAGCATGGACATGCCCTTTTCCTTCATTTTGATGCGCATCAGCACTATGGGCTCAGAAGCCTTGCCAACTGCTGCGCCTACCTGCTCCAAAAAGCTTACGGTGCCGCTGTAGCCGTAGGGAACGGCATAAACATACGGCGTGCCAAACTTTTCTTCAAGGTATTGGGCAGCGGCCAGGCCTTCGTTCCCCAGCACAATATTTACCTGTGCCTTGCCCATGGCCTGCAGCTCGTCTACGCTGGTATCGCAGCAAAGGCAGGCATTGCAGCGCAATCCCAGCGCTTCACCCAGCAGGCTCTTTACCTCCCAGATGTCGCTTGCCATACGGTAGCGCCACGCAGAGGCGCCAATGATGTTGTACACGCCTGCCTCCTGCGTTGCATCCTTCTGTGGCAGGTTGCGCACGAGCAGTTTGTAGGTTTCGGCCAGGCCGACGCTGTAATCACCGCGGAAGCCGCCCTGCTCGAAGGCCACAAGCTTAGCCTTGACCTCGTTTTGCATATAACGGCACACGCCCTTGATGTCGGTGCCGATGAGGCCCACAAAGCCCAGCATGCCTGCCACGCTTACGGAAACCGCCGTCAGCAGCGCGGAAAGAAAGATTAAAATCGTGCGCATGCGCATGACGCGCACACCCAAGCTTTTGGCCAGCTCATCACCCAACTGCAACGCATTTAGGGAACGCGCACACAAAATCGTTCCGATAATGCCAATCGCGCTATAAGGCAAAAGCATCTCCACATGCCCCCAGCTGCGTCCCTGAAAGCCGCCTGCCATCCACATCACAGTTCCTTGTATTCTGTCACTGTAAAACACGTTCAGCGCCGCCATACCGCCGCCGAAGAAGGTGGCAACCGCCACGCCCGCCAGAATCATGCGCAAGGGGTTGATGCCCTTTTCCCACGCCAGGAAAAAGACGATGCCTGTGGAAAGCACGGCGCCGACGAAGGCTGCCAGCGGCACCATGGCAGATTGTTCTGGGAAAAGCAGCATTATCACCATCGCAAACAGGCCCGCACCGGCGCTCACACCGATGATACCAGGGTCTGCCAGAGGGTTGTGCAGCACGCCCTGCAGGTTGCAGCCTGCCAAAGCGAGGTTAGCACCTACAAGCACTGTCACAATCGTGCGGGGCAGGCGGATGAGATTCACAATGCGGTCGGTGTCCGCATCCGCCTCGCCCAGCAGTGCTGCCCATGTTTCGCTCACCGAAAGGCTCACTGTACCGCTGCCGATGCTCACGAAAATGCCTACGACGAGCAGGATACACAAGCTGAAGAACACTGCTATGCGCACTTTTTCTTTTGTTTTGGCATCATTACTCATTACTTGGCCTCTCCATACATATATTCTTTCATAATCTTCATCGCATCAATCGTGTGCGTGCCGGGGTTAACGGTAAACAGACTAGGCGGCAGCTGGTACACACGGTTATTCTTCACGGCGTTTACATCATGCCAGATGGCGTTGTCACGCATATTGGCGCGCAGCTTCTCCAGAATTTCCTTGCTGCCGCCCATGGTAATCAGCATCACGATGTCGGGATTTTCCTTGGCTACGAATTCCATGCTCAGCGGAATGTAGCTGCTGTCCTTCACGTTTTCGGCCTTGTCCGCAATATTTACGGCACCCAGACGCTCTGCCAGATCACCGCCAAAGCTCTTTTTGGTGGACATATTGAAGCTGTCCGGCGAGCCGAAGATAATCAGCACCTTCGGACCCCTGCCCTTCTGTACGTCCTGCGTCAGCGCGGCATATTCCTTTTCTATCTGCGCACGCTTGACGGCAGCTTCCTTGTCTCTGCCGGCAAAGCAGCCAAAATCGTCTATGCTTTTCAGCACATCCTCATAGGAGTTTATCATGTTCAGGTAAAGCGGCACGCCGGCCATTTCCAGAGGCTTGCGCAGCATTACGTGGAAGGGTACGTTGGTGCCTACAACCAGATCAGGCTTCAGGCTCATGATTTTTTCCAGATTCGGCGCGTGGATCATGCCTACTTCAGGGATGTCCTTAATGCTTTCCTTGATGTCGTTGGGATATGAAGTGCTGGTAGGTCTGCCGACGGCCTTGCCACCGATGGAGGCGAAGATTTCCAGATTGGAGGCATTGAGAAAGACGATTCTTTTGGGCTCCGCGGGGATGTGTACCTTGGCGCCGGTGCTGTCGGTTACGCTGACGGCGACGTTGGCTGCGAGCTTGTGCTGGCCTCTTGCCAGCAGGAAGTAGCCTGCCAGGGCTATGATTACGACAAATACGAGTAAGATATATTTTTTCATACGCAACTTCCTTTACAATATTAGCCAATGCTATCTTTAAAATTTAATTAGCCTACTCTAACTTTACTATGACATTATCTTATAAGATGAGGGTTTTGTCAAGATAAAATTAGCGTAGGCTAATTTAGTGAATCAGTTTATGGTATGCAATTCCAGTGAGATATCCATTTTCAGCACTTCTTTTGCCTGCATGTCGCTTTGCAAGCGCAGCTCTTTAAACTTGCAGCCGTCGCGTTCTGCCTGCCGCAGCCAACGCAGCAGGGAATAAAAATTGCCGACAACACTTATTTTCACTGTCTGTAGCTGCAGGCCCTGCTGCAAAGGCACAGGATTTCCCTCCATCTGCATGCTGTTTAGCAGAATACTTTGCGCTTGTGCCTGCTTTTGCAGGCGCTGCAAGAGGTTGTTTAAATTCAGATTATGCTCTACCTGCTGCTCTAATTTTTTTTGCTTATCCAATAGCTTGATTTTATATGTTTTATAATCACTGTGTTCATCAGCAAAGCGAATCTGCTGTGTCAGTTTTCTCTGCAACTTCTGTATCTGCTCTACCGTCAGTTGCCGTTCAGTCAAAAGCTCCCATGCCTGCATTCCCAAGCCTACAACCAACACGAAGGCTATGCAGGCAAGCAGATTAATTGTTTTTTCTCCTGCTTTCATTGCTTGCCCTCCTTCATCTGCAGCTGAAGTTTATAAACAAGAACGTTACCCTGCTGCTGCGATTGCAGAAGCTCTACTCTGCTGTAATTTCCACATTTTTGCAGTTGCTCCACAAAGCTTTCTAAAGCCAAATTATCCACCGCCTGACCCTGCAGCACTAAAGGCTTTTTGCTGCCGTTGTATTCCAGCAGAGTCAGCCAACAGCCGGGAATCATCTGGCGGCAGATGCGTTCCAACTCACCAACGGCCTCCTTCGAAGGGTTAGACGCTGTAGCCAACAGCTTTTCCAAACGCTGACATCTATGTTCCACAGCCTTGCTTTCCTGCATACGCTGCTCCCACTCCGCATACTGCGCTAATCGCTGCTCCACCTCCCGCAAATCGCGTTGCGCCAGATAACAGCCTCCCCAGGCCCCGCCATAAGCTAACAGTGCCAAAGCCAAGGCAGCGCCGCTGACCTTAGGCAGCCAGCGTCCAAAAGCGGCCGCTGCACCAAGCAAATACTTTTGCTTCTGTCTATATACAGTCGGCAGCTGCTTACCGGTAAACCACTTCTCTGCAGCTTCATCAAACGTCATGTCGCTTAACAAAATGCCCTGCAGCTTTAAAAGCAAGCTGCTGCACAGATGCTCCAGCTCAGCGCGTGACGTATCCTGTAAGGCCGTAAAAGTTACCTGATATTGCTGTTCTCCTGCTTCACTAAATTCTGTTGCCTCAAAGCTATAAGTATAGTCCTCTTCAGGCCAAGGAACACTCTGCTGTATCTCCCATTTTAAGACAGCCTGCAGTTCACGCCGCCGCATTGAAGGCAACACCATCTGTTCAGAATGCATCATTGCTGCTGCAGGCAGCAATAAAACCATCGCACCTTCTTCCACCTCACGCTTCAAAAGCATTTCACGTAAAGTATCGGCAAGTCTTTGCTTATTTGTCAGGCACTCTTTATCTAGCTGCTCCTGCCAGCTATGCTCACCATTCTGCCAATATGCCACCTGCCCCGTTTGCAGCGACAGCAGCAAAAGCGCCTGCTTAAGGCGCCATCGGCAGCGCAAAGCGCACAGTACAGGCTCAAACAGCTCCTCAACACTAATACTTTTACCATACTTCATCATAAGAACATCCTCCAATACCATGTAATGATTTCTCTACCCCAAAAATATGCAGTGACTGCCGCCGCACACAAAAACGGTCCGAAGGGAATCGCCTGTTTCAGCTTCCCACGCCTGCACAGCAACAGTAATGCTCCCACAATGCCACCGCTGATAAAGGCAAGCAGCAAACACAATACTCCCTGCTCTAAACCGAGCCAGATACCCAACGCCGGCGCCAACTTAACATCGCCCTCGCCCATACCGCCGCGGCTGGCAAAATACAGCACCAACATTATTGCCAAAATAATTCCAGCGCCGTAAGCAGCATCAAAAAGCTGCCTCTCATACCACGCGCGTACTAAGCCAACCGCCGCTAAAATTAATGTTGTCTTGTCATAAAGCAGCATAGATTTCAGATCGGTATAGGTGTGATAAAGCAATCCAAGAACAAAAATAACGGAAAACATGAATACCTCCTTAAATTTTTCCAGAAAAAAGCAAATAGGACCCCTGCATTGCATTACTACAACACAGGAGTCCTAAAACTCTTTACTGCATATTTACTTTTTCTGCTTCCAGATAAAGCCAATGCGCTTGACTACAGAGCTGAAAGTCTTGCTTGCTAATTACCAGTTCAGGTCCTCAACCTCTTGACGGCCTTTGCCGGTCAGAGCATCCATCATGATGCGTTGCTCGATTTGAGCAGCCAGCTTCTTGGTGAACTTAACAGTATCCGGATTAACGGACATGCTGTCGATACCGCTCTTAATGAGGAACTCGCAGAACTCAGGATATACGCTCGGAGCCTGACCGCAGATAGAAACGGTCTTGCCATCCTTATGAGCAACCTCGATCAGGTGACGAATTGCACGGCGTACAGCCAGGTTACGTTCGTCATAGATATGGGAAACAGTATCGTTATCACGGTCGCAGCCCAGAACCAGCATGGTCAGGTCGTTGGAACCGATGGAATAGCCATCGACAAATTTGTTGAACTGGTCAGCCAGAATGATGTTGGACGGAATCTCAGCCATCAGCCAAACCTTGAAGTCCTTACCACGGGACAGACCGCAGTCAGCCATAATCTTGGTAACCTTTTCGCATTCCTCTACGTTACGGCAGAACGGAATCATAACGTTCAGGTTCTTCAGGCCGAACTCTTCGCGAACTTTGCGAACAGCCATGCATTCGAGCTTGAATGCTTCGATATATTTAGGATCATAGTAACGGGAAGCACCGCGCCAGCCCAGCAGAGCGGAAGGCTCGTTCGGCTCGAATTCGTCGCCGCCCTTCAGGTCGCGGTATTCGCTGGACTTGAAGTCGGAGAAGCGCATGGTTACCGGTCTCGGAGCCATAGCCTGGCAAACTTGGCGGATGCCTTCAGCCAGTTGGTCTACAACCTTTTCCGGTTGACCGATTTTGATCAGATACAGCGGATGTTCATGGATATAAGTAGTCCAGATGAACTCTTCGCGCATCAGACCGATGCCGTCGCAAGGCAGAGTAGCATATTTTTCAGCCAGCTCAGGATCGCCCAGGTTCATATAAATCTTGGTGCCTGTCGGTGGGAAATATTCAGCAGCAGCAACTACTTGTTGTGCCGGCTGTTCAGCCTTCGGCTCTTCGATGATGCCTTCATAAACAACACCATGAGTAGCATCAATGGTTACGTCAATGCCATCGGGAATGGTGGTGGTAGCAGCTTCGCCACGGCTCTTGGTACCTACGATACAGGGAATGCCCAGCTCGCGGGATACGATAGAAGCATGGCAGGTCATTCCACCGCTATCGGTTACGATTGCTTTCGCTTTCTTCATAGCCGGTACCCAGTCAGGAGCGGTCATTTCGGTTACGAGAATTTCGCCTTCCTTGAACTCGTCGATATGGGACGGATCCAAAATTACATGTACGCGGCCTGCTACATTACCAGGGCTGGCAGGCAAGCCTTTAACGATAACTTTGCGATCAGTAGTCACTTTCTTCTCCTCTTTCGGTGCACCATTTTCTTTGTTACGACGGCTCCATACGGTTTCAGGACGGGCTTGCAGGATGTAAACCTTGTTATCGCGCTCGTCAACGCCCCATTCCATGTCCATGTAGCAGCCATAGTGTGCTTCAATTTTCTTAGCGCATTCAGCCAATTGTTTTATTTGCTCATCAGTCAGCTTCTGCTCGTTTTGCTCATCCAGCGGAACAACAACCTCTTCGCAGTCGCCGTCAGCTTTACGGATCAGCTTAATGTCCTGCGCGTTAACGTTCTTTTCAACAATCTCGCAGGTAGCTTTATTTACAGTATAGTTATCCGGAGTTACGGTGCCTTGAACAACATATTCGCCCAAGCCCCATGCGCCTTCGATGAGGATGTTCTTGTCGTCGCCGGTAGCAACGTTAACAGTGAACATAACGCCTGCAGCCTTGGAGAATACCATCATCTGTACTGCAGCGCTCAGTGCTACATCCAGATGATCAAAGCCTTGTTTTTCACGGTAGTAAACCGCACGGTCGGTAAAGCAGGAAGCATAGCATTCCTTAACCTTAGCAACGATGGTTTCTGCACCCTTTACGTTCAGGTAGGTGTCCTGCTGGCCTGCAAAGCTTGCATCCGGCAAATCCTCTGCGGTAGCGCTGCTGCGAACAGCAACGAACGGATCAGCCTGGCCAACCTTTTCACCCAGCTCTTTGTAAGCTTGGGCAATCATGTCCTGCAGATCCTGCGGCATTTCTTCGTCCATAATTGCCTGGCGGACCTTAGCGCAAACCTCGCGCAGCTGAGCGCTGTTGTCTACGTCCAGACCGGCAATTAAAGCTTTGATCTTTTCGTACAGACCGGTCTTTTCAAAGAAGTATCTGTAAGCGCAGGCAGTAGTTGCGAAGCCATACGGTACAGGTACGTCAACATGAGAGGTCAGCTCGCCCAAGGAAGAAGACTTACCACCGGCGATTGCTACGTCTTTTCTCTCCAGCTGGTCAAACCACAGCAGGAATGCTTTTTCTTTCTCCATAATAATTTGCTCCTTTTAAAATACTATACTTTTTTCTGGGGAAATCCTTAATATAGTGTATACTATATCACATTTAAAGGGCATATTCAAGCGATTTCTGCAGTTTTTTTAGATTTTTTGTAGAAAATTCACCGGCATGCTATAATACAGATAAAAGTGAGGTGCGTGCCATGAATTTTATCGACACCTTTTGCAGTAACATAAAAAAGGTAATTGCCCTTATAGCTTTAATACTCCTTTTAACGCTCGTTATTTTAATTTTTACGCATACATCATTAGGCTATTTTCTTGTGCTGCTGCCCATAACACTGCTGATTATTTACCTTTTACATAAGATAAAAGAGCTGGATGAACAAGAAAGCTTCTTCCACAGCGTAGTTTTAGCCGTTCTGGCTTTTATTTTAGTTCTCTGTGGACTGCCGAAGGAGGGAGTATTGCTTTCCGCCGTTGTCTATGCCGCAAAGCTTTTGTACAAATACAATAGGATGCTGCATCCGCAGGAGGAAGAACAGCAATACAATAATAATATGAATAATATAGAAGCAGACAGCGCCGATGCTTACGTTCCCCTTATCACCTATGACGATACCTGCCCCGACGACGGCGAGGACTATGGCCCTGAAGGCAGCGTTATCTGGGGACCGCGTACTATCGAAGAAAAGATCTATATCAACAGCAAATGGTACATCAACGAAAACAGCGAGGAATGGGAAGAAAACGAAGGCTGCTGAGCCATTAAACAATTTACTCAGACGCTCATACACATGGGCGTCTTTTTTTGCGCACAAAAAAGCGGTCCTACCAAAGTAAGACCGCTAATTAACGATTGGTGGAGACGAGGAGAATCGAACTCCTGACCCCCTGCTTGCAAGGCAGGTGCTC
>ERZ791897.478-NODE-478-length-29608-cov-4.782289_pt1 | contig 29608 bp, 27 predicted proteins | sample MGYA00510152_ERZ791897 | MGnify/ENA primary metagenome ERZ791897 (study PRJEB30046, sample SAMN00792050) | human gut metagenome | study: EMG produced TPA metagenomics assembly of the A metagenome-wide association study of gut microbiota in type 2...
GATAACCTGCTGCATCCTGATAGCCGCTGTTGTTCTGATAACCTGCTGCATCCTGATAGCCGCCGTTGTTCTGATAACCTGATACATCCTGATAACCGCTGTTGTTCTGATAACCTGCTGCATCCTGATAGCCGCTGTTGTTCTGATAACCTGCTGCATCCTGGTAACCCGCTGCATTTTCAGTTGTCTTTGCTGCCCCCGTTGCCTGTACCGGATCATTCTTCACTGCATTTTCCTGTTCTGCATTGGGCTGTACTTCATTCTGCTTCGCACCGCAATGTGGACAGAACTTACTTCCATCAGGAATTTCCTGATAACAATTCTTACAATTCATATTTGCACCTCTCTCATTTTTCTTTTATCATATCACTAAATCGACAAAATATATAGTTTTTTCTATTATTTTTTCATCTGTCCATATCATTGCGTACAGAGAACCTTTTCTCCCCGTCTGAAAGAACAACAGCTACCAGCCAGTATCCCCAGCATACCAAGACTGATTCCTGCCAGCCATCCTGCCGGATATTGAAATCTGAAATATGCAGCCTGCTTTTCCATATAAAGTCTGACAAGCCACAGGATGCCTGTTCCGACAGTCAGTACAAGCACTTCCACCAGGAGAAAATACCAGTTTCCTTCCCAGAAAAACATCTTCCTTTTTTGTTTTTTTGTCATTCCGATGCTCTCCATCACATCCAGTTCCTGCTTACTTGAATATCTTCCCATAATCATTACATTGAAATAATTGGTCAGTCCTGCAAACAGCAGCATCATTCCGATACTCCCGAGGATCATCTGATTTCCATGAATCCGGTCGGACATTCTTTTCAGCAGATCCGATCTGCAAAGAAGCAGAATCCCATTTTCTCCCTGATCTGTCCTTCTTTGATTTTCTTCTGTGAGAATGGCTCTGATCGCTGATTTTACTTTCTGCTCCTGCCCCACCTTCACATTCACTTCCATATAAATGATCTCTTTTTCTATTCCCAGTCGTTCAAATCCTTTTTCACTTACAAGAAAGAACAACATATTTTCTCCATGCCAACCCAGCTTCAGTTCTGGAAAATCTTTTGCTCTCCCGTCTAAATACCCATTTAAAGTAAAAATTTCCGCGGACTCTTTTTCATACTCCGAACCGGAACTGCAAAAGCTCACCGGTTCTCCTTTTACTTCTTCTGTCATTTTTTTCTGCTCCGGTGTGAAGCCATATTCCTGATAGATCAACACTCCACTCCCATCTTCTACTGAAGCCATATCCACTGACAGATTTTTTTCTTCTGCATACTCTTTCAGGCTGTCCATCTCTTTTTCACTCAAAATATGTACTGTCTCCGGGAAACCGGATCTTTCCATTTCTGTATCTGATCTCTCTGCATCGGTCTCCGTTTCTCCTTCATCTGAGCTTTCTGCACTGACCCGGAAATATTCATCAGAAAAAGGACTCCACCCTTTTTCCGAAATCACTACGTTCATATAAGCTCCCTCTGCACACTCTGTTCTGTCCTGATCCACACCTTTCAGAGCCAGGATCTTTTTTCTCACTGATTCAGAAATGGGAGCAAAATCAGGAGCAAAGTCATCCGTTTTATTATTCCACAGCAAATCTGCTGTATTTGCATCCGTCACCAGTGGGTCCAGTGCCTCTTCATCCGGTTCACTTATGATCCCTTCTTTTGCCTCCTCGCAAAAGTCCCCCGCAAGGATAAAATCCGGTTTCTGCATATAGATATTCGTCGCATCACTTCCTCCCGTAACCACAGCCGTACAAAGAAGGGTTTCTACTCCTAAAAAAAGTGACAGCACCGTCAGCACAAATTCTGCCCTCTCTCTTGTCACATTTCTCCATGCCAGTAATGGAAGCTCTGCTGGTATCTTTCGTCGCTTCCTCGCATTTTGCTTTTCTGTTTTTTGCTTTTCTGTACTTCGTCTTTTTCGACTGCGGTTCTGCTTTCCTGTATAATGCATGCTTTCTATACAGGAAAGTCGGATCATCCGATTCATATTTTTTTGAATGGCAGCTTCAATGATCAGCAGGGTAAACCCAACTGCTGCGATCAGGATTTCAGGTCGAAATACGGAAAATTCTTTTGTGCCACCATATTCCCGCAGATATTCCTGCCCCAGCAGACCGGGAATACCAAAGAATAAAAGAAGCACTGAAAACGCCACTCCGAGTCCACTTCCCACAAGCATACAGCCTGCCATCTGCCTGTGGCAGATTTTCCGCAACTGCTTTTTCGTTGTTCCGATCGTATAAAGCAATCCAAACTGACGGATATCCCCGATCATGGAAATCTCGAGAATATTATGGATAAGAAACCAGACTCCGCCCAGAATCAAAATCACTCCGAGAACTGCCATTTCATAACTTCCGGTCAGTTGATCTACCGCTGTCAGAAATGCAGGATCTGTCACGGTAATTCTTTGTCCTGTATCCGTCCGTTTTACATCTTTATATAATTGTTCTTCTGCCTCTTCACGGCTCATCCGGTCTGATGGACAGATCAGTATCTCCGAATTTTTCTCCGATATGATTCCCCACTCTGCCGCCTTTTTTTCAGAAATATATCCCTGCTGAGCTTTAGAACCCGAATCTGTATATGAGGTATACCACCCGCTCAGGTAAAATAGTTCTTCTTTTTTCTCCTGCCATCCGGTCACTACCGTCAGTTGGATTTTCATTCCTGCCGTCGGCTCAGTGATTCCCAGATCCTCCAGCATTTTTACAGAGACCATGATCTCCTGCTTTTCTTTTGGGTAATGCCCCTGAAGATCTGTATAAGCAGGACGGATGATTTTTTCCCATGCAGATTGATCTAACAGACTGATCTCACCGAGCTTCTTTTCCCCGCTCTCTGCTCTTCCGGCTCTCACTCTTTTCCCTGCATTCTTTATATAACTCAGGGAGCAGATCTGCCGGTACTGGTCTTCTGTCGCATTTTCCAGTACTGCTGATGCTGTTGAACCTGCCCGGCGTACCGCTTTCGTATACTCTGCCTGGATCTTTCCGGCAGAAGTTCCGAAAATCAGTGTCAGTGTAACAATTCCGACCGCCACCGCACAGAGCAGTACCATATTACGCCCATGGTTCTTTTTCCTTAATTTCTCTGCCAGCATGGACAGAATCTCCTGATTATTGTTCGGAATCATTCTGCGATCCTCCCGTCCTCGATCCTTATGATCCGATCCGCCATCTGTGCGACTTCTTCCTGATGTGTCACAAGGATCACAGTCTGATGATATTTCTTTGCACAATTTTTCAAAAGTCCCACAACTTCCATACTGGTCACAGAATCCAGATTGCCCGTCGGTTCATCTCCGAGGACAATCGCCGGCTTTGTCATTAAGGCTCTTGCTATCGCTGCTCTCTGCTGCTGACCGCCTGACAGCGTTTCCGGCAGTTGCCCGAGTTTTTCCTTCAGTCCCAGTGTTCCCGTCAGTTCTTCAAAAAACTCCTGATCGATCTCTGCACCGTCAAGGCGGAGGGGCAGCACGATATTTTCATAGACGCTGATCATCGGGATCAGATTATATTGTTGAAAAATAAACCCGATATTCCTTCGTCTGAAAATGGTCCGTTCCTCGCTTTCCATATCTTTCAGACTGCTTCCTCTGATCCATACTCCGCCCTCGTCCGGCACATCCAGGCCTCCCAGAAGATTGAGAAGTGAAGTTTTTCCACTCCCTGATGTTCCGACAACAGCCACAAACTCTCCTTCTTCTATCTCCAGTGTAACACCATCCACTGCATGTACTTCGTAATTCTCTGTAACAAAATATTTTTTCAGATTCACCGCTTTTACGATTTTCATTGTCCTTCCTCTCCTCTGATCTGTTCTTTTTCTCCTGCCATTATTTTAAAGAACAAATCTAACAAATTTCTAACAATGCAAAATCTTTTATTGCCGTGGCAAAGACAGTTTCATTTCTACTCCCGGTTCACACCGCTTTACCGTTAAAAGTCCTTCATGTAAAAATAGGATTTTTCTTGCAAGATACAGACCTATTCCAAAGCCTTCCTCATCCGTCACCCGCTTTCCGCGGTAAAATCTCTGAAAGATCAGATTCTTTTCCTCCGGTTCGATTCCGATTCCGTAATCTCTGATACTGAAAGTTGTGAACATTTCATTTTCCTGCAGGCTAATCTTTATTTTTCCATTTTGCGGACTGTATTTCACCGCATTATCCAACAGATTAAAAATCGCTTCTCCCAGCCAGTTTGCATCATGCATCACATGCATTTTCTCAGGAAGTTCAAACTCGAACCGGATTTCTTTTTTCTCTGCCTGATCCAAAATCTGACCAAGTGCATTCCGCAGAGTCTTAAGAAGATCCCGCTCTTCTTTTCTGATCTGAATCAGACCATGCTCTAATCTTGAAATACGGATAAAATGCTCTGTCAGAAAATAAATTTTTTCTTCACTGCTCTGAATGGCTTTCAGATAAGACAGTTCCGGTTCTGTCCCTTTCTTTTCGATTTCTTCTGATAAAAAGTCAAGATAATTTTTCAGATTTGTCAATGGTGTCCGCATCTGATGTGCGATTTCCGAAATCAGTTCCTGAAGTTCTTTCCGTTCTTTCTGTGCATCTTGTTTCTGACTGACTAAAATTTCCTGCAGCCGCAGCAGTTGATGCCGGATTTTGGAATCCATTGTCTCTTCGCAGTCAGAAAAATCGGGGAGTTCTTTTCCGCTGGTCATTCGCTGCACAGTATCTGATATCTTCTTTAATTCCCGGCTTCGTTCTTTTCTCTGAACCCGGTACATTCCGACCGCCCCGGCAAGAATCCCCAAAAGAAATATCCCAGCACTCCACCACAAAATTTCTGTCAGATCCATTACTCTTCCTCCATCCGGTATCCCAGTCCAAATACGTTCTGAATATACGGCCGTTCTCCCGCAGCTTCAATCTTTTTCCGCAGACGGCCGACCAGCACGCTGACACTGTTATCAACTACATATTGACCATCAATTCCCCATACATGCTCCAAAATATTTTCTTTGGTCAGAACCTGCCCCTGATTTTTCATCAGATATTCCAGGAGCTGATACTCTTTTGCCGTAAGAGAGATCTCATTCTCCCCTGACACTGCCTTTTTTCGCTGTGGATACAGAGTGAGATTTCTGCATTTCAGAATCTGTTCACCGGCATCTTCTCCCCGGTTTCGTCTGAAAGCTACTTCAATCCTTTTTAATAACACTTTCATGGAAAATGGTTTCACAACATAATCTTCTGCTCCCAGGTCAAATGCTTTCAGCATTTCCTGCTCTTCATCCCTTGCCGTCAGAAAAATTGCGGGGATCTTTCTGTTCCATTTTTTCATCAGGGTGTGATACAGTTCCATACCATTTCCGTCCGGGAGACCGATATCAACCAGTAAAAACTCCTCTGTTCCCTGCAGAATCTGCCCTGCATCTTTCTTTGTATAAACCTGCAAAGTCCGATAACCTTCCTTCTCAAGCACGACTTTCAAAGACCGGCTTAACAGGCGGTCATCTTCAATAATCCCGATTGTCATTTTTTATCCCGTCCATTCTTTCCTGCTTTCCCCAGCCGGACTTTTTCCATCTCCGCTGCAGTCTCTTCATCCAGATAATCAAAAAGATAATTTCCGACACTGCCCTTCTTTCCGAGATGCTCCCCTCTGACTTCTGCCAGCGTCCTCTCGATCTCCTCTTTCAGTCCCGGAGCAGACATCCGGTTCGCACCCTGTCCTAAGATGATCACCTGCTCCAGTCCATCTGAAGTTGCCACGGTTACAGACGCATCCTTTGCGATCCGTCTTACAGTCTTTTCGATATACTGATCTGCCGTTTCCGCCTCTTTGGTATACACAATATAAATATTATGATATTTCATCACTTCACCGGGATTGCCTTCGACTTTATATGCATCATACACAAGGATCAGCGTACATTTTCTGTAGCCCTGATAGTTGCTTAAAATATCCGCAAGTTTTCCGCGTGCCGCACCGATATCCTTTTCGGACAGCTCTCTTAGTTCCTCCCATGAGAAAATGATATTGTACCCGTCTACCAGAAGATATTCCTGTCGGCCTTCCTTTTCCCGTCTGCGTCTTTCCCATTTTGGGTCTGCATAGGCACTGCCCGGTTCTCTGTCCTTTTCCTTCGCATAGACCGTCACCGACCCATGATTCTGCTTCACCGGATCAGGAGTTCTTACATAAATTGCATCCAGTTCCTCCTGTGTCAGTTCAATACTGGAATGCCGCCGCTTCGGAAGTGTGACTTCCGCAAGTCCTTCTTCTCCCGTCTGATCCAGTGTGCGTTCCATGTGCATATATTCTTCTACTTCATCCCAGTCCACAACAAATCCCGCACCATGGGCACAGAAGACCGAGCCGGTAGGATTCGCAAGATCCAACTCTGAATCATAACCTCTCGCTGCTACAACTTCTTCCTGATTATGGCAGAGATCATACCCTTTCAAGGTCAGAGAAATCCTTCCTCTTCCACCTGTATATGCAATGACATCTTTCTGATAACCGCTGAAAGTCGATACCGGTGCAATTCCTGTCAGAATAGTCCTTTCTCCCAGCGTTTCCGGTGCCTCAAATTTTCCGAAACGGTTCTGTATATCCGTCATGGCACGTCCCACATTTTCAGAAGGTAATTCGATCCTGAACTCATAATACGGTTCAAGCAGTACGCTTTCTGCTTTTTTCAACCCCTGCCGCACAGCCCGGTAAGTTGCCTGTCGGAAATCCCCGCCCTCCGTATGCTTCAGATGGGCTTTTCCTGAAGTCAGTGTGATCTTCATATCTGTAATCACTGATCCCGTCAGAACTCCTTTATGTTCCTTTTCTTCCAGATGGGTCAGTACCAGCCGCTGCCAGTTCTGATCCAGCACATCCTCACTACATTCTGAATCAAACTGTATTCCTGATCCGCGTTCCCCTGGTTCTAACCGCAGATGTACCTCTGCATAATGGCGTAACGGTTCAAAATGCCCGACACCTTCCACCGGTGCTGCGATCGTCTCTTTATACACAATGCTGCCTTCCCCAAACTCAACCAGTACTCCAAAACGTTCTTTTATGATTCTCTGAAGGATTTCAATCTGCACATCCCCCATCAGCTGCACATGGATTTCCTGACTCTTTTCGATCCATACAATATGCAGCTCCGGCTCTTCTTCCTCCAAAAGCTTCAGATCTCTTAACATCGTATGAACATTACAGTCATCCGGCAAAATGATCCTGTACGTCAGCACCGGCTCAAGGATCGGCAGCTCAGAATCTTTTTCTGCTCCAAGTCCCTGCCCCGGATATGTTTCCGCCAAACCGGTCACTGCACAGACTTTTCCCGCATCTGCCTCCGAAAGAAGCTCATACTTTTCACCGGAATATACACGGATCTGATTCACCTTATCACCATTTTCACCGATCACATCCTTCACCTTCAGCGTGCCACCGGTCACTTTCAGGTAAGTCAGCCTGTTTCCCTGACCGTCTCTCGCAATCTTATAAACCTTCGCTCCGAATACTGCCGGATATTCTTTCTGCATCTGATATGTGCAGATCCCGTTCATCAGTTCTTCCACACCCTGCAAATGTAACGCCGAACCAAAATAGCATGGAAAAATCTTTCTTTCTGCGACCAGCCGGCGGATCGAGGCAGCGGCGACACTGCCTTTCTCAAGATATTCTTCCATCGTCTGTTCATCACACACTGCAATCTCTTCGATCACTTCTTCTGCTCCGGTTTCCACTCTGCCGAAATCAATACATCCTTCTGAAAACCGGGATTTCAGTTCTGCAAGAAGTTTTCCACAGTCCGTCCCTTCCTGATCCATTTTATTCACAAAAAGGAACACCGGTATTCCGTATCTTGTTAAAAGTTTCCACAAAGTCTCCGTATGTCCCTGCACACCGTCTGCCCCGCTGATCACCAGCACCGCACAGTCCAGCACCTGCAGTACCCGCTCCATCTCCGCTGAAAAATCAACGTGTCCCGGTGTATCCAGCAATGTGATCTCCGTATCTTTCCAAGTAAGCACCGCCTGCTTGGAAAAGATCGTAATTCCACGTTCCCGTTCCATTTCATCTGTATCCAGAAAAGCATCCTGATGATCGACCCTGCCTAAATTTCGTATTGCACCACTTTGATAAAGAATACTTTCCGAAAGGGTCGTCTTTCCTGCATCTACATGAGCCAGCAGGCCAACATTGAGTACTCTTTTTCCTGTTTTTCTTTCCTGTCCGCTCATAAATCTTCTCTTTCTCCTTCTCCTTAATTATTCACCTGATGATGCACAACCAGGCTTTCTCTGTCGATTGCTTTAAAAGAATAGCCAAGATTTTTATAATACTCCAGAACGGTCGGCAATGCCTCGATCGTTGTCTCTTTTGTTGCTGCATCATGAAACAGCAGCATTACCTGATGATACTTGTCTGTCTCCGACTGTGCAATGATTTCCTCTGTCGTAGCTGTTCCTCCATCCCCGCTGCTGACATTCCAGTCATAATACTGATATCCCAGCTCAAGTACTTTCGGCACAAGTACACTCATGATTCCCTCCATATAATTCCTTGAAACCGTATTGGACGAGCCACCCGGAAAACGGATAAAACACGGGACGAATCCGATCTGCTCCTTTGCGATCTCTCCCACTTCTTCCAGATCTTTCAGGTACGCTTCTTCTGAAGAATATACGATCTCATAATCATGACAGAAACTGTGCAGACCGATCGTATGCCCTGCATCATATGCTTTTTTTATCATCGGACGGTACTCCGGTTTCTGCCCCGTAATAAAAAAAGTTGCTTTGGCATCATACTGATCCAGTATATCCAGCACTTTCTGCGTATTCTCCGAAGGGCCGTCATCAAATGTCAGATATACGATCTTTTCATCACTCGCTTCCGTTGTCCCCACTGCAACACCCGGCTGCACCGAAAGCTCTTTCTTCCGCTGCTCCTCTGCTTCTTTTTCTTTCTTCTTTTCTTCTTTTTCTGCCTTTTTCTTTTCTGCCTCTACCTCTTTTACAGCCTCAGCTTTTCTGGCCTCCTGTCTTGCTTCTCTCGCATTCACTCCCATGCAGAAAATTGTACCGCAAAGTGCAAGAAATACAAGCCCACATAAAATCCTTCCATACCGGTTCTGACGATTTCTTCTGTGTTCTTCCATCTATTATCTGCTCCTCATTCGTAATAGGGTTTTCCCGGATCATGAATCAATCCATATAGAAAAAACATCAGCCGGGGAAAACTCCTGACTGATGCTTCTTACCCGACTGATGCCTATTATAAGATACAAATTTTAAAAAAGATGAACGCTTTCATTAAGAATTGTTACATTTCTTTCCTGCACTTTACAGAAATGTTCCGGTGCCTCCGCCATAATTACCTCCGCCGCAGCAGAGACCGCTTCCGCCACAGCAAAGATTGCACATCAGATTTGCCACGCATAACTTCACGCAATAGCTGTTATCAAATGTACCCGGAAATCCATACATCGTCTGTCGTGTCTGATACCAGCTTCCACCGCCTTCCAGCCGCTGCAGCAGCATCTGATACTGCATATTCTGAGGATCAAGCCGGACAGCCTCCCTGGCATGCTCCAGTGCCGTCACGTTATTGCCCAGTCCCGAATTTGCAGAAGCACTCAGAAAATACCATAAGGCACTGTGGTTTGCAATTCCGTCAAGGACATTCAGTGCCTCCCTGAAATGTCCGCTTCTGATATAATTGGCTGCCGCCTGCAGATGTGCATCTTCCTCACTCATACCTGCTGTTCTTCCGGAAGTCCCGTTTCCGTAGCCACCGAAATTCCCGTAACCTCCAAAACCGCCAAAGCCGCCAAACGGACCATACTCACCGTATCCGCTGCCCTGTGAACCGCCTCCTGCTCCCGACGAAGAGTAGCCTTTTTCCCGCTCATCCATGATCTGCTGATATGCCTGCTGGACTTCCTTGAACTTAGCCTCTGCCTCATCTTTATGAGGATTGTTGATATTCGCATCCGGATGATACTGACGGCTCAGTTTTCTGTATGCCTTCTTAATCTCCTCATCCGATGCACTCTGGTCTACTCCTAAAATCTGATATGGATCTGACATCTTTTTCTTAATTTCCTCTCATTCTCTTTTTCCACTGTCCGCTTTCCCACATTCTGCCTGCACTTTCTCAGCTCTTTTAATGAACTTTGTTCCACATAACAACAGAAGGTAGTGACAAGTAATAACAAATACTTGCTCAGCTCTTTTTCATGAACTTTGTGCCACACTTCGGACAACGGATCTCGATCTTTCCTTTGCCTCTTGGAATCCTGATCTTCTGACTGCATCCCGGGCATTTATAAATATGATACTGCTTTCTCTGCCGGAACAGATCTTTCTGCTTTGCAAAAAAGCAACGGATCTTGTACGACTTTGCAAGATATGCCTGATTCTCCGCATAACGCTTTGATACATTCTTTGAGAACATCCTGAAATAACAGTAAATGATCAGAAACCATCCGACATAGTAAAAAAATGTCCCTATAAGACTTCCCCTGAAAAACGAAGCCAGCAATACACTGATCAGACCGATCACCAGCAATGCTTTCGATAACTGATCCACACCGTATCTTCCCTGCATAAACCGCATAAACTTTTCTTTCATGATCTGCACTTCCTGTCTTAAATTAATATGGACTTTATTCTGCTCCGTTTTTCAATCAAAGTCAATTAAATAAATCTAAAATTATTCCTGATTCAGAATATTTTTGCATACTTCGTCTGAAATCTGATAGACGATCTTCGATCCATCCAGCATCACATAACGGTTTCCGTTTCCATCGTCACTGCCGATATACATTTTCATCGTCTTTTCATCCTCATTCTTTGTATAAGTAGCCTCAACCGTGATCCGACTGGCTTCATCCAGTCCATAGCCTGCCAGGTCTGCATCTTCCACAGAATAATCAGCAACCGTTGTCAGTGACACCGCACCCAGTCCGCCTGCAACCGCAGCGATCTCTTCTTCCTGATCTTCATTTTCTGAATCATAGGTCGTAGTCGTTCCATTTTCCGTGATTACTTCTTTTTTCAGATTGCCGCTTCCGATGCTCGGATATTCATCCAGTTGTGCAAAATCAGACAACTCCGTCTTGAAATCATCCAGCACGCTGGATGCGACCGTATAGACTGTACCGGTATCGCCCACCGTTACATAATAATCTGTTCCGGTAGAATCTCCAAAGCTGACCGTTGTTACTGTTCCGTCTTCTTCCGTGATCTCAATGGAATAATTCGGGTCATCCAGTCCATATGCGTCCAGGCTGTCTCCGTCTTCCAGTTTCCGGTCCGCGGTGATCTGGGCAGCCGCCTTTACAATCGCCTCCGGCTTACTCTGCTTCAACGGGAAATCCTTATCTTCTGAATAATACCAGGTATCTCCTTCTTTTTCAAAAGACATTTCACCTGCTGCCACCTGATACTTGATCGCAGTGATCGTTGACTCATCCAGATCCGTCACTTTGACCGTTTCTTTTTCCTCTTTTTTATCCTGCTTTTTATTCCAGGAGCTTAGTCCAAAATAAACAATCAGAAGGATGACCAGCACTCCTGTTAAAATCAATGGTCCTTTTTTCTTTTTCATACTGACACCTCAGGCCTTTCTTCTTCTGAACCATACGACAAAACCACCGATCAGAACCACTGCCGGAATACCAAATACAACGAGAATGCTGAATCCACCTGCATGCTGAACAGTATTGTACTCTGTTGTAAGGCTCTTTGCCTCAATAGAAAGATTGGTCACACCGTCAAAGTTTGCTGTCACTGCATTCATAAATACCTGCGTATTTTCAAGCTGTGAAAATGCATCCGTGATCTGCTGATCGATCAGGCTGCCTGCAGAGATAACCGTCAGTCTGCTCTCTTTGCTGTCAGCACTTCCGTCTGATGAAATGTCTGTTGATGTATCCGCTGATGTATCATCGGATGAAGTACTGTCGGATGACGCATCCGTAGAAGAATCGCTTTCTGATGAGGCAGCATCGGATGAGTCACTGTCGGAACTGATAGTTTCAGTTGCAACCACTCCCAGATCATACGTTCCCTGCTTCTGATCTTCTTCTGTCACTGCATATGCCTGCTCAGAGGTTGTCATAAAGGCACTCGTTGTGATCGTATCTCTTGCCGGATCCGTTGTCGTCAGTCCACGGGAATTCATCAGAAGTACCATCTGGGAACTGATTCCGTCTGCCATATCACCGGATAAATTCAGTACCGGGAAGATATAATACGGCTGATTCTGATAGCATCTCTGTGGATCTGCGATATAACCGTCTGCTCCTTCAATTCCATAATCTTTCAGAAGTCCTGCAAGTTTCGGTAAAGAAGCAAGTCCGGTATCTCCCAGCAGACACATCACCTTGCCGCCTTCTCCAAGATATCCGCTCAGAAGGCTGACCTCATCATCAGAAAGATCATTCGTCGGGCCATCCATCAACAGAAGATCACAGTCATCCGGTATAGAATCTTTCATCAGAAGATTCAGTTCCTCGGTTGTATAATTATTCTTTGTCATCAGATCCGTGATCGTTGTAGAAAGAGATCCCTCTCCATGTCCTGTTACAGTATAAATCTTTTTCTGAACATCGCTGGTCACATAATTTACTGCACTGCTGAGCTGTCCCTCACCGTCAAAGGAGGTATAACTCGATGAACCTGAGTAATAAGAAGAATAATCTGATACCAGGATCTTGTCAAAGGAAACGGTCGTTGATTTTCCTGTTGCCTCGCAGGATACATAGATCGTATTCTGTGAAGTATTATATTCTGTCAGTGCTGACGGATGCAGAACCGGGTCGATCCATTCCACCTTGATCTTATCTGACAGTGCCGCATATTTGCTGATAAATGTCGTGATCCTGTCATCTGTCTCATCTTTGACTGCCAGTACTTTCATATCAATCTTATCATCCAGACCTTTCAGCAGATCTTTCGATGTATCGGAAATGTCATAAATCTTTGTACTGCTGACATCAATATTTCTGTATGCTTCCGGAATCTGACCGACAACCAGATTCAATACGATAATGACTGCTACAACCAGCACCGTCATTCCTACACTGTAGGAACCATGCTTTGTTCCGGAAGTATGGAACATTCTTTTTAAATTTCCTTTTTTACTTTTTAATTTTTCCACGATCCAAACCTCCTAACTCCAACGTCTTTTCTGAATCGACTGTACTGTAAGAAATACAAAGACTGCGATCAGTGACAGATACAGTGCAATTCCCGTCACATCTACAATACTGTTGGATGTGATATCTGTAAATACATCCGACAGTGCCAGTCTCCCAAACATTTTGGAGAGAAGATTCTCAAATAAAGAAGATTTTACAAAATAAGTAATAACTGCCGCAGCAGCTCCGATCACTTCCAGTCCTCCTGCAAGCATCAGGTTCGATGTCATATGGAAAATATAGAAAGCAACGATCGTAAGAATGACCAGGACTCCCACCAGTCCACTGACAGCCGAACTCGGAAGCAGTGTCAGGATTCCGTTCCATAAATACAAGACCAAAAGGATGCCGAATGTACTGATAAATGCAATAATCTGACTTTCTGTCAACGAAGACAGAAACATTCCGATCGCTGCAAATACGCATCCAAGCAGGAAAAATACCAGAATAGAAATATAGTCCACTCCAAGGTATGCTGTTCCCTGAGATTTGATAATCAGCGGATAAATACAGAAGATCACACTCGGGATTCCAATCACTGTGATCATTGCAAGATACTTTCCAAGAACTACCTTCCACAAACTCACCGGTGCGGTCAGCAGAAGCTGATCCGTCTTATTTTTCCGTTCTTCTGAAAAGCTTCGCATCGTGATCAGCGGAATCCCGACAATAAATACGATCAGAGAGCCTGCCAGCGAATAGGAAAAATACGGATATCCCGCAGACAGATTATATGCAACAAAATAAATGCCCGTAAATACCAGAAGGAATGCCACAAATACACATCCCACCATAGACTGGAAATAGGACTTCAATTCTCTTTTATAAATCGCCAGCATTGCTTACTTCCTCCTTTTCTGCCTCTTTTGCCTTTCTGGCAAATTCTTCTGCGGCCTTGTCACTCTGGGTCAGCTCCATAAATACATCCTCCAGGCTGACCTGAACCGGATTCAGCTTCAGCAGCGGCATCTTCTTTTCTGCAAATGTCGTAAAGAGTTCTTCCCGGATATCCTGTCCTCTCTTCTCCCGGATCTGTCCGCTTGTTATGCCACTGGCATCTGTCTTCAACGAAACTTTTTCGATTCCAGGTACATTTTTCAGCACTTCTTTTACTTTGGAAGCTTCTGTCCTGGTCTCAATCTCGATCAGCCCGGACTCACCCAGGTAACGTTCCAGGTTCTCCGGTGTATCACTTGCAACCAGTTTTCCTTTGGAAATGATCATGATATAGTCACACACTTCTCTTACTTCTGCAAGAATATGAGAACTTAAGATAACTGTATGCTTCTTCGCCAGCTTACGGATCAGTTCACGGATCTCAATGATCTGCTTCGGGTCAAGACCTACACTTGGCTCATCCAGAATAATGATCTCCGGGAATCCCAGCACAGCCTGTGCCAGTCCGACTCTCTGCCGGTATCCTTTGGACAGATTCTTGATCAGACGCTTTTCCACGTCTTTGATCTTTACAAGCTTTTCCACATCATCAATCGACTCTGCTCTTTTTGCCTTCGGAATTTTCTTCAGTTCTGCGGCAAATTCCATATATTCCCTGACCGTCATATCCATATACAGCGGTGGAAGCTCCGGCAGATATCCGATCTGCTTTTTCGCCTCCTCTGGCTCTTTTAAAATATCATGCCCGTTGATCAGCACCTCCCCTTCTGTAGCTCCGAGATATCCCGTCATGATATTCATGGTCGTAGACTTTCCGGCTCCGTTAGGACCTAAAAAGCCGTAGATATGCCCTTCTTCAATGGTAAAATTCAGGTGATCTACAGCTAAATGATTTCCGTACTTTTTCACCAGATTCTTTACTTCTATCAAAGTCTCCATCCTCCTATTTCTCTCCGCATAATACAGAGTTTCTTTTTTACCTGTCAACGTTATCAGAAGTTTGTGAATCTTTTGTGTATCAAATGTGACGGAAGTTTGCTCTATTTATTTTATTCATCAAATGGAATGGAAGTCTGCTCTATTTAAATTCTACAACTGCATATGGCCTTCCATTCTCCGCACATAGTTCAATAATCGTCCGTTCTTCCTCCCTGCTCCTTTTCGGATAAATGACATCTCCCAGCACCGCCGATTTCTTATACTCCACACGGATCTGTCTGAACTGGCGGTCAGCCGGAAGAAATTCCAGTGCCATCTGCACATACTGGCAGTTATTTACATGCTCATTCGTATCAATATGATAACGACGTACCGGGAATGCCTCCAGGACTTCAGTTTCTTCCGGCAGGGAGATTTTTCTTCCCTCATAAGGCATATCCAGTGCCTCGCCCATGCCGTATGGCTTTATGTCTTTTTCCTCCGGTCTTACCGGCCGTCCGGTCTCTGTATCAAGAAATACCCATACAGAATAAGCCTTTGCGATCATGTGTCCTCTTTCATCTTTTATGTAAAAATTACGATTTCCGAATAACCCCTTAAATTCTGTCGGAAATGTTCCGATCGTGATCCTTTCTCCCAATGCGGGATACCGTTCTGCGATCACCTGCCAGTAGGACAGGATCCAGGCACGCTTTTCTGCCTTTAGTACCTCCGTTCCAAGTCCCACATCTTCTGACTGGAACGTGCTGCAATCCTGAAAATAATTGATCAGTGCAGGAAGGGTCAGCGTTCCATGATGATCGATCTCACTGTAACGTACTCTGCTGTTAAATTCATACATTTTATTTATCCTCCGTTTTTGCTACATAATCATAATCTACCGTAATCACACTCTCGTATCTGGAATCCACTCCCTTTAACCGCTCCATCAACTGTAACGGAAGGTCGTTGCGTCTTTTTTCATCATATTCGATTGGGATCACCATATCGAAAATCAGATTGATCCTCTCCGCTCCCCACACGACACGAAAATCGTGGATGCTGCATGCCGGATCAAGTTCTTTCAGAAGGTGTTCTGTCTTTTTCCTGATACGAATCACCTTTTCATCTTTCATTTCCACCGGATCCATATGAATCACCAGCATCATCCCAAGTTCTTTTGCCGCATCCCGTTCGACACGGTCTATGATCTCATGCGACTTTTCAATCTCCTGGTCGTTGGGAACTTCTGCATGGATAGATGCCATACTTCTGCCCGGTCCGTAATTATGTACGATCAGATCATGAACTCCCTCGATCCCATCGTAGCCCTCTACAAATTTTTTAATCTTCTCATAAACCTCCGGACTGACCGGTTCACCAATCAGAGTATTCAATGTATCTTTTGCAATCCCGAAACCGGCCCACATCACAACCAGTGCCACGCCAAGACCGACAAATCCATCCATATTGATCCCTGTTGCCGCAAAAAAGAGAATCGAAAAGATTGTCGCTGAAGTCGTGATCACGTCTCCCATGGAGTCTGCAAAGACCGCCTTCATCACCTGAGAATCAATCCTTTCTCCCAGCTTTTTGTTGAATAGTCCAAGCCACAGCTTCACCGCGATCGAAAGACATAAAATCAACACCGAGACAGGAAGGAATTTCAGCTGCTCCGGATGAAGGATCTTTCCCACCGAATCCTTCAGAAAAGTAAATCCAACCTCCAGCACCAGAAAAGAGACGATCAGTGCTGCTATGTACTCGATCCGCCCATGCCCGAACGGATGATCTTTGTCCGCCGGCTTTCCTGCCATACGGACGCCCACAAAGCTGATCACCGATGAGCCTGCATCAGACAGGTTATTAAAGGCATCTGCCATAACAGATACACTGTTCAGTACCAGTCCGACAATCAATTTTGTCAGAAATAATATTACATTACAAAAGATGCCCACAATGCCGGACAGCATACCATATGCCGTCCGCACGGACACCTTTTCCACATCCTCATAATCTTTTACAAAATACCTGATAAGAAATTCTGTCATATTTATTTTTCCTTCCAGAAGAACCAGCGGATCTGAAACTTTGAACCTGCCGTCACTTCCGAATATTCTTCCTCCGTCAATACTTTCTTTAACTGTTGCTTTCCCTTTTCAGGAAGTACTGCATTCGTCGTATCCAGAAAACACAGATTCGGATACAGCACGCACCACCAGTTATGCCCTGCTGCATCTCCCAGTTCGATCCTCAGGGTCTTGTAATTTCCTGCCGGAAATGTGACATCTCCATAGGTCCGGTCCGGGAAATAGCACGTCGTCACTGCCACACTGACTGTCTGCTGCATCTGCAGGTCTGCCATTTTCTGCTCAGCCACCTGCCGGATCTCCTCCGTATGCCCCCTCATCCACCGGGTCGTCTCCTTTACATCCAGTTCCTCAGGAAGTACTTCTTTTAAATAGGATAAGACTGCATCCCGCACCTCCATCTTCACCGCCTGATCTGTCCTGCTGTCACTGTTCGCAAGAACATGAAACCGCAGCACTTCCTCCGCCAGATGCTCCTGTACTGCCCGTTCTTTCCTCTGCACATCTCCCATCACTACTGATGTTGTCACCACGGCTGCCACGATCAGTGCAAAAAAGACACTTGCTACCCGGATTTTCCCCGGTACGATCCACACTTTTTTATCTGCCTCTTTCATATGTAATCCCTCCATATATCCATTGTCCGGTCAGGTTCTTCCTGATCTTTCTCATCTTTTTCCGGTCATCCGATCGGCTGATATATGGAGTATTACCTGAAAGCTGCACTCTATTCATTTTTTATATGCTTTCTTCTTTTTCACGGATCGTGTCTACTACTGCCTCTGCCTGATTCTTGATATGCTGTCCTGTGATCTGGGTTGCACGCCCCTTATCCCGGCTTTCGATTGAATCGATAATCGTCTGATGTTCTTCCAGCAACTGCGGATAACACTCTTTCTTTTTCAGATATTCAATCCTGTAGCGATACATCTGCTCCCGCAAATTGTTCAGAAGCTGGATCAGACGGCGGTTATCCGTAGCTGCATAAATGATATCATGAAATGCCACATCCGCCTGTGCGATCCGGGTAATATCATCGCTGTCCAGCGTATTACAAAATTCTGCGGAAGCCTCCTTCATCGCTTTGATCCCTTCTTCATCCATACGGTCGCAGGCAAGCTGGACTGCCAGTTCCTCCAACGCACACCGCACTTCCAGTACATCTCTTAAATTCTTTTCCGTGATTTCTGCAACTTCTGCACCTTTCCTTGGGATCATCAGGACAAGACCTTCCAGCTCAAGCTTACGGATCGCCTCACGGATCGGTGTCCGGCTCACTCCGAGTTTGTTCGCAAGCTGGATCTCCATCAGTCTTTCTCCCGGCTTCAGTTCCCCTCTTAAGATTGCCTGCCGCAGCGTATTAAATACCACATCTCTCAGAGGCAGGTACTCATCCATCGTTACTTCAAAATCTGTTCCCATATTATTTTCTCCTTACGTTATGCACATTCGTCACATAGACCTGCTTCGTCAGTCCGCTCTCACGAATCTTCCTCTGTGCCTCCCTTGCCGCAGCACGGTTTTCAAAAAGTCCGAAAACAGTAGGACCACTGCCACTCATCATCGCACCAATCGCACCATTCTCTCTCATGACCTGCTTCAATTCTTCGATCACCGGATGCATCGGGATCGTAACATCCTCCAGCACGTTCCCCATATTTTCTGAAATCCTGTGAAGATCCTTCTGCCTCAGACCCTCGATCAGAGCATCTATATCAGGATGTTCTATGATCTTCTCTGAGTCCAGTGCCTCATAAACTACTTTGGTTGATACACTGACCGATGGCTTTGCGATCAGGACCGTACATTTCGGCATGGCAGGGAGGACACTTAATTCCTCTCCGATCCCTTCTGCCAGCACCGTCCCTCTCATAATACAGTAAGGCACATCTGCTCCCAGCTTTACCCCACGTTCCATCAGATCTTTTTGCTGCAGGTGGAGTCCGAACATGCGGTTCATCCCGAATAAGACAGCCGCTGCATCTGAACTGCCGCCTGCCAGTCCCGCTGCCACCGGAATATGCTTATTCAACACGATCTTCACACCCTCGCTGATCCCAAATTCCTCGATCAGGAGCTTTGCTGCTTTATAAGCAATATTGGTATCTCCTGTCGGGAGAAATCCCAGGTTGGTCGTAAGTTCGATCCCAGGTTCTTTCTTCTTTGTCAGCTTTACTTCATCATACAGATAAATGGTCTGCATGACCATACGCACATCATGATATCCGTTCTCTCTTCTTCCCAGTACATCCAGTCCCAGGTTTATTTTTGCAAGTGCTTTCAGCTCAATCTGATTCATCCGTATCTTCCATCCTCTCAATCGCAAAACGCATGCTGTATCTTGTATACATTGTACTTACAGTATACTCATATTTTCTTTAAAAATCAATAATTTATCCCCCTCTTTCACATTTTCATTCTGCATTCCGTTTACTTCCATAATGCCCTCTTTTGTCGTCATATACTGCTTTGCAAGCTGCCACAGATCTTCTCCTCTCTGCACGATATGCCCCACGATCGACGGTCTTTTTTCAAGCTGTTCCAGGTCCAGCGGTTCTTCCCTGACATTCTCCATCGTCCACACTTTCACCGGTCTTCTTAAAAATGTATCAAATGTGAGGATTCCTTTGATCTCCACTGATTCACTTCCGACCAGTGTAATCTGCAACTGCTCGATATGCTGTTCCATATTGTAGACTGTTTCCTCCGGCATTTCTTTACACTCGATCTGATGTTCAAATGGGATCATTCCCTGCCAGCTTCCATATGGTTCTGCATCATCTCCACGCAAATAAAGGAACGAGAGGTGTAAAATTCCTTCCACCCGGATTCCCTCTCCGGTCCTATCCGCATGCTCCACCTGGATTGCTCCTCTGGCATGCAGGATCTGCAGAACATCTGTCTTCAGCTCCGGCAGTGACAGTCGTTCCGTCACCTTACATTTTGACTGATTCTGCATTAATAATTCTTCACATACCACCTCAGTCGTATCAAAAAGACACTGTTTCTGAAGTGAATACAGATCTTCCAGCAGTTCCACGCTTTCCTCCCGGTAAAAATTCATATGGAGTGCCAGCGTTCCTTCAATTCCAAGAATCCGCATTTCCCCGTCTTCATCCATTCTGAGATCGGTCAGTGTATCCTCCATCGTATGGCGAATAGAAAAATACATCTCTTCACTGATTCCCTCACACGGAATCCTTCCCTCATAAGGGATCGTCTGTGAGATCCAGTCCGGCTTTTCATCCCCGGACAGATACATACAGAACAGGAACAGTTCTCCCCGCACGATCAATTCATCCTGTCCTGGACGCAGTTCCAGTTTCCGCTCACTGATATCGGTAAATAAGATCTGCCCTATACTTTCTTTCGTTCCCGGAATCGTAATTTCTTCTTTGATTCTGTATGTATCTTTTTTGGTCACTTCCAGTTGCAGGAGCTGCACTTTTTTCATTTTTTTATACAGCGGAACATCCCCTTCTGCATCCGTCACGGTCTCTTCATCTACCAGCTTTTCCCTGCCGACTTCCAGTTCCACCATCGCACGCAGACTCAGTTTTCTTGAATGGATCAGGGACGGAGTAAACTCGATCCGCACATTCTGAACATAAAATTCTTCCCCCTCCTGATTTTCTGCATAAACCATCTCCTCAAACGGAAGTTTCCCTTCCAGCACCCCGGGTTTCGGATCTGAAGAAACATTCAGATAAAGAATCCTGAAATACAACTTTCCTGTAATCCGGACATAATTTTCTACCGGACGGATCTCTTCGATCTTCAGCTCCGTTCCTGTATCAACAATGCTTCCGACATCCTCTTTTGCTTCCGGTACATTATAATCTTCATCCACATAAAACTGGTCAAAGATCTTCTTTCCCTCTCTGATGTAATGAATCCGCTTTTTTATCAGTTCCATTTTTCTCCTCCTTATTCAAACCGGATATTTTTTTCTGTCTCTTCTAGTTCCACTACTACATAAGGATAAGTTGCAATCTCCTTTTTTTCTTCTCCTTTTTCCGGTCCGAGAAGACCGGTATGGATATGGACTGCTTCCTGTGTTTCGCAGAGCCGGTCCACTTCCACACTGTATCCTGTTGTCTTCTGCTCTCCATATCCCTCGGCAAGATACAATTTCCCCTGATCCGCAAAAGTCAGCCGGAACGGGTTTTTCTTATTTTTCTCGATCAGGCTCATTAATTCTTCCGGAATCTCCTCCTCCGTAACTACTTTTATCTCCAGTTCGTGCTGTTCAGAACTCTTTTTTTCCTGCCGCACACAGCCTCCGGTCTCCAAAGACAGCAGAAGACAGAATGCCAGTGCAAAAGTTTTCCACATACTCTGCTTTTTTCTCTCCACTTTTCCACCTGTTGCGGCATATTTTCCCTATTATCCTATGACATTCCCAATACAGATATTCCTTCCCTGCCTGTCCTCCCCAGCCTTGTATTTTACGGGATGCTCCTGTATAATAGAATGATATCAGGGCAGCAGGTTTCTGCAGTGCAGAAACCTGCTCACGAGTGAGTCCAAAGGCTTTTACCACGCTCCGATATCATAAAAAAAAGAGAGGAATTTCTATGATTCGATTAATATGTATTGCTGTATTTCTGATTTTATACCTGATCCTGTCGATTCCGGTTTTTCTCGTGGAATGGCTGATCGGTAAATTCAATCCACAGGCACGGGATATCAGTTCCTTAAGGATCGTCCAGTGGGGATTTAAAGTGATCCTGAAAATGACCGGAGTAAAGGTCACTGTGATCGGTGAAGAAAATATTCCTGATGAACCAGTTCTTTACGTGGGAAACCATCGCAGCTTCTTTGATATCCTGCTTACCTACAGCCGCTGCAAAAGACTGACCGGATATATTGCCAAGAAAGAGATGGAAAAAGTTCCCCTGCTTTCGATCTGGATGCGTTTTGTCTATTGTCTTTTCCTTGACCGGGAGAATCCAAAAGAGGGACTTAAGACGATCCTGAAAGCCATCGAATATATCAAAAAGGGGATTTCGATCTGTATCTTCCCTGAGGGTACAAGAAATAAGGGAGAAGAACTTTCTCTTCTTCCTTTTAAAGATGGAGCATTTAAAGTCGCAACCAAAACCGGTTGTGCTATTGTACCGATCTCCATGAATAATACCTGTGAGATTTTTGAAGCTCATTTTCCAAAGATCAGAAAGACCCACGTTGTCCTTGAATATGGAAAGCCGATCTACCCGGATGAGCTGGATAAGGATACGAAAAAGCATATCAGTGAATATGTAAGAAATATCATTGATGAGACGATCCATAAAAATGCTGAACTTTTATAGTTCAGCATTTTCAGAGAACTGAAGAAGACGACTGTGAATCATGAATACTCATCTTTCACGGTCGTCTTTTTTATTCTTCCAAACTGTTTCTTAGCTTTTATTCAATTCCTGTTACTGTGTAATCTTTCTCTTCCACAGCTTTTTTCAGCACATCATCACTGATTTTGCTGTTCAGTGTCACTACGGCTGTTCCGGCCTCATGACTTACTTCCGCTGTCTCTACCTGGTCCAGTGCTTCCAGTGCTTTCTTCACTGCCGCCTCACAATGTCCACACATCATACCTTCAATTTTGATCGTCTTTGTCATCATTTCTTCCTCCTGCTTTTTCTTGCTTCTATTCGCCCTGACTTTTTTGTCATGACTTCCATCATACATTTTAAACCAGTTCAGTCTCAATGCATTTGTTACCACGCAGAAACTGGACAGGCTCATCGCCGCTGCCCCAAACATTGGGTTCAACTGCCATTCGAATAACGGAATCCATACTCCTGCTGCCAGCGGGATTCCGATTACATTATAAAAGAATGCCCAGAATAGATTTTCATGGATATTGCGGAGTGTCGCCCGGCTCATCCGGATTGCTGCCGGAACATCACTCAGTCTGCTCTTCATCAGCACAACATCTGCCGCATCAATGGCAATATCTGTTCCCGCTCCAATCGCGATTCCTATATCTGCTCTCGTCAGAGCCGGAGCATCATTGATCCCATCTCCGACCATTGCCACCTTTCCTTTTTTCTTCAGTGAACGGATCACTGCCTCTTTTCCTTCCGGCAGCACACCTGCAATGACTTCATCCACTCCTGCCTGCTCTCCGATTGCTTTTGCGGTACGCTCATTATCTCCGGTCAGCATAACCACCCGGATTCCCATATTCTGCAGTTCTTTTACTGCCTGTGGACTGTCTTCTTTGATGACATCTGCAACCGCAATGATTCCGATCAGTTTCTCATTTTTTACAAAGAACAGCGGAGTCTTTCCCTCCTGTGCAAACTTCTGTGCCTGCTGCTCTGCCGCATCCGGTATTTCACTTTTTGATCGGATATATTTTAAGTTTCCACCATAAAGCCAGGCTTCTCCCAGCCTTCCCGAAAGTCCGTTTCCTGCAATCGCCTGAAAATCTTCTGCCTCTTCTTTACTTTCTACTCCCTTTTCTTTCGCATATTCCAGTACTGCCCTTGCCAGTGGATGCTCGCTTTTCTTTTCCAGTACATAAGCTGTTCTGACCAGTTCTTCCTCCGAAATTTTCTCTGCCGGGAAAAGATCCGTCACTCTCGGCTCTCCGCTTGTGATCGTTCCGGTCTTATCCAGTGCCACAATCTGCGTCTTTCCTGTCTCTTCCAGCGATACTGCTGTCTTAAACATGATGCCATTTTTCGCACCCATGCCATTTCCTACCATAATCGCCACCGGAGTTGCAAGTCCCAACGCACACGGACAACTGATGACAAGCACTGAAATCCCTCTTGCAAGTGCAAATCCGATACTCTGTCCCGCCAGCAGCCACACAACCATCGTGATCACTGCGATCGTAATGACTGCCGGTACAAATACTCCTGATACCCGGTCTGCGACTTTGGCAATTGGTGCTTTAGTCGCTGCTGCATCACTGACCATCTGAATGATCTGTGACAAAGTGGTATCTTCTCCGACTCTTGTTGCCTCACAGCGGATAAAGCCTGACTGGTTCAGAGTCGCTGCGGATACCGCATCCCCTCTCTTTTTATCCACTGGAATGCTTTCACCGGTCAGTGCAGCTTCATTCACTGCACTTGTCCCCTCGATCACAATTCCATCTACCGGAATATTTTCCCCCGGTCTGACCACGAATACCTCTCCTTTTTTTACCCGCTCAATGGATACAGCCAGCTCTTCTCCGTTCCTTATTACCGTTGCTGTCTTCGGAGCAAGCTTCATCAGGCTCTTCAGTGCATCCGTCGTTTTTCCTTTCGATCTTGCTTCCAGCATCTTTCCTACCGTGATCAGTGTAAGGATCATCGCCGCTGATTCAAAATAAAATTCATGCATGAATGACATGACGCCATCCATATCTCCACTGACCTGAGCCGCAGTCATCGCATACAATGCATAGACACTGTAGCCATAAGATGCTCCTGCTCCCAGTGCCACCAGTGTATCCATATTGGGGGCGAGGTGGATCAGGCCTTTAAACCCATTGACAAAGAATTTCTGATTGATCACCATCACGATCGTTGTCAGAAGTAACTGCGTCAGACCCATCGCAATATGATTTTCTGCCATAAAAGAAGGCAACGGCCATCCCCACATCATATGTCCCATTGATACATACATCAACGGGATCAGAAATATCAGTGAAGCGATCAGTCTTTTTTTCATCTTTGGAGTCTCTGTATCTTTCAGCATCTCATCCGCTGCCGCAGCAGATGCTGCTCCTCCGTTTCCGGTCTCTGCATTTTTCAGAGATGCTCCGTATCCGGATGCCTCCACAGCAGCAATGATCTCGGATGCCGACGCAGTTCCCTCCACTCCCATGGAGTTAGTCAGCAGGCTTACCGAGCATGACGTTACCCCCGGGACATTGGATACCGCTTTTTCTACACGGCTGCTGCACGCTGCACAGCTCATCCCTGTCACACGATATTGTTCCATCTTCTCACCTTCCTGTTCTATTTTCCGATTTCTGTTCTTCCTTCCGGTTCCTGTTCTTCCTTCCGGTTTCTGTTCTTCCTTCCGGTTTCTGTTGTACTTTCCAGACGCTGTGCGGCAATCATTATTTCATCAGCTTCTGCAATGTTGCAACCAGTTCATCCACGGTTGCATCTTTTCCCTCTCTTATATCATCCGCCACGCAGGTACGAATATGGTTTGCAAGAAGTACTTTATTAAAACTGTTCAATGCCGCATTCACAGCTGAGACCTGTACTAAAATATCCGGGCAATAGGCATCATTTTCTACCATTCTCCTGATTCCCCTGACCTGCCCTTCGATCCTGCTCAATCGGTTCAGTAAATCTTTATATTCCTTTTCCGAACGCTCCTTTGTCTTATGGCAACAACCCGGATAGACTTTTTCTTCTTCCATGATCATGCTCCTTTTTGATCGAAATTATGAGAAACATACTTTGCGGATTTCAATACCCCCTGTAGGTATTTTTCACATTTTGGATTATATACCCATAAGGGGTATATTTCAAGTGCTTTTTCTATTATTTTCTGGATCGATTCTATTTTGGAGATATTTCAAAAAAATAAACCGAAACCGGAGATGAATTTCTGTCTGCTTTTAGCTTTGACAAAACTTTTTCTCCGATTCCGGTTGTCCGACTTTTCTTTGCTGTAAAATTTTATTCAGGATATACCAGATTCCGGTCATTCTTCAGGCTGTCCCGATATTTTCTGATATAATATTTCGCCATATCAAGATTCTGTTCCTGATAATTTCCACACTGTTCCGGTGCTGCTCCCGGAATCTCGCCTTCAAATCCTATAATAAAATCACACAGATCCATAACAAGGTCGTAAATATCTTCTGAATCCAAATTGCCAAACATAACAAGATAACATCCTGTCCTGCAGCCCATCGGTCCAAAATAGATCACATCTTCTTTACTATCACTGTTTCTGAGATAGGTTGCCGCCAGATGCTCGATCGTATGCAGTGCCGGTGTATCTATAACCGGTTCTCTGTTCGGTGCTGTGATCCTCAGATCAAACGTCGTTGTAACGCAGTCTCCTTTCGCATCTCTTCTTGATACATACAATCCCGGCATGAGATTCAGATGATTGATTGTAAAACTTGCAATTCTTTCCATTTTAATTCCTCAGTTTCTTTTATTTTTCTTTTCTGCCTTCTTTTATGTAAAACTTCGAAAATCAGAGAGAAAGTTCATCGATCTTCTTCAGTTCTTTTTCAGAGAACTCCGTATTTTCAATCGCTTTGATATTGTCAAGCAACTGCTGCGGTTTCGATGCTCCCACCAGTACACTGGTTACGATTCCATCTCGTAAAATCCAGCTCAGAGCCATCTCTGCCAGAGTCTGTCCACGTCCGGCTGCGACCTCGTTCAAAGCACGGATTTTCATGAGCTTTTCTTCTGTAAGTGCATCCTTTTTCAAAAATCTTCCATCCGTCATGATCCGGCTGTCCTCCGGGATTCCATTCAGATAACGGTTCGTCAGAAGTCCCTGTGCCAGCGGACTATATGCAATGATTCCTTTCTTCAGTTCTGCTGCCTTTTCTTTCAGACCATTCTTCTCAATCGTTCGATCAAAAATAGAATAACGATTCTGATTAATAATAAACGGACAATGAAGATCCTTCAGGATCGCAGCCGCTTTTTCCATGGTCGGTCCATCATAATTGGACAGTCCTACATAAAGTGCTTTTCCCGACTGTACTGCTGTAGCCAATGCACCCATGGTCTCCTCTAATGGTGTATTCGGATCCATCCTGTGATGATAAAAGATGTCTACATAATCCAGTCCCATTCTCTGCAGGCTCTGATCCAGGCTTGCCAGCAGATACTTTCTGCTTCCCCAGTCCCCGTAAGGGCCATCCCACATCAGATATCCCGCTTTTGTACTGATCACCATCTCATCTCTGTGCTGTCCCATCTCTTCTTTTAAGATTCTGCCAAAATTCTTCTCGGCACTGCCCGGTTCCGGTCCGTAGTTATTCGCAAGATCAAAATGCGTGATCCCATTGTCAAATGCCGTAAAGCAGATCTGCTTCATATTTTCATAGACACCGGTATCTCCAAAATTATGCCAGAATCCCAGTGACACTTCCGGTAATTTTAATCCGCTTTTTCCACAATACACATAATCCATTTTCTGATATCTTTCTTCTGCAGCCTGATACATACTCTTATACCTGCCACTCAAAATGTGTTGAAATATACTCAAACACATCGAGAAATTGAAGTCCTTGCGGATACTTCTTACTGCTTCAATGTGTATGCTTTGGCGATTATAAACAATACGCTACTCACAAGTTCTTGTACACTCCACAGTCGTAAATTCCTGCGATAGCCCGCAGTACATACTTACGTTTGCTTTCATTATGCAACTTCGTAAGTTAAAGCATCTCTTAGATTAAGAGCAGCATTAAAATCCCTATCCTCAACATAGCCACAATCACAACAGTATATTCTATCTGAAAGCTTCAAATCTTTCTTGATAGCACCACAACAGTGACATATTTTGGATGATGGATACCATCTGTCTACGACTCTTAATTCAATACCATTTTCATCACACTTAGCTTTAAGCTTAGTTCTGAATTCATAGAACTTTTGTGATGCAACGGCTTTTGATAGATGTCTGTTCTTCATCATTCCTGATATATTCAAATCTTCAATAGTTATATAAGATGGCTTGGTTTTCACTATCTTGGCTATTGATTTATTGATATAATCAGTACGGATATTATCTATTTTATGATGAAGTCTTTGCACTTTGAGCTTTTGCTTTTGTATATTTTTTTGAGTGGACTCTCCTTTCTTTAAATTCTCATACTTGCGTGAGAGACATCTTTGTTCTCTGCGCAATTTCTTTTCCAATTTTTTAACTCTTGCTGACTTATTGATATTTTTATAAGTTTTACCATTAGAAACAATCGCCAAGTCTTTCAACCCCAGATCAATTCCTATACCGTCATTGCTATTATTAGCAATCTTAGCGTCGGGAATTTCCACAAGAACTGACACATAATATCTGCCTGCTTTGATGGATACTGTACCGCTTTTGATATTCCATCCGTCTTTAGTTGTTGGTATATAGCCTTTTTCTTTAATGCGTACCCAGCCTAAAGTGGGTATGTTCAACCTATGTCTCTCGCATCTGCAATCTTTAGGATTATTCTTTACGAAATACATTTTTACATCAGATTTACCTTTCTTTTTGAAATTAGGAAAAGCACTTTGATGTTTAAAAAATCTTGTAAATGCAGTACATCCATCTTCAATAGACTTTTTTACAGCTTTTGAATACGCTTCTTTAATCCATACTTTTTCAGGATTATCAGGAATGTACTCATTATTGAGCCATACGCTAAAACTCTTGCCCGTCATAAACTTTTCACCTTTATCGTATAAAGCTTTGTTGTGATCAAGATAGAAGTTGTAAACATATCTACAAGTGCCGATAGTCTTGTTAATCTTGATTTTTTGCTCGACTGTCGGATTTATTTCCGTTTTGAAGCTCTTTAGCAATTTCCTCATCCCCTTCTATTTGTTTTTTATACTTACGAAGACCGTACAATCTACAAGAAAAAACGTGAAGTATAGATACAATATCCTGTACAAGCTCTTCTTGCGGTGATAGTTCTTCATTATTCACTACCACTATGGTTGTATTAAACTTCATACAGAATTTTTCAAACCAATCATAGCCAAATCTGACAAATCTATCTTTATGTGTAACTATGATAGTTTTGATTTTTTGTTCCATTACTTCATCTAATAATTGATTCCACTTTTTACGATTGTAGTTAAGCCCACTTCCATAATCTTCAATACATTGATCTACAATGATACCTTTAGCATTGCAAAACTGACGTAAAAAAGTTACTTGGTTTTGCAAATCATCTTTTTGGTTTCTTGTAGATACTCTGGCATAAATAACAATCTGACGATTATCGTTTTCAGTATTTATGCCCTTAAACTGAAGATATTGGTCATAAGTATAATAACGCCTATCAGTCGGAGTCCGATTTGCTTTCAGAATCCCCTCTCTATCCCAACGTTGTAACGTTTTGACTGAGACGCCCAATAATTCAGCAAAATCTTTTGGTTTGTAATTAGTGATATTAGATGTGTTCATAACAATATCCTCCATGAGTATATTTTAACACATTTAATCACTATCGGCAATGATTTTGATTACTTAAAGTTTCCTCCTATGTATTCCGTTTTGTTGCAATCTACGGATTTCTATTCGTTATTCTATCACTTCAAATCTGTTATGTCATCGCTTTCTGCATTTTTAATCAAATTTTTATTCCCCCCATTCTTCACACCAGCTTTATATCACATACCTTCTTCCAGGTCCCAATATTTTATAAGATGAATTTTCTGAATTTTTTAAAAAATACATAAAATATAAAGAATTTTAATTTTAGGGTTTACAAACTCGTAACCTTATGATATTATTTTATTTGTCGAGCGGAAGTGGCGGAATGGCAGACGCGCTAGATTCAGGTTCTAGTGGGAG
>ERZ791897.483-NODE-483-length-29482-cov-3.280661_pt1 | contig 29482 bp, 28 predicted proteins | sample MGYA00510152_ERZ791897 | MGnify/ENA primary metagenome ERZ791897 (study PRJEB30046, sample SAMN00792050) | human gut metagenome | study: EMG produced TPA metagenomics assembly of the A metagenome-wide association study of gut microbiota in type 2...
AAATTCCAGTCCTTCTTTAGTTTGAGAGGGTGGTTTTGTCCCAGCCTCTTTTTATTGGTGCAGAAAGGCTGCGCCAGCTGGCGGGTGAGCACAATTTACCGCTGGCGATTTATTCCGGCTGTGAAGTGTTTATGGATTGGGATTTGCTGGACATCATTGCTGAGAATGGCAGCTTTTGCCTGAACGGTGAAAATTTTGCTGCAGCGAAGACCACTTATATCCTGGTGGAGTTACCTATGTATTTCATACCGAATTATGCTGATGATTTTTGGTATGAGCTGCGGTTGAAGGGGGTTGTACCGATTTTAGCACATCCGGAGCGTTATACTGAGTTAATGACGAAGCCGGACCTGCTGTTGCGTTGGCGCCGTGAGGGCTTGCTGCTGCAATGCAATATTGGCAGCTTTGCAGGGTACTTTGGCGCGCATGCCGAGCAGGCAGCGAAGCTGCTTTTGGCGAACGGCTTGGTTGATTTTGTGGGCAGTGATGCACACCGGGACAGTGGGCGCGATACGGATATGCGCGCCGGTGCTGCTGTAATCAGGGAGCTGGCCGGTGAGGCTGTGCTGCAGCAGCTGACGCAGATTAATCCGCAGAGGATTATTGACGGAACTCCTTTGAAGGTTAAGGCACCGCAGCAGTTAATTGCAAAGGAAAAGAAAGCTAAGTGGTGGAACAGGTTATTTAAGTAATAAATATACCGTTTTTTTGTTCAAAAATTTTTATTAAGGAGTATAAAATGAAAAAGTCATTAGTAGTATTGGCATTGGCGCTGGCTTTAGGGACAGGCAGCGCTGCACAGGCGCAGGTGCAGGATTATGTGATGTGCCCGGGCGATGTGCTGCAGGTTGTGGTATATGGTCATGAGGATTTGAGTACACTGGCGGGTAATACGCAGAATTCGCCGTATGTGGTGCGCCCCGACGGCAAGGTGTCCTTCCCGCTGATTGGCGATGTGGATGTTACGGGCAAGACGGTGACGCAGTTCCGTGAGGAGCTGGTGAGCCGCTTCGGTTATTACCTGGTGAAGCCGCAGATCAGTGTGAATGTGGTGAAGCTGGGTACTACGCGTGTGTATGTGCTGGGCGAGGTTAAACGCCCAGGCCTGTTTGAGCTGGAAAAGAGCCACCGCGTGCTGGATGCACTGGCTAAGGCGGAGGGCTTTACCGAAAAATCTGCCAAGAGGAATATCTTTTTGGTGCGTGCCGGTTCTACCGAGGTGCAGCAGCTGAACATCAACAATTATCTGAGAAAGGCTGACCAGAGCGCGAACCTGGAGCTGCATGAGGGCGACTGCCTGTATCTGACCAGCAACCATAAGGTTATCTTCAGTAAGGATATTATGCCGTTCCTGACCGGTGCATATTACATCAACGAAATTAAAAACGATGATTGAGGAGAATAGATGTGAGTAAGGATTTACATAATGACGAAGAGATTACTATAGACCTGCTGGAAATAGCCAATATTTTGAAGCGCAATGCAGGCAATATCGCCCGCGTTACCGGTATTTTTGTGGTGGCAGCAGGCGTGTACCTGGCTACTGCCACGCCGGTATACGAATCGCAGGCTTTGCTGCGTGTTAAGCAGCCTAAGGGTATTGGCACCAGCCTTTTGGAATCCATGCCGATGGGCAATGCGATGGCCAACACCCAGCTGATGAACACCTATGCGGAGATTTTGAAGAGCCGCAGTGTTGTGGTGCCCGTAATCCAAAAGACGGAGCAGCCTAATAAGGAAGGCAAGTATCCTGCTTATGATGCTTATGTGAAGGGACGCATTACTACCGCGCCCTTTAAGGATACCGAAATTATGCAGCTGACGGTGCGTGCAAATACGCCGGAAAAGGCCCAGCAGGCTAATAAGCTGATTGTGGACGGCTTTTTGAAGCGTTTGACGGACCTTTCGCGTGACCAGCAGAAGGCTACCCGCGGCTTTTTGGAGGAGCGTGCTGTGGCTGCCAAAAATGAGCTGCAGACTGCGGAAGATAAGCTGACAGATTATAAGAAGAAAAATAATATTATTGCTCCCGATGATGCTGTGAAGCTGGCGAGCGAAAAGATGAGCATGGTGGATAAGCTGAGCGCGGAAAACAAGGTGGCGCTGGCTACTGCCAATGCGCGCCTGGCAGCGGCTAACGGCCAGCTGCAGGGCGAGGCTGTTTCCATTGCGGATAACAAAACGATTCAATCCTATAATGCGAAGCTGGCAGAGCTGGAGGGCGAGCGCATCAGCTATATGGATAAATATACTGAAAACCACCCGAAGGTGCAGCAGGTGAACCAGGAGATTGCCGGCCTGAAGGCTAAAATCCAGAACGAGATTAACAAGGTTGCCGCTTTGCAGGCTCCCAGTGATAACCCGGTACACCAGCAGCTGCTGGCCAGCAAGTTCAGCAGCGAGGCTGAAGCGAGCGTGGCACAAAGCAACCTGGCCAAGCTGGCGCAGATTGACGGCGAAAACAAGAACGGCTTAAAAGAGCTTTCCGATAAGGAGCAGCAGTTTGTCGGCCTGCTGCGTGATGTGACGGTGGCTAACGAGATTTACGTTATGCTGGCCAAACGCCTGGAGGAGGCCAAGGTTGCGGAAGCAAGCGTTGCTACCGAGGTGCAGGTGGTGGACAGCGGCACGCTGCCGGAAGCCCCTGTGAAGCCGCGTAAGTCGATGACACTGCTTTTGGTAGCACTGCTGGGCATTTTGGCAAGCAGTGGCTTTGTAGTGGTGCGCGAGCTGCTCAACAGAACGATCAAGACTGCCGATGATGTGGCACAATACCTGGACTTGCCGCTTTTGGGCAGTGTTCCTGATTTGAAGGATTTGCAGAAGAATATGCAGGAGAAGGGTAAAAAACCTGGCCTGGCTGTGAGAATGTGGAGGAAAATATGGAAGGCTTAAACCTGATTGCACATAATGATTTGAAGAACCCGGCGACGGAGGCATACCGTGTTATCCGCACCAGCATCCAGTTTGCGCAGGCCGGTAAGGAGCTGAAGACGCTGGCTGTTACCAGCTGCACGCCTAACGAGGGCAAGAGCACGACTATTGCCAATTTGGCGGTGGTGCTGACGCAGGCTGGTAAGAGCGTGCTGATTATAGATTGCGATATGCGTAACCCGACTGTGCACAAGAATTTTGGCCTTTCCAATAAGCTGGGGCTTTCCAGCTGCATCAGCATGGACACACCGCTGAGCGCTGCAGTGCAGGCTACAAAGGTGGATAACCTGTATGCGTTGACAAGCGGCGTGATTCCGCCGAACCCGAGCGAGCTGCTGGGCAGCGAGCGCATGCGGGAGCTGCTGCAGGAGGCCAGAGAGATTTATGATTATGTGCTGATTGACCTGCCGCCGGTGCTGCCGGTTGCGGATGCACTGGTTTTGGGTGCTGTGGTTGACGGCGTGGTGCTGGTTATCGACAGCGGCGAGGTGAAGGTTGACATGGCGCGCGATGTGAAGAAGCAGCTGCAGCATGCCGGGGCGAATATCCTGGGCGTTGTGCTGAACAAGGTGCGCAGTGAGCACCATGGCTATGGCTATGGCTATTACTATTACTACGGAAGCAAGGGGGCTTCCAACGGGGAGGGGAAGTAAGCTAAACAGCTGAGCTGACTGATTTAAGTTGTTATGTTAATTGATGTGTTTTAAAGAAAGTGTTTGTGATGGATTCGTATGAGTATTAATGAAGTTAGCAAAAAATTAAAGATAAGATGGCTGCTGATGGCTTACGACATCGCGATTTTCCTGCTGGTTGTGTTTTTTATGGTCAGCGCTTACGGGATTCATTCAGAAGATATAAAGGAGTTTGTGGAGACTGTTATTGCCACGCTTGCTTGTCTGCTGTTTTGCCGCATTATGGGTAATGTTTACCATATGGTAATCCGTTATGGCGGCGTAGGCGTGTATATGCGCCTTTTTGCAACAGATCTGACAGCGCTGCTGTTTTACTTCCCACTGAAGTATGTTTTTGGCCTGCGGAATATGGAAAGCAAGACCTGGATGATTGTTATTATGCTGAACCTGCTGGGTGCTGTGGGCATCCGCCTGATGTACCGCTATTGCTACCGCTACGGCGTACGCAGGGATAAGAAGGGTGAGTTCCTGCGCTGGCTTTTGGTGCTGTGTGCCGGTGAAACTGTTATCAAGGAGCGCCGCAATGAAAATAAGCGTATCCGTGTGGCTGTGCTGGGTGCAGGGCGTTTGGGCGCTGTGTTGGCTGATGAGCTGTTGAGCAATGACAGTGCTGCCTATGTGCCGGTTTGCTTTATCGACCAGGATTCCAACAAGGCAGGACGCGAGATTATGGGCTTGCCGATTTTGGCTGAAGGCGAAGATACCCTGGATGACCTTAAGGAGATGGGCGTGCAGGAGATTGTTTTTGCTATTACCAATATCGTGAATACGAAGAAGGAGATGCTGTTCAACTTCTATCGTAAGGCAGGCTACAAGGTTAAGGTTTATGACTTTTCCGTGGCGGACGTTGCCAAGAGAGGCAAGCGTATGCTGCGTGAGTTTGATATTGATGAATTGCTGTTCCGCCAGCCTATTGCAGTAAACAATGAGTTTGTTGCTGATTATTATAAGGGCAAGGTTATTCTTGTTACTGGCGGCGGTGGCAGTATCGGCAGTGAGCTGTGCCGTCAGCTGGCAAAGATGCAGCCTAAGCAGATTGTGGCGCTGGATATTTATGAGAACGGCGTTTATGACCTGCAGCAGGAGCTGCGCTTGCGTTATGGCGATGAACTGGATTTTAAGCCAGAAATTGCCAATATCTGCTGTGAGCGTTCCATGCGCAGGATTATGGAGGAATACCATCCGCAGATTGTGGTGCATGCTGCAGCACATAAGCATGTGCCTTTGATGGAAAAGAACTGCATTGAGGCGGTGGAAAACAATGTTTTTGGTACGCTGAATGTGATTAAGCTGTGCGAGGAGTATGGTGCGCAGCGCTTTATGATGGTTTCTACAGATAAGGCGGTCAACCCCACGAATATTATGGGCGCGACAAAGCGTATGTGTGAGATTATCGCAAGGGCGCACAGTGCATCCGGCAGCAGTGTTGTGTTCAGTGATACGCGCTTTGGTAATGTGCTGGGCAGCGCAGGCAGTGTTATACCGCTGTTTAAGCGCCAGATAGCCAACGGCGGACCGATTACGCTGACGGACAAGCGCATTATCCGCTATTTTATGACGATTCCGGAGGCCAGCCAGCTGGTGCTGCACAGTGGTGCCATCGCCAAGAACGGCGAGCTGTTTGTGCTGGATATGGGCCAGCCGATTAAGATTTATGATCTGGCGGTGAATATGATTAAGCTTAGCGGGCTGGAGCCTTTCCGCGATATTGATATTATCGAGACAGGCCTGCGCCCCGGTGAAAAGCTTTATGAGGAGCTGCTGGTGAAGAGCGAAACGCTGCGCAAGACGGATAATGATTTAATCTTTATCGAGAAGGACGAGCCAATCAGCATGGAGGATTTGCAGGAGCGCTTAGAAATTCTGCGTGCTGCTATCCGTTCTAATGATGATGAGACGGTGCGTGCTGCGATGCGCAGGGTTGTGCCGACGTACAAAACGCCGGAAGAGGTTAACTGTAAGGCTGCGCAGGCAGCGGAGATGCAGAATGCGAAGGTTGTAGTTAAATAAAATTTAGATATATTTTTGAAAGAAGGCAATGTAAAAATGAAGTCTATGAATATTTCTTTTTCTCCCCCTGATATGAGCGATATGGAAATCCAAGAGGTAGCGGATACTATTAAAAGCGGTTGGATTACTACTGGTCCTAAAACCAAAGAGCTGGAAAGACAGATTGCAAAATATGTTGGCGTTAATCGCTGCGTTTGCCTGAACAGCCAGACAGCCTGCGGTGAAATGGCACTGCGCGTACTGGGAATCGGTGCAGGTGATGAGGTTATCGTTCCTGCTTATACTTATTCTGCATCTGCTTCTATTGTCGACCATGTTGGTGCAAAGATTGTGTTTGTAGATGTGCAGGAAGGCTGCCTGCAAATGGATTATGACAAGATGGAAGCAGCTATTACGGAAAAGACTAAGGCGATTATTCCTGTAGACCTTGGCGGTGTTCCCTGCGATTATGACAAGATTTTTGCAATTGTGGAAAAGAAAAAGGCTTTATTCCAGCCTAAGAATGAAATTCAAAAGGCCATTGGCAGGGTTGCTGTTTGTGCAGATACTGCTCATGCCTTTGGTGCAAGCTGGCATGGCAAGATGTGCGGTTCTATTGCCGATTTCAGCTCCTTCAGCTTCCATGCAGTAAAGAACTTTACTACTGCTGAGGGTGGTGCATTGACTTGGAAATCTATTCCCGGCATTGATGATGAGGAGATTTACCATAAGCTGCAATTACTTTCCCTGCACGGCCAATCAAAGGATGCCTTGGCAAAGACTAAGCTGGGCGCATGGGAATATGATATTGTAGGCCCTTGGTTCAAATGTAACATGACGGATATTATGGCTGGTATTGGTTTGGCGCAGATGAAACGCTATCCTGGTATGCTGGCAAGACGTAAAGAGATTATTGCAAGATATGATGCAGCGTTCAAGCCGCTGGGTATTGATGTGCTTGACCATTATAATGACAACCATCAATCTTCCGGCCATCTGTACATTACCCGTATTCCGGGTGCAGGCTTGGAGGAGCGTCAGGAGATTATTGTGAAGATGGCAGAAGCAGGTATTGCTACTAATGTGCATTACAAACCGCTGCCGATGATGACTGCTTATAAGAATTTGGGCTTTGATATTAAGGATTATCCGAATGCTTACAAGCGTTTTGTTAATGAAATTACTTTGCCGCTGCATACCTGCTTAACGGATGAAGAGGTTGAGTATATTATTGAAAACTACTGCAAGATTGTGAAGGAGTATATTTGATGCTCTGCAAATGGGAAGAGTTACCACAGAATATGCAAAATGACGCTGTGCGACCATATTATGACAGCTTGCAGGAGAAAAAGTTCGGCCTGCTTTTGAAGGCAATTTTTGACAGGGTAGTGTCTTTACTGATGCTTATTGGCTTGTCACCGATTTTCCTGATTTTGGCTGTTATGATTAAAATGGATAGTCCAGGCGAAGTGTTTTTCAGACAGGAACGCGTTACGCAATACGGTAAAAAGTTCCGTATCCATAAGTTTCGCACGATGGTGAAAAATGCCGAGGCATTGGGCACGCAGGTGACAACTAAAAGTGATATGCGTGTTACCAAGGTTGGCAAAAAGCTGCGCGGCTGCCGTTTAGACGAGCTGCCGCAGCTGATTGATATTCTGCAGGGTAATATGAGCTTTGTTGGTACTCGTCCTGAGGTTACTAAATATGTCGAACAGTATACACCGGAAATGCTGGCAACACTTTTGTTGCCGGCAGGTGTTACCAGTGAAGCAAGTATTGAGTATAAGGATGAGGAAAGACTGCTGGCAGATGCACAAAATGCGGACAAGACTTATGTTGAGGTTGTACTGCCGCAAAAGATGCAGTGGAATCTGCAAAGCATTAAAGAGTTTAGTTTTGTGAAGGAATTGCTGACGATGGTGAGAACTGTGTTGGCGGTTGTGAGGTAGAAGAGTTTATGGTAGATGGGTTAGTTTCAATTATTATGCCGTCCTGGAATACAGGCAGATTTATTGCAGAATCTATTCAGTCGGTATTGAATCAGACATATCAAAATTGGGAGTTACTCATTGTCGATGATTGCTCTACTGATAATACGGATGAGATTGTTGCAGGCTTTAATGACAAGCGCATAAGGTATTTTAAGAATGAGAAAAATAGCGGTGCAGCGATTACCAGAAATAGGGCAATACGTGAAGCTAGGGGTGAATGGATTGCTTTTCTTGATTCTGATGACCTTTGGAGCCCGGAAAAGCTTGCTAAGCAGCTAAACTTTATGAATGAGCACGGTTATGTTTTTTCTTATCATGATTTTGTGAAGATTGATGAGGAGTCTAAGCCGTTGAATGTATATGTAACTGGTCCTGATGTAGTTACTAAAAGCAAAATGTATAACTATGGATATCCTGGTTGCTTGACGTTTATGTATAGTGCAAAAGCTTGTGGACTCATTCAAATTAAGGATATCAAGAAGAATAATGATTATGCTATTTTACTAAAGCTGTGTAAAATAGCGGATTGTTATTTATTGAAAGAAAACTTAGCACAGTATCGTATTCGTAAGAAGTCTATTTCTCATGACAAGATTACTAAGAAGCTTAAGAGCCATTATGATTTATTCCATTTTTGTGATGAGCAGAGCGCGCCAGTGGCGTTTTGGTATGCTTGCTGGAATATGTGGTATGGGTTGATGAAGAAGAAAAATTACGAGAAGAGGATATAATTTGCATTGAAGTGAGGAGGGATAGCAATGAGCAATATGGCACTTGAACCAACATACGAAAATTTAATGAAGCATTATTTACATGACACAATTGGCAGAAATGATGATTTATTTTATTTTGTACGCATACTTTCTGGCTTAAATTCTGGTAGTGCAGTAGCATTAAATGCTGCTTGGGGAAGTGGCAAAACATTTTTTGTTAAGCAAGCCAAAATGCTCATTGATATTCATAATCCTAATAGTGATATTGATATAGAATTCCTGAATGAAGAAGAAATTGCTTCAATAAAAAAAGTCTATAACAAATATAATTACGGGACAGAAAAGTATAAAATGCCTAAAATGGCGACTGTTTATTATGATGCATGGAAGTATGATGATACAGAAGATCCGTTATTATCTTTGCTCTACTGTATCATGAATAGATTTGGAAAGTCTGTGCTGAATGATAAAATTGACGTAATCAAAAAATTTGCCAAACAATCTGTTTCAATACTTTCGAACGCTGCCAGATATATAACAGGAATCAATGTGCAGGAGATTTTAGAAACCATTAAAAATTATGCTGAAGCGTGTGACGATACTGTAAAGGAACAGAAAACTAATGAAAGTTTAGAGAAACGGATAAATAGGTTCTTAAACGATGTAGTTTTAGATGATGAAGAAAAGCTTATCATTTTTATTGATGAGTTGGACAGATGTAACCCTCAATACGCAGTGAAGGTTTTGGAAAGAGTTAAGCATTACTTTAATCATCCCAAGGTTGTTTTTGTAATCAGCTATAACAAAGCAGAACTGCAGCATTCTATTAAGACTTTATATGGTTCTGAATTCAGTGCTGATAAGTATCTTGAAAGATTTTTTGATTATGAGTTTGGCTTGAGTACTGTTAATGTCGTAAAATATATGGATATTTTAGGAAGTAGTAATACTATAAATCTTAATATGTGTGCTGTAGCGAAGCTTTACAGCTTCCAAATGCGCGAGATATGGAAATATCATGATTGTGTAAACAAGGCAATAGCCATGATTCAAAAAGTAATAAGCAATAATATACATTCTACAGAAAAAAGCTTAGAGTTTTGTATTATATGGTTTTTACCGGTTATTATTGGCTTACGCTTTCATAATGAATCAAGTTATAAAGAGTTCATTGAAGGTAAAGGGTTCAAGCACTATGGTCCATTTTTTGACTTGCGATTAAAATCAAAAGACGATTATTTTAAGGAATTGCTAACACAGTGCGAAATATATGATGATGATCGAAACGGGTATATTTTAAATGGAATTAAGTATATATCGTTGGAAGAAAAGATTAGGCAGGTATATGTAGCTATGTTTGAAGATACAACTAATAGTAAACCAATTGAGATTGGACATATTTTGGTAAATCGTGAGATAAGAGAAGAGTTTAGAAAAATTTGCAATGGTATTTCGTATTTAGCTGATTATAAGTAAGTGGTATGTATGAGTTTAAAAAAAGAAGAATGAAAGAGGTATATTAAACCATGATTATTAAGATGTTATATGCCAAAATTCTTGCATTGATAACATGTATAGCAGGAATTGATTTCGCAAAGATTTTTGATTCGCAATTACGCTTTCATAAAAAACTGAATCTAAAGAAGCCAACTACACTATCAGATAAGCTTGCATATATTGAACTTCATGAGCAGTCACCATTAGCTTCTGTTTGTACTGACAAATTTGCAGTAAGAGAGTATGTAGAAAAAAAAGGATTAGGTGATATATTGGTTCCGTTGGTTGGTGGACCATGGAACAGTGCGGAAGATGTCGACTTTGCTAATCTTCCTAATAGCTTTGCAATAAAAGCAACACATGGCTGTAAAATGAATTACCTTGTTCCAGATAAAACCAAAATGGATGTCTCTAAATGTCGTAAAGAGATGCTTAGATGGCTTGCAACTACCTATGGTGTATATTCTGTTGAGCCACATTATTATTCGATTCCACACAGAATTTATGCAGAAGAATTTCTCGAAAATAGCAATCAGCTTATAGATTATAAAATTCATTGCTTGAATGGGAAACCGAAATTTATCTTGGTTTGTAGTGACCGTAAAGCAAATGGCGATGCTGCAATGCAGGTTACACTAGATTTATTTGATTTACAATGGAATCATATTCCAGAATTGATCCCAGCTGGTTCTGAAGTGGCTGGTGATGGTTCGATGCCAAAGCCGGATAAGCTAGCTGAAATGCTTGAAATTGCTGAAAGGTTAGCTGAAGATTTTAAATTTGTTCGCGTGGATTTATATGAACTGAATGGAAAGGTTTACTTTGGAGAATTAACTTTTTCACCAGGTTGTTGTGTTTTACCGTATTTTACGAAGAAATTTGATTTGGAAATGGGACAGAAGTTGAAATTATAGTTTGGAGGAAAAGCAATGAGAATTGGCATTATTGGCCACTTTGGTGGGAATGAAAAATTTAACGATGGTCAAACTGTCAAGACCGTTGCAATATATGATGCGCTCAAAAGATATGGAATTAATGGTATCGATAAGATTGATACGTACTACACTAGGAGAAATCCACTTAGATTTTTGTGGCAGTTTGTGAGTGGTATTTTGCGTGATAAGAAGTATATAGTATTACTCTCGTCTAATGGGCGAAGGGTATTATTTCCTATATTAAGCTTTATGAGCAGATTCATGAATAAAGATATTTATCATTACGGAATTGGCGGGAGACTTGCCAGAGAAGTTAGTGAGAAGCCATCTTGGAAGAATTATGTGTCTTCTTTTAAAAGCAATTGGATGGAGAGCACAGAGTTAGCGGAACGGTTGCAGAAGCTTGGTATCAACAATGCTATTTATCTTCCAAATTTCAAAAAGCTAAATATTATGACTGAAGCAGAGCTTTGTACGGAGTATCAAGAGCCGTATAAGCTTTGTACTTTTAGTCGTGTTATGAAAGAGAAAGGTATCGAAGATGCCATTGATGCAGTTCGTGCAATAAATGCTGAATATGGAAAAATTGTTGTTACGCTGGATATTTACGGACCAGCAGAAGAAGCTTATCTGAAGCATTTGCAGGAAATTCTTGCTCAAGATTCTGCATGTTCTTATCGCGGTGTGGTGCCTGCAAATGAGAGTGTAGAGGCACTAAAGGATTATTATGCGTTGCTGTTCCCGACACATTGGAGGCATGAGGGAATACCAGGGACGATTATTGATGCTTTGTCGGCTGGGGTACCGGTTATTGCACGTAGATGGCAATACTGCGATGAAATGATAACTGACGGAGAGACAGGTTTACCTTATGATTTTGAGAAACCAAACTTGCTGAGGAATAGAATAGAGTACGCAATTAGTCATCCTAATGATATAATGACAATGAAAAAGAATTGCTTGGCGAAGGCGGCATTATATAGTGAAGATTTTGTTATGAAGCAAATTGCCAAAGAGTTGGGAATAGGTTAAAAATGGAGGCAGGGTAGATGAAAATCATGCAAGTTATTCCAGCATTCAGATTAGCTGGAGCAGAGGTAATGTGTGAGAATCTTTGCATTGCATTAAAAAATGCTGGAGAAACGGTAATAGCTGTTAGCTTGTATTCGGAAAAAACGGCAATTACAGATAGATTGGAAAAAGCAGGGGTTCGCATAGAATACCTTGATAAAAAACTTGGGTTTGATCCTTCAATCATTTTCAAGCTTGTCAGACTTTTTAAAAGAGAAAAACCGGATGTTGTTCATACACATATCTATGCTTCAAAGTATGGCTTGATTGCAGCGGTCTTAGCAGGAATTGAGAAGAAAGTTCATACAGTACATAATGTAGCGCAAAAGGAACAGGGAAACTTGGGCAAGAAGGTAAATAGTTTTATGTACAAACACTTTGATGTTGTGCCGGTTGCCCTTAGCCAAGAAGTAAGAAAATCAATTAGTGATGTTTATGGATTATGCGAGGATTCAGTTCCAACAATTTTTAATGGTATTGATTTATCTAAGTGTTTAACTAAGACTAACTACAAGGTAAACAAGATTTTTGAAATTCTCCATATTGGTCGTTTTATGCAGGTAAAGAATCATGAAATACTGATACGTGCTTTTGCTGATTTTGTTAAAAGACATCCCAGTTCTAAGCTGCAGCTTCTTGGTGAAGGGGAATTGTTTACAAGAATGCAGGACTTAGCACAAACGCTTGGTGTTGCTGATAAAGTTGATTTCTTAGGACTTCAGTCAAATGTATATCCTTACTTACATGATGCTGATGTTTTTTGTTTGCCTTCTGAATATGAAGGCGTTCCTATGACGCTTATTGAAGCAATGGGAACTAGTCTTCCAATAATTGCAGGTAATGTAGGTGGAATTCCCGATATGCTTGCTAATGGAGAAAGTGCTTTACTTATTGAGCCTAAAATCAATGATATTGAGGAGGCTATGGAGACTTTGTATAGCAGTGAAGAACTGAGAGCTAAGCTTGGTCAGGCAGCTTGCAGAAGATCTGAAGTTTTTTCGTCAGAAGCAATGGCAAAAAGCTATATGAAGGTATACAGGTGTTAGAGAGGGATAAGTGATGAAATGTTTATTTGTAGCACCGGGAATGCTCTTTGGTGGTGCAGAACGGGTAATGAGTATTTTGGCTAATGAGTGGGGAAAAAGCAATGTAGAAAGCATGATTTTAGTGACGGAAACTGAGGCAATAAGTAAGTACAATTTATCAAATAAAGTTACCATGATTAGCTGTTTAGAAGAGAAAAAAAGAGCTAAAATACCTCATCTTGTAATTATCAAGAGAATACGTAAAATCTGCAAAGAATGGCAACCAGATGTGGTTATTTCATTTTATAATGATTTATGTGCTTTGACTGCTTTAGCAATTACTGGTCTTCATATTCCTTTGATATATTCTGAGCGTAATGATCCGAACAGGACAAATCAAGGAAAAATTGATCGCTTGTATCGAAAGATTATAGAGAATATGGCAGATAAAATAGTTTTTCAAACTACTGGTGCACAAAGATGCTATTCAAAAAGCGTACAAGAAAAAAGTGCAGTTATCTTAAATCCTTTGAATACTTGTGGTTTTCCTATCCATGATTTCTCAAACGAAAAACACGAAATAGTATCCGTAGGTAGATTAGAACCTCAGAAGAATCAAAAGCTGCTGATAGATGCTTTTGCTTTGATAGCCAATGATTTTCCAGAATATCAACTTACCATATATGGTGAAGGCAGTCTGCGAAAAGAGCTTGAAGATTATATAAAAGCAAAGGGACTTCAAGAAAGAGTTTTCTTGCCAGGTAGTAAAAACAATATTCAGGAGCATATCAAGGATGCTTCACTTTTTGTATTGAGTTCTGATTATGAAGGTATTCCTAATGCTTTGATTGAAGCGATGGCTATTGGTTTGCCATGTGTTTCTACAGATTGTTCTCCAGGCGGAGCTAGAGAATTAATAGACGATGGTGTAAACGGATTAATAACTTTTTGCGGTGATGCTAAAAAGCTTTCAGATGCTATGCGTATGATGCTTAGTAATAAATCGTATGCAAAAGCTTGTGGTATAGAGGCGTTGAGAATTCGTGAAAAGACAGATGTTAAGAAAATAGGCGAAGATTGGTTAAGATATATAAGTTAGGGGTGAAAGAATGCCATTAAGAATGCCTTTGAGAACATTAAAAAAACAGATATGGCTATTAGTTACTTGTGTAATGTTAGCAGTATCGTTTAATCCTGACTGGAATTCAAGCAGTATAATATGGTGGGGATGCATTGCTGTCTTTGGTTTAAGTTATGCATTTTACAAAGAATTTAAAATAAATATCAAATTTAACATTGCAGATATGTGGATGGCTGGATTTATATTTTTTTCAGCACTTTCTGTTCTTTATGCTGCTCACAAAGAAGCAACAATTGATTCTTTGAAAACGTTAATGGTTATGTTTTTTGTCTGTTTTTTGATTGGCAAGGAAATAAAAAAACAAGAAACTCTTCGGGAAATGCTATGGGTCACCTTTTTTTCATTATTAATTGTAGCGACTTACCTTTATTTATATGTAGATTTTAACTCATTTGTTTTAACTAGAATTGGTGCAGCGGATACTGGAAGATGGAATGTTAATAGTATAGGTATTATGGCCTCTATAGGAATATTGATAGGAATATTTTTGTTTGGAGATACAACTAAAATAATGAAGATTTTCTTGATAGCTTCTATACTTTTTCTTCTATACTTAGATATAATAACTGCGTCAAGAAAAGCAATTCTTATGTTATCGATAGGCTTATGTGGAATGCAGTTATTGAATAATCCAACTAAGGTAATTAGAAATTTATTACTCATAATTAGTAGTAGTTTGCTAGCTATTTATTTGATATTCGAAGTACCTTTTTTTTATGAATTAATTGGCTGGCGTATGGAAGGTATGATTGCACTTTTCAAAGGCAATACATTAGAAGTAGATTCTAGTGCATTATCACGAGCAATGATGATTCAGTCTGCACTGACTGTATTCTATGATAATCCAATATTTGGTGTTGGATTAGATAACTTTCGTTTTTTTAATGCAGTCAGAGTTACCTATGCACATAATAATTTTGTTGAAATAGCTGCAGATTTGGGAATTCTTGGCTTAATCGCTTATTATTGGATTTTTGTATATATAGTATTTGATTATCTAAAAAAATACAAGAAACACAGTAAAATGAGAACTTTTTTGTTTTTGGTTGTAGTAGTGTATTTCATTAATCATATTGGAATGGTTACGATTCTGGAGATGCTTCAAAGTATTTTTGTATGCTTATACATTTCATGTTCTAGAGTTTATGGATTTGATTAATTCGTCTAGGTTTATTAGTAAATTACAATCCAAAGTGATTATAAGGGGGATAAAAGATGAATGTATGGTTTGAACGTTTAGATAGACGCCATTGTTTTGATTGGATGCCAGATTCATGGTATCTACGGATGAAATATAAGCAGTATATGGGATATTCATTGAATCTATCTGCTCCAAAGACCTTTAACGAAAAGCTTCAGTGGTTAAAGTTACATGATCGCAAGCCTGAATACACGATGATGGTAGACAAGTACGCTGTGCGAAAGTATATTGCTGATACTATTGGCGAAGAATACCTTATTCCTCTGTTAGGCGTTTGGGATAATCCGGATGATATTGATTTTGATGCTTTACCAAACCAATTTGTTTTAAAATGCAATCATAATTCCGGTTTGGGTATGTGTATTTGCAAGGATAAAAACAAACTGGATATAGAAAAGGTTAAAGCTGGCTTAAGAAAAGGGTTAGCACAGGATTATTATCTGACAGGTCGTGAATGGCCATATAAAGATGTTCCTAGAAAAATAGTATGCGAAAAATACATGACAGACTCTCGAACTAACGATTTGTATGATTATAAATTCTTCTGTTTTGGCGGAGAGGTTAAATGCTTCAAGGTAGATTATGATAGATTTATAGAGCATCATGCAAATTATTTTGATAAAAATGGAAATATTTTACCTTTTGGTGAAGCAGATTTACCACCTATTTATGATAAGAATATAAAAATGACAAAAAGTCTTGAAAAGATGTGTGAACTTGCAGAAAAATTAACAGCAGGAAAACCGTTTTTGAGAGCCGATTTTTATGATGTTGAAGGTAATATTTATTTTGGGGAATTGACTTTTTATCCTGCATCTGGAATGGGCAAATTTACTGATGATTCATGGGATGAGTGTTTAGGGGAATGGCTTGAATTATCAAATAATATTAATGGTGGGGGGTAAAACATATTTAATTATTTCAAAATATATAGTATGCATTCTTAAAACTCCTAAAGAAGAATTATCTGACTATAAAGTTTTATGCTTTAATGGAGAGCCTAAAATCGTTGAGGTGCACAAGGGGCGTTTCAATGGTCAGCATACACAAGATTGCTATGATGAGCTTTGGAATAAAACTGATATTGAACAATATGATTTACCGAAAACTGATGAGATAATGCCTAAAATAGCATTTTTAGAAGAAATGCTTCGTTTGTCTAAATTATTATCTAAGGATTTAATTCATGTTAGAGTTGACTGGTACTTCACAAATAACAGATTGTATTTTGGTGAATTAACTTTCTTTGATGGCTCTGGTTATAATCTGTTTTGTGGAGATGCTGATGAGTTATTGGGTAGTTGGATTAAGCTGCCCAAGTAAAAGGAGATATTTATGTTTAAGTTTATAATCGGTGCCGATTTAGTTCCTACAGATTCTAATATAGATTTATTTGCTAGCGCAGATGTAGAGACTTTAATTGGTAAGGATATTAAAAAGTTGCTAGATTCTGCTAATTTCACAATTTTTAACTTAGAAGTTCCCTTGACTGATAAGAGTACGCCGATTAAAAAATGTGGACCTAATCTTATTGCACCCACCAAAACAATAGCTGGTTTAAAAACAATTAATCCGCATTTTTTTACGCTTGCTAATAACCATATTTTAGACCAAGGGGAACAAGGATTGCAGTCTACTACTGCTCTTTTGGATAAGTATGGGATTGATTATGCAGGTGCAGGTAAAGATGTAGAAGAAGCAGCAAAACCATATATTTTCGAACATGATGGTAAGAAAATAGGTATCTATTGTTGTGCAGAGCATGAATTTACCATTGCCACAGAAAATACTCCAGGTGCAAATCCATTTGATCCATTGAATAGCTTGGATCATGTTATGGAATTAAAGAAACAATGCGATTATGTTATTGTTTTATATCATGGTGGTAAAGAACATTACCGCTATCCATCACCGTATTTGCAAAAGGTTTGTAGGAAGCTTGTAGATAAGGGTGCAGACATTGTTGTTTGTCAGCATAGCCATTGCATAGGCTGCGAAGAAAAGTGGCATGGAGGCACTATTGTTTATGGTCAAGGTAACTTTTTGTTTGATGCTGCTGATAATGAATTTTGGAATACCAGCTTGTTGATAGAACTAAATATAGGCAACAAATTAGAGGTTTCCTATATACCTTTATGCAAAAATGAAAATGTTGTACAAAAGGCTGGTAAAACGGAAGCTGAAACTATACTTAAACAATTTCATAAGCGGTCTAGTGATATTTTATGTAAAGATTTCATTCAAGAAAATTATTCAAAGTTCGCTGAGTCAATGATTTTAGGGTATTACTATAGAATTTCTGGTAAATTTTCTAGTTTTTTACCAATCCGAATTATTAACAAACTTAACAATTATCTGTTCCTAAGATTGATGTATGGACCAGAGGAAAAAATAATGATTGAAAATTGTTTAGAATGCGAAGCACATAGAGAATTATTTAGTCAATTCTTAAAGGATAGTAGAAAAGGAAAATTTTCAATTAAGTGATTATAGACATTTAACAATGTATGAATGCCTATAACTTAAAATGTAATATTCATATAATAATGAAAGGAATTTAAAATGAGTGATAATTCAATAAAGAAATTGACTCAGAATTCTTTAATCTATACAATTAATGGCATTCTTATGAAATGTTTTTCTTTCTTTTTATTGCCGCTGTATACAGCATATCTGACAACTAGTGATTATGGTATTGTAAGTATTACAAGAAATTTCATAGTGCCGATGAGCTTTATTGTATCACTATCCTTGTTTTCTGCTATATATAGATTCTATGTTGATTTAAAGGATGATGATGTAAAGTTAAGAAGATTTTACGGGACGATTTCTGTATTTGTATTCGTTTTCAGTACTATTTGTGTAGGTTTATTAACTGTTTTTAAAGAAACACTAATTAAAAAAGTATTTGTTGGCTTGGATTTTTATCCTATAATTTTTATTACTTTACTTACTTTGATATTTGAACCTCAGTATACTATTTATATTCAAATATTAAAAAGTCAACAAAAGGCGTTTAAAGCGTCTGTAGTAAGTTTAAGTTATTTTTTGTTGACGGTTCTGCTTAATATTTTATTTGTCGTTTTACTGAAATATAATGTTGAGGGAATTTTACTTTCAACATTAATAGTTAATGTCATTTTTTATGTTATCTTTATATATGATATGATAAAATCGAATCAGTTGCTGATTTGTTTCGATAATGAGCTTTTGAAAAGTGCTTTATCATATTCAATACCAATAATACCCCATAATTTATCAACGCATATAGCAGTATTGATAGCTAGTATATTAATAGGTAGCAATGACTCTTTTAGTGCTTTAGGATTATACGCTATTGCTGTTCAATTTGGTAATATAGCTGATACAATACAAGGTTATGTTGATTCTGCTTATGGACCTTGGTTGTATAATCAGCTTTCTACTGGAGGGAGTGATGTAAAAAAAATAATAGGAAATGCTGTCAGCATACTTATTTCAGGTATTGGTTTAGCATTTCTTGGAATCTCTCTTTTTGCACAAGATTATATTTTTTTGTTTTTAAATAAAGCGTATTTTGATGCGTGGATTTTAGTACCATTTATTGTTAGTACTTATGCCATTAAGACTGTGTATTATTTTTATGTTGAGGTGTTATTTTATTATAAAGATGCCTCCAAAAAACTATTTGTTGCTACATTAAGCAGCAGTGTAATAAATATACTCTTAGCTTATTTTTTTATCCCTATATACGGAGTTTATGGGGCTATATTAGCTAATTCAATAGCTATGCTTGTAAGAGTTAGTATAGCAATTTATTTAAGTAGAATGTATAGTGATATTGGGTTAAGAATATCATCCTTTGTAAATAATTTTATATATTTAGAGATTTTTATTATCTTGGGATTAGCATATTCATACATTTCGGGATTAGGAATATTTGATTTAACTAATTTCATAATTAAGTGTTTAGTAGTAGCTTTGTATATAGTATTTATGTTTTTTAGATTTAAAGAAATTAATGATATATTCAATTATGGCTGCTCGTATATAAAAAATAAAATTAGTTAGTCTAGCTGGAGGTCGTTTTATGAATAGTACAGATTTTATTAATGAATTAAAAGCCAGTGATTTATATACCGATGGCTTCGAAAAAACATATGCTGAGTTTCAATATTTCCAAAAATTAGCGAATGATACTTTGAATGAATTTCATAGAGTATGTGAAGAAAATGGAATTCCTTATCAGCTTGCTTATGGTTCTTTATTAGGCGCAATTCGTGATAACGGGCAAATACCGTGGGATTATGATATTGATGTTTGGGTGCCTTATTCAGCTAAAGACAAGCTTGTAAGAGCGTTAGAAAAGAATTTGGCAGCTAAATATTATTTCTATTGTCCGGATTCTGATAAGAAGTGCAGACATTTTATGATGAGATTGACACCAGTAGGGTTTAAGAGTGAGGTATTGCATGTAGATGTTTTTTATACTGTTGAGGTTCCCAAAGAACTGAAGTATAGAGAAGAATTTAGAAAAGAACTTTTAAATCTGTTTAACAATAGATACTATAAGCTGGTAAAAGTTGATAGAGAGAGTTTTTGGTTGAGTGATATAATAAGATGTTATTATATGAAGGCAATTCTTGGGTTAAAATCTGTAAAGAGTCTTGATAAAATGTTTAAAAAACTTTGTGAAGAATCATTGGGATTTAAATCTAACTTATCAGTGTCTATAGATAGTGATATAATGAAACGAACTTTCCAAACAGATAAACTATGGGATACTAAAATAATAGAATTACCTAGTGGAAATTATAGAATATCAAAAAATTATGACTATATTCTTCGGGAAATCTATAATGATTATACTAAAATCTTCCCATTGGAAGATAGATTAAGAGAGATGATGCGAACCTATAAAAATATAAAAAATTCTTTAAGATAATAATTGGACATTTATTGTTGTAGCTTATTAATTCACTTATATATTATCTGATAAAATGTTTTGGATGATTTGAATAAATCTTAAGATAAATGGAGAGAATAATGAATTACATTCCTAAAAATGCAATCATTCTCGCAGCCGGTTTTGGTATGCGTATGGTTCCTATTAATACCAAACTACCAAAAGGCTTATTAAAGGTTAATGATGAACCTTTAATTGAGCGTTTGATAAAGCAACTGCGAGAGGTTGGCGTTACTGATGTTTATATAATAGTAGGCTTCATGAAGGAGTCCTATTATTATTTACAGGAGAAGTATGGCGTACATATCACAGAAAATGATGAGTACAAGAATAAAAACAATCTATATTCTTTATCCTTAGCTTTGAATCATCTATCGAATACTTATATTATTCCTTGTGATATTTGGTGCCGTGAAAATCCCTTCATATACCAAGAAATAGCTTCTTGGTATATGGTTAGTGATTTGGTAGATGATGATAGCTCCGTAAGAGTCAATCGTAAAATGGAACTAATTGCTGTGCCTAAATCAAAAGCTGGGAATGCTATGGTCGGAATTGCTTATTTAAACGAAGCAGATAGCAAAATCGTTCGAGCAAGAGTATCTGAGTTTGTAGCAGATGGAAAGCATGACAATGATTTTTGGGAAAGTATATTATATAAAAACGGAAAGATGTTTATTTCTGCCAAAATTGTTAGCATGCAGAATGTAGTAGAAATAAATACCTATGAGCAGCTTCGAGAATTGGACAGCTCTTCTGAGCAATTAAAGACAGAAGCGATAGATGTCATTTGTCAGGCCTTGGCTGTAAAAGCTGAGGAAGTTACTGATATTAAAGTTTTGAAAAAAGGCATGACTAATCGTTCATTTCTCTTCCGTGTATCTAACAGTAGATATATAATGCGTATTCCTGGAGAAGGTACTGATCAATTAATTGATAGGAAACAGGAAGCAGATGTTTACAAAGCTATTGCATCCAAAAAGATATGCGATGACATCATTTATATTAATCCTTCTAATGGTTATAAAATAACTCGTTATTTAGATGGAGCGCGTGTATGTAATATTAACAATACAAATGATGTAAAAAGATGTATGTCGTACCTTAGAGATTTTCATTCTATGAAACTCAAAGTAAAGCATGAATTTAAGATTTTTGATGAGATTGAGTTTTATGAGTCTTTGTGGGATGGAAAGGAATCGGCATATAAGGATTACAAGAAAGTCAAAGCAGGCGTATTATCGTTGAAAATATTTATAGATAAACAGAATGTAGAAAAGTGTTTGACGCATATTGATGCTGTTCCAGATAACTTCTTATTCTCTACTATAGATGGCAAAGAAGAAATACACTTGATTGATTGGGAGTATGCAGGAATGCAGGATCCACATCTTGATATTGCGATGTTTGCTATTTATTCCTGCTATAATAAGCGCCAGATAGACAGACTGATTGATTATTATTTTGAAGATAGTTGCTCTAAGCAAAACAGAGTAAAAATCTATTGTTATATTGCTATAGCTGGTTTGTTATGGAGTAATTGGTGTGAGTATAAACGCCATTTGGGAATCGAATTTGGTGAATATGCTGAAATGCAGTATAAATATGCTAAAAAATATTATAAATTAGCATTGCAAAAAATGAGTGAGTTGCAGGAGGGGTAATACATGCATAAAGTGAAGCGAGCGATTATTATGGCTGCTGGAACCGGCAGCAGAATGCGACCTGTTACGCTGGAGACACCTAAGCCTTTGGTAAAAGTAAATGGTACGCGTATGATTGATACAGCGATAGAGGGACTGCTGGCTAATGGTATAAGCGAAATTTATGTTGTAGTTGGCTACAAAAAAGAACAATTTAATCAGCTGCAAGAAGATTATCCGTTTATAAAATTAATCTATAATCCCTATTATGATACTTGTAATAATATCGCTTCACTTTACGTTGCACGAGAGTATCTGGAAGATTGTATAATCTTGGATGGAGATCAGATAATATATAATAAAACGATTTTACAGCCAGATTTTGAGCATTCTGGCTATAATAGTGTTTTCGTTAAACAAGAAACTGATGAATGGCTGCAGACTGTGGAAAATGGTATTGTAGTTTCATGCAGCCGAACTGGCGGTAGTTGTGGTTGGCAGTTATATAGTATTTCTCGTTGGACTGCAGAGGATGGAGCGAGATTGAAAAAGCATTTAGAAATAGAGTTTGAGCAGAAGAAGAACAGACAGATTTACTGGGATGATGTAGCTATGTTCTGTTATCCGAACGATTATAAGCTTGGAATCTATCCTATGAACAAAGAAGATGTTATTGAAGTTGACAGTATTGCAGAGTTGGCTGCCTTAGATAAGAGCTATGAAAAGTATATAAGGGGATAATTATGGAAGAAAATACTTATGAAAAGAATAAAATAGATTGGATGATAACTCTTCTGCCTTTATGTGTAATTATTGCATTGTGCGTATTATTTTTTCTAAGTCCTGAACAATCTAATGAAGTACTGAGTAAAGTAAGATTTTTCTTTGGCGATACTTTGGGAACGTATTACTTGGTTGTTGGCTTATTTATTTTTGGCACATCCATATATCTAGCTTGCTCAAAATATGGTGATGTTGTATTGGGAGATAAAGGAGAAAAACCTAAATACACATTCTTCGCATGGGGCGCAATGATGTTTACCTGTGGTTTGGCAGCAGATATATTATTTTATTCTTTTTCTGAATGGGTGCTGTATGCAAGTGATCCGCATATTAAGGAAATGGGAACAATTCAGGATTGGGCAGGTGTATATCCCCTGTTTCATTGGAGCTTTATTCCTTGGGCTTTTTATCTTGTATTGGCTGTTGCCTTTGGCTTTATGCTGCATGTTAGAAAAAGAAGCAGGCAGAAATATTCGGAAGCATGTCGACCGCTTTTAGGAAAACATACAGATGGATTTGCAGGACGCTTTATAGATCTTTTAGCAGTATTCGCCTTGCTTGCAGGTACAGCAACAACATTTAGCGTAGCAACTCCATTAATGGCTGAAATTATTGGCCATCTTTTTAACATTGAATTAAGCAGAACAATAATAAATATTTTCATTTTGCTGGTTACATGCTTTGTGTATACTTATTCTCTTCTTAAAGGATTTAAAGGCATAAGTCTTTTAGCTAATGTATGCTTTTATATGTTTATTGCGTTGCTTGCATACGTATTGTTCCTTTGTGGTGAAACAAGATATATTATTGAAACAGGTTTTTCTTCTTTAGGAAGAATGATACAAAATTTTATTGAGTTATCTACATTTACAGATCCGTTACGAAAAACAAGCTTTCCTCAAAACTGGACAATATATTATTGGGCGTATTGGATGGTTTGGTGTGTAGCTGCACCATTTTTCATCGGTAATATTTCACGTGGCAGAACGATACGTCAAACGATAATAGGCGGGTATATTTTTGGTGTAGGTTCTACATTAATAAGCTTTATTATATTGGGTAATTATTCTATGGGCATGCAGATGGCAGGAACAGCTGATTTTATAGCTCAGTATGCAAAAGATGGAGATTTGTATAGCATGGTCGTGGCTATTATTAATACCATGCCTTTTAGTAATATAATTATGTTTTTAATTCTTTTGACGATGATTGCTTTTTACGCAACGTCTTTCGACTCCATTGCTTATACTGCTTCTTGTTATAGCTATCATACCCTTGATACTAATAAACAGCCTCATAAGCTGATACAGTTAATGTGGTGCCTTTTATTGATCATGTTGCCGATAGCATTGTTGTTTGCAGAAAGTTCGATGAGTAACCTGCAGAGTGTAAGTATTGTAGCAGCGTTTCCAATAGGAGTTGTTATTGTATTGATAACATTGAGCTTTTTGTCGGATGTAGAGAGATATTTGAGGAAGTGAGGGTAGTAATGAATAATAACATTTTACAACGAGACTATATGCGTTATCCTAAGGCTTCGGATATGCCGGCTTTTCAAAAGTACTTTAGAAAGGTTCAGAGCACCAGCTTTTTTCCATTACAGTTTCTTTATAAAGTGATTTATAGATTGCTTAAAGAAATTCGTCATATTGAAATACCAAGAACTACGCAAATCGGAGAAGGTTTATATATAGGTCATGCTTATAACATTACCATTAATCCTAATGCCATTTTAGGTAAGAACATTAATATTCATCGTGGTGTACTTATTGGACAAACAAATCGGGGGGGAGACAAGGAACTCCTGTCATCGGTAATGAAGTTTGGATAGGTATAAACGCTGCTATCGTTGGTAAGGTAACTATTGGGGATGATGTGTTGATTGCGCCGAATAGTTATGTTAACTGCGATGTGCCAAGTCATTCAATTGTGTTTGGTAATCCTTGTATTATCAAGCATAGGGAGGATGCGACTGAAGGGTATATTAATAGAAAAGTGTAAAATGATATGATATGTTGCTTTTTGAGTTTGATTCTAGCCCTATAAATTTCAGTAGAAAATCATTAATAAAATAGTAAGTTTTAGTGTATGCTGCAGTATGGGTTATTAAAGAAGATTATGGTTTTATTATAATTAAATGTGAAATTGAATAAATTAGAAATTTACACAACTAAAAGATGATTGAAAGCGGGATAGATTTGAAAATTACAAATTTACTACATAAGCAAAGCCTTGTTTTAGGTATTTTAACTTTCATTATTACTTTAACTACTGCAGTTGCAGGAGCATATCAGGAATTGAGAAATACATTTTTTATATTAACTGGTATATTAGGAATAATATATTTTTGCTTACTGGTTTATTATAGTAGAGTAAATGAAAATGTAGAACAATTAAAACTTGCAATGAGCGGTATAGAAAAAGATAGAAAAGCATTTGAAAGAATGATGCAGGAATTTCAAGCTCTTTCTAAAAATTATGCTGAAATGTTTGAAGAAAGTTGGGACTTTGAAGAATTTTGTAAGATTTGCTGTGAAGCGATATATCGTACTTTTGCTGAATTAAAAATACCTGATGCAGAAATATCAGTATCATATGAGACATATTATAAACGTAATCATAAAAAATATATTAAAATGATTGCTTATCGAAATAAATCTGGCGCTCATCCTAGAATATATAAAAAGGAAAGACCAATGGATAAAAAAGGTTATTATGACGTTCAGGTTTTATTAGAACAGAATCCAGAAATAGTAATATTAGAATCTAAAGAAAAAATTAGGGAGCATTTTAAATCTGGAACTGCCGATGATGTATGCAAATATAATCAATATATTGCTATACCTAATGTTGACAAAAATAATAACATCTTAGGATTATTGCAAATAATAGCATTCGGTAATACTAAAATTGGTAATACACATGAGGAAATTAGAAAAAGAGCAATTAGCTATGGTATGCCGCTAGTTTCATTATTTCTATTATTTGAAAAAAAGAACCGTAGTCGAAATAACTTTTTCGAGAGGAGGTAGGTATAAATGAATAAGAAAAGAGTTCAGGAACGCTGTAATCCCGAAAAAATAAAAAACGACGTGCGAGAAAACTATAATGATATTGTTGAGAAAATCGAGAAGGAATATAGATGGGAGTCTGATGAAATAGATAGATTTAGAGAATTAAAAGAAAAAATCGAAAAAATGACTTTAAATAGGGAAACTAAGCTCAGAAATTATTTTGAGAAAATTATCGAAAATCAGCATAAAGTTAAATAATTGATAATTAAGGTATAAAAATGGAGGCCATTAACCATGCAAAAAATAACCAAAGCTGTAATCCCTGCTGCAGGCTTAGGCACCCGCTTTTTGCCCGCAACAAAAGCCTGCCCCAAGGAAATGCTGCCAATCGTAGATAAACCTACAATTCAATACATCATTGAAGAAGCACTTGCATCCGGCATTGAAGACATTTTAATCATCACCGGTCACAACAAACGCTCCATCGAAGACCACTTTGACTACAGCCCTGAGCTGGAACAAAACCTGCGCGAGCACAGAAAGGACGACCTGCTGGCAATGGTCAAAGCCATTGGCAACATCAATCTGCACTACATCCGTCAAAAGGAACCCAAAGGACTGGGACACGCCATCCTGTGTGCCAAAGCGTTCGTAGGCAATGAGCCATTTGCAGTGCTCTTAGGCGACGACGTAGTATATAACGATGAATATCCCTGCTTAAAGCAGCTTATGGACGTATATAATGATACCGGAGCAAGCGTATTAGGCTGCCAAACAGTGCCGCAGGAAAAGGTTTCAGCTTATGGCATTGTAGCAAGCGAAGCAACAGATGCAGAGCGTATCTATAAAGTAAACGACATGGTAGAAAAGCCTGCTGTAGAAGAAGCCCCCAGTCGTTTGGCGGTATTGGGACGTTATGTAATCACGCCGGAAATATTCTCCATCCTGGAGCATACCAAGCCTGGACGTGGCGGTGAAATTCAGCTTACTGATGCGCTGAAGGTACTGGCGAAGGAACAGGCCATGTATGCGTATGACTTTGTTGGCCGTCGCTATGACGTGGGCGACAAGCAGGGCTATCTGGAAGCAACGGTAGAATATGCGCTGCGCAGACCGGACCTGAAGGATAAGTTTTTGGAATATCTGAAGGGGATTGTAGAGTAAGCAGAGATTAGCATATAAAGCGAAACATCGTCAGTGATATGTAACCAAGAAATCCCTAAAAAAGACCTTCTGCTGAATAAACAGTAAAGCGCAAAATAAATATCAACTGCGCCATAAATCATTAATAATAACAGGTAATTTTTTACCAAGTATTAAAGAACATTTTATTCAATAGTGGTATAATATAACATAGCATACTATTATGCTCGTGTAAGGAGATATGTATATCATGCAAACAATTTTAGTAACCGGTGCTGCCGGCTTCATCGGCAGCAACCTTGTTCTGGAGCTTTTGCGCTCCATGTCACCGGTGCAAATCATCGGTCTGGACAACATGAACGACTATTACGACGTATCCATCAAGGAATACCGTCTGGAGCAGATTGCTGCCAGCGCTGCCGAGCACAGCGACTCCAAGTGGACCTTCATCAAAGGCAACCTGGCTGACAAAGCACTCATCGACAAAATCTTTGCCGATTACAAGCCTGAAATAGTAGTAAACCTGGCAGCACAGGCTGGCGTGCGCTATTCCATCACCAATCCTGATGCATATATTGAAAGTAACCTTATTGGCTTTTACAACATTCTGGAAGCCTGCCGCCACTCCTATGACAACGGAGCCAAGGGAGTAGAGCATCTTGTATATGCTTCCAGCTCCAGCGTGTATGGCTCCAACAAAAAAGTGCCGTATTCTACTGATGACAAGGTAGATAACCCTGTATCGCTGTATGCTGCCACCAAAAAATCCAACGAGCTGCTGGCACATGCCTATAGCAAGCTGTACAACATTCCCTCAACCGGACTGCGCTTCTTCACCGTATATGGTCCTGCAGGCCGTCCGGACATGGCGTACTTTGGCTTCACCAACAAGCTGCTGGCAGGCAAAACCATTGAAATCTTTAACTACGGCAACTGCAAGCGCGACTTTACCTACGTAGACGACATCGTAGAAGGCGTAAAGCGCGTAATGCAGGCACCGCCGGAGCGCAGGGTGGGCGAGGACGGACTGCCGCTGCCGCCGTATAAGGTATATAACATTGGCAACAGCCATCCCGAAAACCTGTTGGACTTTGTGACCATCCTGCAGGAAGAGCTGCTGCGCGCAGAAGTGCTGCCTGCTGATTATGACTTTGAAGCACACAAAAAGCTTGTACCCATGCAGCCCGGTGATGTGCCTGTAACCTATGCTGACACCACGCCGTTGGAGCGCGACTTTGGCTTTAAACCGAGCACGCCGCTGCGCGAAGGTTTGCGCAAATTTGCTGAATGGTACAAGAAATTTTATAACTGCTGATTATATAAACAAAAGGAGTATGATGAACATGAAAATTGCCGTTGCTGGTACCGGTTACGTTGGACTTTCCCTGGCTACGCTGCTTGCGCAGCACAATGAAGTAAAGGCCGTTGATATTATCCCGGAGAAGGTTGAACTGATCAACAACAAAAAATCCCCGATTCAGGATGATTATATTGAAAAATATCTGGCTGAAAAGGACCTCAACCTTGTTGCTACACTGGATGCAGAAATGGCTTATAAAGACGCAGAATTTGTTATTATTGCTGCACCGACCAACTACGACAGCAAAAAGAACTTTTTCGACACTAGCGCTGTGGAAGCAGTAATCAAGCTGGTTATGCAGTATAACCCCAATGCGATTATGGTAATCAAATCCACCATTCCCGTTGGCTATACCAAGAGCATCCGTGAAAAAACAGGCAGCAAGAACATCATCTTCAGCCCGGAATTCTTGCGTGAAAGCAAGGCACTGTACGATAACCTGTATCCGAGCCGCATCATCGTGGGCACCGACCTGGAGGACGAGCGCCTGGTGAAGGCTGCGCATACCTTTGCCGGCCTGCTGCAGGAGGGCGCAATTAAAGAGAACATTGACACCTTATTCATGGGCTTCACTGAGGCAGAGGCTGTTAAGCTGTTCAGCAACACTTATCTGGCACTGCGCGTTTCCTATTTCAACGAGCTTGATACATATGCAGAAATGAAGGGACTGGACACCCAGCAGATTATCAACGGCGTTTGCCTTGATCCGCGTATTGGCAGCCATTACAATAACCCCAGCTTTGGTTATGGCGGTTACTGCCTGCCTAAGGACACCAAGCAGCTGCTGGCGAACTATGCAGACGTACCGGAAAACATCATCGAAGCGATTGTTGAAAGCAACAGAACGCGTAAAGACTTCATCGCTGAGCGTGTGCTGGAAATCGCCGGTGGCTATGAAGCAAATGCTGAATATGATGCACAGAAGGAAGGCAAAGAGCCTGTAATCGGCGTATACCGCCTGACCATGAAATCCAACTCCGACAACTTCCGCCAGAGCAGTATTCAGGGTGTAATGAAGCGCATTAAGGCTAAAGGTGCGAAGGTTATTGTTTACGAACCTACGCTGGAGGATGGCAGCACCTTCTTTGGCAGTGCTGTGGTAAACGACCTTGAGAAGTTCAAGGCTGAAAGCCAGGCGATTATTGCTAACCGCTATGACAGCTTCCTGGATGATGTGCAGGAAAAGGTATATACCAGAGATTTGTTCAGAAGAGACTAATATGGAATAAAGTGAAACACCGCCAAGCGTGCGCTTGGCGGTGTTTGTTGTTGGTGGGGGAGAGGGGAAGATGACTGATAGTGCTTGCGTGATTGTAATCGCAATGTAATGGTGCTATGATTAAATTATGGGTACTGTCAATAGTTTTGCGCAAATTTCTTCAGACATCCTAGCAGAAGTTTA
>ERZ791897.487-NODE-487-length-29396-cov-23.095805_pt1 | contig 29396 bp, 32 predicted proteins | sample MGYA00510152_ERZ791897 | MGnify/ENA primary metagenome ERZ791897 (study PRJEB30046, sample SAMN00792050) | human gut metagenome | study: EMG produced TPA metagenomics assembly of the A metagenome-wide association study of gut microbiota in type 2...
CAACAAAGCAGACTACTCTGCGGACTGCTTCGCAGCCGCAGGGGTGCTGCACATTATTTTTATACACCAAGATGCGGAATGTGGCAGGCCTCTCCACCAGCGACGCCCAAAAGTCCAGCGATATGTTTGCCAAGTGCCGCTATATGGACGAGATCACCGGCAGCCGGGGTGTTATCTTTGCCACCGGCACCCCGGTCAGCAACTCCATGACCGAGCTTTACACCATGCAGCGGTATCTCCAGTATGACCGCTTGCAGGAACTGAGCATGACCCACTTTGACTGCTGGGCGTCGCGCTTTGGTGAAACGACGACGGCGCTGGAGCTGGCACCGGAAGGCACCGGCTACCGGGCGCGCACCCGCTTCTCCAAGTTTTTCAATCTCCCGGAGCTGATGAACCTGTTCAAAGAGGTGGCTGATATTAAGACTGCCGATCAGCTCCATCTGCCCACGCCGGAGGTGGAATACCACAACATTGTGGCCCAGCCTACTGAACACCAAAAAGAGATGGTTCAGGTTCTCTCCGAGCGCGCCTCCAAGGTACACAGCGGCAGCGTTGACCCATCGGAGGACAATATGCTCAAGATCACCGGCGATGGCCGCAAGCTGGGGCTGGACCAGCGTATCATCAATCAGTTGCTGCCGGACGAACCCGGCACCAAGGTCAACCAATGTGTCGCAAACATCATGCAGATTTGGCGGGACGGCGAGGCCGACAAGCTGACACAGCTGGTGTTCTGCGACATTTCTACGCCCCAGGCGGCCCCCTCCAAAAAGGCGGCCAAGGCGCTGGACAACCCCACGCTCCATGCGCTGGAACAGGCTGTGCCGCTGGACGAGCCGGAGCCGGTCTTTACCGTCTATGAGGACATCCGGCAAAAGCTCATCGCCCAGGGGATGCCCGCCGATCAGATCGCGTTCATCCATGAGGCCAACACCGAAGTCAGAAAAAAGAGTTGTTCGCCAAGGTCCGCACCGGCCAGGTGCGTGTCCTGCTGGGCAGCACTGCCAAAATGGGCGCTGGCACCAATGTGCAGGACAGGCTTGTGGCGCTCCATGACCTGGACTGCCCGTGGCGGCCGGGAGACCTTGCCCAGCGCAAGGGCCGTATCGAGCGCCAGGGCAACCAAAATCCCCTGGTCCATGTGTACCGCTATGTTACCGAGGGAACTTTCGATGCCTACCTGTGGCAAACCGTCGAGAACAAGCAAAAATTCATTAGCCAGATTATGACTTCCAAATCGCCGGTGAGAAGCTGCGACGATGTGGACGAAACGGCGCTGTCCTTTGCCGAGATCAAGGCCCTGTGCGCCGGAGACCCCCGTATCAAGGAGCGCATGGACCTGGATGTGGAGGTCTCCAAGCTGAAGCTGATGAAAGCCGACCACCAGAGCAAGCAGTACCGTCTGGAGGACCAGCTGCTCAAATACTTCCCGGAGGAAATCGAAAAGCACAAAGGCTTTATCCAGGGCTTTGAAGAGGACCTGGAGACCCTAGCTGCCCATCCACATTCGGAGGATGGCTTTGCCGGTATGGAAATCCGAGGCGATACCCTGACGGACAAGGAGAACGCTGGCGCAGCCCTGCTGGATGCCTGCAAGGAGGTCAAAGGCTCCGAGCCTGTGCAGATTGGCAGTTACCGTGGCTTTGCCATGTCCGTGGAGTTTTCGGCATGGAAACAGGAATATACGCTCCTGCTGAAAGGCCAGATGACCCACCGGGCAAGCCTCGGCACGGACCCACGCGGCAACCTGACCCGTATCGACAATGCACTCGCGCAGATGTCCCAGCGCCTGGAGGCGACCAAGTCCCAGCTGGATAATCTGTATCAGCAGCAGGCCGCCGCCAAGGAGGAAGTGGGCAAGCCTTTCCCTTATGAGGATGATCTACGGGTAAAGTCCGCCCGTCTGGTGGAGCTGGACACGCTTCTGAATCTGGATGGCAGGGGCCGCTCCCAGCTGGAGTCCGTGATCGCCAAAAGCGCACGGCCCTCGGTGCTGGACAGCTTGAAGCGCCAGGTGCCGCCCCGAAGCCCCGAAAAGAAACCGAAACAGCATGAGGAGGTGCGATAACATGAATACAAACGATCTGAATACGGCTCTCTATGAGAAGATGGCCGCCGAGCAAGACAAATACCGGGACTGGCTGAAAAGCCAGCCCCCGGCAGAGGTCCTGAACCACGCCTATGAGTACACTGTCTGGGAGGACATCGTGATGACTATGGAGGAACTGGAGCTGACCGACGCCCAGGCCCAGGCGCTGCTGGATTCGCCCACGCCGCTGGCTGATGTGTACCGTTACTTTGAGAAGTTGGAGACCGGTTACATGGATGTGATCCGGGACAGCATTGAGAACCGGGCCGATGATGCTTGCAAAGCCCAGGCGGAGCTGCGGAAAGCCGCCATTTATCCTCACTCCGCTGCCTATGCGAAAGAACATGGAGAGCTGGAGCAGTACCGGGCCTCCAACAACGCCAATCTTCAATGCAAGGAGGCCATTGAAGCGGCGGTGCGGGAACACTTCGACGGGATGTATCTCAGTCACGATGCCGCCAAGGGCGTGATCGAGACCTACGGCATGGACCGGGTCATGCTGGTCCTTGCCAACACCGTCCAGCTCCAGGACTGGGATGGACGCTACTCGCCCCGCAACAAGGAATGGGCAAAGACCATCCCCAACTACAACTCCGATACCGTCCGCTGTGGCTATGCCGTAAACAGCCACCCCGCCGTTCTGAATGGGTTTATTGATCTGGTGCGCGAGGAACATCTGCGCCGTCAGCCCTTGACGGCAGAGGACATCAAGGCAGAGGCGGAACGGATTTTACGGGAGCTGCGCGCACCGGATGTGCCGAACAGCCCCCACGGGACCCACTACATGGTCCGCATTTCCCCGGAGTTTCTGAACCGTGCCGGGAGCAAAGACCATGACCGGCTGATGAATCTCCTGCCGTTTCGCAGTCTGGTGTTTACCGGCATGAAAGGGCTGCCTGGGACCTATGCCACCATCTTGGCCAGCGAGGACCGCTCCAAGGAGCTGCGCCAGCCCCGGCCTTCTGTCCGGGAGCATTTGAAGCAGGAACCGAAACAGGCAGCCCCCAAAGCTCCGGGCCATAAGAAACGGGAGCCGGAACGGTGAGCGCCCCGAAGCGTAAACGGGATGTCCAGGTGAATTTCCGGGTCTCACCGGATGAGCTGGCGCTGATCGAGCAGAAAATGTCCCAAGTTGGGACAAAGAACCGGGAAGCCTATCTGCGGAAGATGGCCCTGGACGGTTATGTGGTACAGCTGGACTTGCCGGAACTGAAGGAACTGGTATCCCTGCTGCGTCGGAGCAGCAATAACCTGAACCAGCTTACTCGCCGAGTGCATGTCTACAACGCTGACCTGGAAGATATAGCCCAACGGCAGGAGCAGCTATGGGAGGGCGTGAAGGAAATCCTGACTCAGCTCTCTAAACTTTCGTAACCGGGGTAAATGCCCTATCTGCGGAGGAAGGAACGGCGTTCTTTTCGCCGCGCCTTCCTCCGCTTTTTTCTTTTTGCCCGTATCCTTGTCTTTTTGAAATGTTGGAAGGATAATATGGGTAGAAAACAGATTGCCGCAAAGGAGTTGAGAATAGATGAAAACCTTTGAGAAGGTATTGGAGATTTTTCGTGAGTATCTGGATAGTGACCAGGAGGCAGAAGTCCTCCCTTGCAGAAAAGGGTATCTCCGCGTAACATGGAACGGCGATTCACGCTATTGTGCGGATGGAATTCTCAGCCATACACCGGATGAATTGTTTGAGGTACTGCTGTCGGATTATCGCGGTTATGAGGAACTGAGGCTAACCAAAGGCCGCCGGGAAGTATCGGAAGATGATGAAAAACAGGCGGAAGTTCTTTGCCGGAACTTGCTGGAACGATGGGAGGAGAAATCTGAATGAGGGCGCTATTGTTTATCTTAAAATTGCTGCTGAAGATCTTAGTGGCTCCTGTAATCCTGCTGCTTACTGTGGCTATCTGGATTTGTGTGGGGATCGTCTATATCTCTGGTCTGGTGCTGGGACTTATCAGCATGGTGGTTGCTCTGCTGGGTGTGGCAGTCCTGATTACTTACTCCCCGCAAAACGGTATTATTCTGTTGGTGATGGTGTTTCTCATAAACCCCTTTGGGCTGCCGAAGTTGGCCTTTTTGTTTATGGGGAAGGGACAGGACTCAATGTATATGATTTACAAGTTAACAAACTGATGTGTTAAATAAAGATGTTCAGTCGAGGCAAACAGTATAGATGTGTTCATTTATTCCAGAAATTTGTGCATTTGGATTGCTATGAGTGTAAAAGCAATGAAAAAGCATCCGACGGATGTCGGATGCTTTTTCATTATACAATCCAGCTCACTTCGAAATAAACCTCTTTAACCGAAAACAGTGTCAAAAAATGAATTCCGCTTAGCTTTAGAAATTCAAAGAATATTTTACATTACATATGCATAATACTAAATGATATTTGATGGAAAGGAGTAGAAATAGATGTTAAAACCATCAATGGCACAGCTCATTGCAAATTTATCAACAATTCAAAATTTAATCGAGGAGCAAAAAGTTATTCCACTGGAGCTGTTAGACTCTATCAAGGAAGCAAAACAGTTAGCCATTGCTATTGAGCTTCTAGGCCTTTCATCACATACAGAATAGTTTCACCTTAACTGTTTGAAAACATCGCATTATAAATATCGCGCATCGCAACCGGTATATCAGAATTAATAGCATTGGTTATATGGCGTTTCATTACTTCGGGAGAGCAATCAACAGAGACATACTTGCCATCATAATGAAATTGTCCGGGCACCATATTTTTTAGGGCTTCTGCGTAAGTTTTGATTTTTGCCGTTGGATAAGTGGTTTTGAGCTTCTCGTTGATTTTAAGGCGAACAACTTCAATGGTTGGAGTCTCTCTATCTTCTTTTTGTAGAGAGTAGACCACATCAACCATATCAAAATAAGGTCCTTTATCAGGTTCTTCTTCAATCCACTTATCAATCCAAGCCTTTGTGTCAGCAGGTGCATAGCAAGTTTCAAACAATTCTTGTAATTTCGCTAATCCGAGTTGTTTTGGAACAGCATAAAGTAAAAGCCTTGCTAAATCCTGCACACTTAAGATTGTAACTTTCTGTTGATTTGCTTCCTTAGTTATTGCACTTTCTGGATCTTCTTCGCCAGCATATCCTATGGCTATCTCCATTGAATATGTTGCATTATAATCTACTTGATGCCGTTTCAAACCAGATAGTTTTGCTGTTCCAGCGGCAATTCGCTTTCCCTGAGTACTTTTCGCATCATATGTTAATGAATAATTTTTAGAAGTACCATCTTGGTTATAACCCAAACATGCTTCTGCATAGCCATCAGGTTTTCCGTTGCCACCTATTTTTTGTGCTTCAAAACCAAGAGATAGCAACGCACGATAAATCGCATCCTCCAAACCTGTTGGATTGGCGACAGAGTCATGTAACAGCTGTGCAGCTGCAGGGAGGCTTTCGCGATCAGAAAGTGCAAGCTGCCGGAACGTTTCATCTCTCTTTTTCATGATGGCATGAACATCGGTTTCGTCAATTCCAAGCTCATATAAGTGTGCTTCTGTCAACACTTCTGTTAGAACTAAGCTTTCTAGAGGAAGAGTGCTTCTGTAAGCATCACTATAATTTGCAATGTAGGGATGGAGTGAATTAATTGTCACAGTTTTAGTTTTCAAATTTAACTTAGCGATCGGGGCTTGAGAACCAAGAATTCCCCAATCAATATGTTCAATTACCTGTGTTTCTTCTTCGACATCATCATACTGTGGGAGCAACTCGTCGATAGTTGAATCTGTTGGTTTTTCAATGAGAAAGGGATTTGCAATCTCATGGGCGTAGAATTTTTCTATAAATTTGTAAATTGGCTTTCGGGACGTGGTGTATCCCGTCTGTGATAAACGATAACCTACACTTTTTCGCTTCTCTTTTTGCTCCTCATTCTCAAAATAATACTTTCTAACCTCATTGTTGAATTTTTTCTTAATGTACTCTTTTAGCTCATTAAGAGGTTTTGAGTCCTTAACGGATTCGCGTGTAGAGGTAAGATTTTCATCCAACCCGTCGGCATCAATCATGATTCTGCATCGATTGAACGGGCCATGAGAGAACGGCTCCATTCCCAGTAGTGGATCGTCCAAATTAATAAGACGACCACGGATACTTAAAAATATGCCATGACTTCTCCCGTAATCCGCAGACTTTCCTCCTAGTAAGGAATCCTCATACAACGTGAAACTACCCTTAACATTTTTTAGTGATTCAAAATCAACGGAATACTCGTCAGTCTTCTGCTCATACACAGGCTTCGCAAAATCAAGAGCTTCGGCAGTTGCATCTTCCTTGCCAATAATCCATTCTTTCATAACTGGAGTATTGACTTTAGATGATTCAATTTTGTCACAGTTATAATATAATATAAAACCAGGATTAAGCGGTAGTGCACTTCTTAAGATCCACTTCAAGCGGCCTTCTTTTATTTCTGCGGCCTTAGGCTTAAGATCGGTTAGGATTGAAAGGGTCCAAGACGGTTCAGAATTCGGCCCAAACATAGAAAATGCCACCATATTTTTCCCATTTATCTGCGTAAATTTTTGGACAAGATTTTTAGCACTATCTTCTGGAATTTCCATTTCATCAAGAAGTATTTTTTCAGTATCGCTCTTTATACGATTGTAATCCATTGTAACAAGCAGATATGTCCCATCTTTTTTTGAGATATACGTAAGATTACGTGTAAGTATATAAGTAGAAAGCTTTCCGATGCCAAACCGTCCTATTGGCAATCGGCCTCCACTTTCTGCTTCTACAGAACGCTTGCTTGATTCACCGATTTTCCATAAGTTTTTAAGGTCTTCAGCATTAAGGCCACTTCCATTATCGCAAACCCATATAAACGCATCTTCAGCTGCAAGGTCGGGAGAAACATACACGGATACCATGTCGGCACCTGCATCGTAAGAATTGCATATCAATTCTTCAAATGCCTTATTAGGACTTGAATATAGGCCCGCAGAGAAAAGCTCAATAATTTTATAGCTAATGCTTACCTCAATATCATCGATTTTTTTGGTGCCTTTATACTGCTCAAGATTAACCATGATTAACCTCCTCACTCTTTTCACCAATTATCACAAATTCTTCATGGTAAATCTTTCGTTTATCCTTATCTGTTGTAAATTTACCATACTCATCTCTATATGGTGTCAGAATTTTTTTTGAAATTTTCCGTTTGGAGACACGAACGGAACTAAACCCACTACTCAGTAATGCTTCTATTAGGTGTTTAGAATTACAGATCTTAATACCTTTATATTCGGTATCACCGACTACAAACAAGGCCAGTCCGCCAGAATTCAACATTTCATAGCATCTGTTGGCGGCATGTTGCATATCGATGAAGTATCTGGCTACAGACTTGATTTTCGAATTTTCAATTTTTTTACCAGATCGTAGTTCTTGAATAATTTTTCTTCCCGTGCTATTCAAATCCATGATTTCAAAATAATAATCATCACAATTATATACACTACCAATAGTTCCTCTGCGCAAGGCTTTGTAATCCTCTGTAAATCCCAGCCACAATGATGAAAGCTGATGTAAATCCGCATATTCATAAGATGTTACATAAGGAGGGCTAGTAATAATTAAATCCACTTTGGGAAGATTTTTTTTTGTTAGAAAATTGCCGGTTACAATATCAACTTTAGATTTTGTGTGGACACCTTCTTGCTCTAAAATCTTTATAAATTTATTGTACTGCATCTCAAAGGCAGAAAATACATCAGCTGGAATTTTGTTAGGATCAATTTGAGGCTTGATGGATTTTGTCAACCAACGTGAGCAGTTTTTTAATATAGATGAAAAAAGGCAGAGAAATGCCCTCCTATATTTGTTATTAGGAAGCCTATTAATTGATAACAATAACCGTCTTAAATCATTATAGTGCGCTTGATCAAACCAGTATTGCAAACGCTCATTTGCTTGCAAATATTCACTTTCATTGATTTCAATAGAGCTATATTCATTGCATATAATATGATAATCATTGATTAGTGTAGAAAGATTGTATTCTTCGCTCTTAACTCTAGCAATTAGAGTAGCAACGGGATTTATGTCACATCCCCAAAAATTGATATTTTGACGTTTTGCTTCAAAAGCCACAGTTCCACAGCCACAAAAAATATCAGAAACGCAGGAAATATTCACGCCCTTTTCCTTAGCGTATTTGATAGCTTTATCGGCAATAAATGCAGGAAACTTAGCCGGATATGCGTGTATTGTATGAACCTTAAACTCAGGTTCATTTCCTATGTTCCATTCTTCATCAATATCAACCGTATCCATATTACATGGCAATACGTCCTCAATTCTCTTAAAAATAGTAGCCATTGGTTCATCTCCTACTTAAATTTGCCAAATATAATGCAATAGAATCTGATAAATGGTCAGGTGCAAGCGTAATGTTCTTTACAAACGAGTCTTATCTAAATTAAGTTCATTTATCAGTAACATGGAAAATTTAATTCACATTTTTTCTATTAAACGCAAAACCACTTCCTGCTTTTCCTTATCTAAACGCGACCAACACTTCAATAACTCACGCTGCGCTGCTGTCAACGAAACAAGTTCTTCACCTTCTGCAAATAGCTGGGATAAGGTAATGCCAAATGCAGCACAGATTTTTTCTAGAGAAGGAAGTGACGGAACCATACTTTTTCGGTACCACGATGAAATTGTAGACTGCGGTAACCCAGCGTGCTCCGCAAGTTGATATTCTGTCCAACCACGTTGATTTCGATATGTCGTTATAACTGAAAGAATATCTTTCATTAGTAAGCACCTCATCAACACTTTTGTTTTTCGTATATTATACTTCAATTTAGCGCAACAAGTAATAAATGTTTTCGTATGATTATTACGATAAAGCGTTATTAAGATATGATTTTTATACCAAAGAGAAATATAGAACCTCTAATATGAGAGTTCTTCATGTCGGATGAGTAGATTAACTGTCATCAATTACGTAGGTCGCGGGCGATCTACTTGTAAAAATTCAAATCGGATAGTTATCAACTTTGTCAGAGCATTATTTTTTGTAAAGGAGGTATTAAAGAAATGGCGACTACGCGCATCATGCCGCTGCATATCGGCAAGGGTCGGACCGAGAGCCGTGCCATCAGTGAGATTATTGACTATGTGGCCAATCCGCAAAAGACCGACCACGGCAGGCTCATCACCGGCTATGAGTGCGACAGCCGCGTAGCCGATGCCGAGTTCATGTTGGCAAAGCGCCAGTATATTACCGCCACCGGACGGGTTCGGGGAGTGGACGATGTGATCGCCTACCATGTTCGCCAGTCCTTCTGCCCTGGGGAGATCACCCCGAAGGAAGCCAACCGGCTGGGCGTGGAATTTGCCAAGCGGTTCACCAAGGGCAAACACGCCTTTATCGTCTGTACCCACATTGACAAGGCCCATGTCAATAATCATATCATTTGGAGTTCGGTCAACCTGGACTGTGACCGGAAGTTCCGCAACTTTTGGGGCAGCACAAAAGCCGTCCGTCGATTGAGCGACACCATCTGCATTGAGAACGGACTGTCCATTGTCGAGAACCCAAAGCCCCACGGCAAAAGTTACGACCAATGGCTGGGTGATCAGGCGAAGCCCTCCCATCGGGAATTGCTCCGTGCTGCCATTGACAACGCCTTGGCACAAAAGCCTGCTGACCTGGATGAGTTGCTGAAGCTGCTCCGGGAATCCGGCTGTGAAGTATCCAAGCTCGGCAAATCCTACCGTTTGAAGCTCCCCGGCTGGGGCAAAGTGTCCCGCCTGGACAGTCTGGGCGATGACTACACCCTGGAGCATCTGCTGGCCGTTCTCGCCGGTCAAAAGGAGCATACGCCCTGCCGGAAGCCGGTCAAGCAAGCAGATCCGCCGAAGGTCAATCTGCTGGTTGACATCCAGGCAAAACTCCAAGCCGGAAAAGGTGCTGGCTATGCTCGGTGGGCCAAGGTTTTTAATCTAAAACAGATGGCACAGACCGCGAATTATCTCACCGAGCATAACCTGCTGGAGTATGCGGTTCTGGAGGAAAAGGCTGCTGCGGCCACGGCTCACCACAATGAGCTATCTGCAAAAATCAAGGCAGCGGAGAAACGCATGGCGGAGATCGCCGTCCTGCGGACCCATATCATCAACTACGCCAAGACCCGTGAGACCTATGTAGCCTACCGCAAGGCCGGTTACTCCAAGAAATTCCGGGCCGAGCATGAGGGAGAAATTCTGCTCCATCAGGCGGCGAAGAATGCCTTTGACGAGATGGGGGTGAAGAAGCTGCCCAAGGTCAAAGAGCTGCAAGCGGAGTACGCCGAACTGCTGGCAGACAAGAAGAAAACCTACGCCGAGTACCGGCGCTCCCGCGAGGAAATGCGGGAACTGCTGACGGCAAAGGCCAATGTGGACCGCCTGCTCAAGATGGACGAGGAACAGACCAAAGAGAAAGAAAAAGGCCACGGCCAGCGGTGAGCCGGTCGTGGTCAAAAAGCGTCCGCCAGGACGCGCAGCCACGGGATGAAATCCCGTGTTCAAGGGGGCTTGGGGGCGCTGCCCTCAACAAGCAGTTTGTGGCATTGGATAGCCACAAGCATTGCTTGCCGGTAGTATCAGGAATTCACGATACAAGAAGTTATCAGGAATTCTGAGTTATCAGGAGTGTTAAATAGGAAGCCCAAAATATCAAGAAAAATTGTTCTGTTTTTCCTGATAACTTTCAAGGATTTTCCAATTCCCTCGAAAAATTCATAGAATTGTTGATTTACATATTCCTGATAACCTTAAATGCCTTTTACAATAGAATTGTAATTCATTTCTATACGTAGGAGGTATTTTTTATGAAGATTGAAGAACTGTGCAAAAAAGTTGTTTTAGCGAAACTGGAGGCAGGATATTCAGAGTGTACTGCCTGGTCACGCTACAAAGATTTCTACTCTCCGATGATCTCATTCTACAAAAGTTGCGGAGAGGATGAATTTAGTCTTGAAATGATGGTCAGATACCAAGAACATTCCCATGACAGAATGGAACATGGAGAAATCGGGGAACACCGTTATCATGCTATCATGCGTGGGGTGAAACAGTTGATAGAATTCCATGAAACCGGAAAGCTGCATTGGACGGCACAGGCAAAAGAATCAAAGTTTCCCATAAACAAATACTACGATGATCTATTAAAAAAATTTCTTTTGAGTGAGACCTTCCATAACAATACCCGTGGTGATGTTATCTGGGCATCCAAACGGTATTTTTCCTGGCTTATGGCAGAAGGGTTTCCTGATTTAAATGGCGTTGGAGTACTACAGATTCAGAAATATATCTGCGAATGCCATGACCATCTGAAAGAAACCTCAATCCATAACATACTGCTGTATATGAAAAAACTGTACCGTTTTCTTAAAGATTCCGGTTATTCAGAACAGGACTACCACGAACTGCTTTCTATGAAAATCTGCCGGGAAAGCAAAGTCCTTCCAGCTGCAACTGCTGAAGATGTAAATGCAGTCCTGGATGTTTTGGACATGGATTCTGTCGTCGGACGGAGGGATTATGCGATTATCCTTCTGGGATGGGTTGTAGGACTGAGAGCTATTGATATCATAAGGTTAAAGCTGACAGACATTGACTGGAAAAAAGGCGAGATTCGAGTTTTACAAAGAAAAACTTCCATACCTGTTATTCTTCCGCTGACAAGGGATGTCGGTGAAGCGATTCAGGACTATATCTTGAACTGGCGTCCTAAAGTTAACTATCCGGAAATCTTTCTGCGTATCCTTCCACCGTTTCGACCTTTTCAAGATGCTGTATGTATTGGTGACCAGTATGATGTTTACTGCTATCGGGCAGGAATTAAAAGAGTTCCTTTTGATGGTAAGGGATTTCATTCACTAAGAAGAGCGGTAGGAAAAAACATGGTTACATCCGGAGTTTCTGTAAATACTGTCAGTCAGGTTCTGGGACATACGGCAGTAGATTCTGCTAAAAAATATATTTCTCTTAACTCAAAAAACCTCAAAGAATGCGCCCTTGATTTTAATGGAATCGAGGTGACAAGATGAGTACATATATCAGTTCTTTCTCCCCTTGGATTAGTGATTTCTTTGCTTTTCGTCGGGCGCTTGGCTATTCCGATCAAACATATGGAAAAAATATGAAAGCTTTTGACCTTTATTGTGCAGCTTCTTATCCAGAGAAAAGCCATCTGACCGAAGAAATCGTTTTAGGGTGGCTGGAAGATAGATGCACAGATATTTACGGAAAGGCCAGGTGTTTGCGGGCGTTTGGAACTTATCTACAGGCTGTTGGACAAGATGCTTATATTCTTCCGGATGCAGAGTTATCCAGGCTGTTTGATGCGGTTGACAAGATAAAAGCATCAAAGACAGAGCCATTTTTCAATGAAATAGCTCCGGTTATGTATCGGCTGATTTATACTTGCGGTTTGCGGCCTCGTGAAGGACGTGAATTAAAAACAGAAAATATAAATTTTCAAACGGGAGAGCTGTTCATTACTCATACCAAACGGAACAAAGATCGAATCGTAGTCATGTCTGATGATATGCGGAAACTCGCCGTAGCGTATAATGAAAAACGGAAAATTTTCGGAAAAGAGAATGAATATTTTTTCCCCTCATGGAGTGGCAGAAGTCTATCGCAGAGGCAAGTTGACTATTTTCTGAAAAACGCATGGAAAGATGCAAATCCTGAATGCAAAAATCTTCCAGGAATCAGAACTTATGATCTTCGTCATCGCTTTGCTTCTGCTGTTTTAATGCGATGGATTGACAAAGGAGAAATTCTTCCGGCAAAGCTGCCATATCTACGAACCTATATGGGACATGAAAGCTTATCGGAAACAATACAGTATATCCATATCCTTCCGGAAAATCTTGTTAAAACTTCTGGAATTGATTGGGATGTATTTGATGAACTAATACCGGAGGTGGCAGAATGGGAAAGATAAAAGACACAGATTTCTTTTCACTGATACATGATTTTTTTAAAATATATCTTCCCAGCCAGCGTAAATCCAGCCCCCATACAATTAGGGCATATCAAAAAGCATTAGACGGACTTCTGGATTATACTGCTGCACAAAAAAATATTTCTCTGAGAAATCTGTCTTTTGAATGCATTGATTATGCGATACTATCTGGGTTTCTTGACAGTATAGAGAAAAAAGGAAACTCTATTACTACCAGAAACCATCGTTTAAAAGGAATACGGGCTTTTTACTCTTATGCTGCTATGCGAAAAACATCTCTGGCAATCTATCAGGCAGAAATATATAAAGTTCCCTTTAAAAAAGCAGAAGCGGTAACGGTTGTTGACTATATGAGTGAACCAGCGATAGCCGCCTTATTAGCACAACCAGATCCGTCTAATAAAAAAGGACTGAGAGACCAATTCCTTCTTCTGCTTCTGTATGATACAGCGGCACGGGTTCAGGAAATCGTGGATCTCAAAGTCTGTGATATAAGGCGTGGAAAAGCACCCACAGTCCTTTTACATGGTAAAGGTTCAAAAATAAGGACAGTTCCTCTAATGAAAAAGACGATGGGACATTTCAAGAATTATGTTAAAATATTTCATCCGAATGAAAATGAGTATTCAGAACATCCTCTTTTTTATTCTATAGCCAGAAAAAATCTTTCAGCATTAGATGAAAGTTCCGTGAGAAAACTGGTTTACACATATGGAAATGCTGCAAAGAAAATTTGTCCAGAAATGCCAGAAACAATACACCCGCATATGCTTCGGCATAGCAGAGCCATGCATTTATATCAACACGGAATGGATCTGACATTGATATCCCAATGGCTTGGTCATGCACAGCTGGAAACAACATTGATTTATGCACACGCAGATACAGAACAAAAGCGAAAAGCGATTGAACAGGCAACGCCCATGGATAGTCCATTGAAAAACCGTTTGAATTCAGAAAAATATCAAGTGACTGATGATGAAGTTTTAAAGCGCCTCTATGGCTTAAAGTAGTCCAAAAGTTATCAGGAATCCATTGCTTGTTCTCAAATGTCATCATTTGGAAAAATTAAGAATAAGCAAAAAGTTATCGGGAATTTATTTTTGTAACTAAAAGGAACAAAAGGGATTACAAACCAAGTTCCTGATAACTCGGAATTCCTGATAACCTCTTTCCCGCAGGAATAAAATAAGCCAGTGACGAAACCTTCAAATTTCGCTCACTGGCCTACTTTGTTTCAAGTTTCTTGGAAAGTTCCTTTAGTTCCTCTGCAAATCCACGAGTATGGCGCAACAATGTTTCACGCATCTCCGGCGGACAGTTCATATAAAGGAGCTTCATCTCATTCTGTCCTGCTTCGTCCGGCGAGAGATCCGGGTACATAAGCGAGTCCAGTGAAAGATGAACCACCTTTGCCAATGCTTTTAAAATCAGATAAGAAGGATTTCTCCTTGCTTTCTCAATATCAGCAATCTGTTTGGTAGAAACATGGGATTCATCGGCAAGCTGTTCCTGCGTCAGATTTTTTTCTTTTCGTGCTGCTCGGGGCGCATCTCCCAAAGCAGTCAAATCATCAATCGGCATTATCGTTCACCTCAATAGCATTGTATCGTTCCGGTCTGATTTGAGAAATAACCTTATCGTTCTGGTTTCCCGGTACGATTATACCGATTTTTCTTTTTTGCAACATGGTCGTAGACTTGTATTCTTCGAGCAATAGAAATATAATAGAATAGATTGCTTGAGGTGCAGAGATGGACTATATGACCCTAAAAGAAGCAAGCGAGAAATGGAGAGTATCAGTTCGGCAGATAAACTATTATTGCACCGCCGAACGTATTCCCGGCGCTGTGAAAATGGCCGGTGTCTGGTTGGTACCAAAGAATGCAGACAAACCGATTGACGGAAGAACAAAGCAAGGGAAGGCACTAAAACATGAAACCATATAAAATACTGATTATTGAAGATGATCCTGTCATACAAAGTGAATTGGAAACCCTTTTGCGGGGCAATGGATATACTGCTGTTTCAGTAAAGGATTTTTCAAAGGTTAATGACACTTTCAAGGCAGAAGAACCTCACCTCGTTTTGCTGGATATTAAATTGCCGAATGAGAGCGGATTTTCTATCTGTTCTAAAATACGTAGCATTTCCAATGTTCCGATTATCTTTGTGACAAGCTGCAACACCGATATGGACGAGCTAAACAGCATCATGCTTGGCGGTGATGCCTTTATCACAAAACCATACAATACAGCAATTTTACTTGCCAAAATTGCCGCCCTCTTGCGGCGTGTGTACGCTTCTGAACAATCCGAGATATTGACATGGAATGATGCAACGCTACACCTGGAAAGCAGCATGATTGAATATAAAGGTCAGAAAGCAGAATTGACAAAAAACGAATTGAAAATTCTTTACTATTTCTTTAAGAGTGCCGGTAAAATTTGTTCCAGAAATGATATGGTAGATTTTCTTTGGGATAATCAACTCTACATTGATGACAATGCCCTCAGTGTCAATATCACTCGCATTCGGAATAAATTGGATTACATTGGCCTGCACGACTTCATTAAAACAAAACACAGACAGGGATATACACTATGAGCGGCAAGCAATATCTGAAAAATCAACTGCCCGTGCTCCTGCTGAACCTTTTGGGGGTATTGGCACTTGCACTATTTTTGATCGCCACCGGGACCTCCCGCCAAGCCATTTCCTTTATCGCTTTGGTCTGGATTGTGGTTGTAGTTTGCTATCTGACGGTCTCTTTTTTCATACAAAAAAGACATTGTGAAACGCTGTTGGTAATGGCCGAGCAGTTGGGGGAAAAATATCTGATGCCCGAAGTGATGGCCATGCCGGAAAGAGCCGATGAACAGGTCTTTTATCAGATTTTGAAAATGGCCGAAAAGTCTATGCTGGAAAAGATCGGCGAAATCCAGAGCGAACGGCAAGAATACAAGGAATATATAGAGCAATGGATCCATGAGGTCAAAACTCCGATTACCGCCATGAAGCTGATCTGTGAAAATAATCGTTCAGAATTTACCAGAGAGCTACTGGTAGAGGTTGAAAATATAAACCACTTTACAGAACAAGCCCTTTACTATGCCCGAAGTGAGCATACGGAAAAAGATTATACCGTCCGTGAGATACGGATTAGAGATGTGGTCCATGATGCAATCGCAGACAGTAAATACCTACTACGCAAAAACCATGTGACGGTTGAGGTGGAGGATGATGGAAAAATCGCCTATATGGATGATAAGTGGGTACGATTCATTCTGAATCAAATTATCAGCAATGCGGTAAAGTATCGGACAGAGCAACCATCGTTGCGCTTTTCTACGGCGCAGAAACATAATCAGGTGATTTTATCTGTAGAAGATAATGGAATTGGAATCCCACAGAGCGATTTGCCCCGCGTTTTCGAGAAGGGATTTACCGGACAGAATGGCCGAACCGTTCATAGTTCCACCGGGATTGGCCTGTACCTTTGTAAACGGCTCTGCGATAAACTGGGGATTGGATTGTCAGTCTGTTCCCAGGGCAACGGGACAAGCGTTTCTCTTATCTTCCCGATCAACGACTTTGTCGCTGGAGTGCAGGGCTGACACGCTCTGCACTTCTTTCATTTTTGTAAGAAGTGTGTAAGAAAACTTGATACAAACAACTCTGCGTACCCGCTACAATAGAGGCATGGATGATTCATGGAGGTAAGACAATGGAACCCATTTTAAAATTAGAACATATCCAGAAATACTATGGCAATGAGGGAAATATCACAAAAGCAATCCGAGATATTAGCTTTTTGGTAGAAGCTGGTGAGTTTCTGGGCATTATGGGTGCTTCCGGCTCTGGAAAGACGACTTTGCTCAACTGTATTTCCACGATTGACACCGTGAGCGCAGGACACATCTATTTGGGAGGAACGGATGTTACGGAGATAAAGCCCAAGGCCATTGCCCGGTTTCGCAGGGAGAATCTTGGCTTTGTGTTTCAAGACTTTAATCTGCTGGATACCCTGACGATTTCTGAAAACATTGCATTGGCTCTTTCCATCAATAAAACGCCCGCCAGAGATGTGGAGCCGCGTATCCAAGACATTGCCCAAAAGCTCAATATCACGGATATTTTAAACAAGTATCCCTATCAGATTTCCGGCGGCCAGAAGCAGCGTTGTGCGTGTGCCAGGGCAATTATCAACAATCCCAAACTGCTTTTGGCAGATGAACCAACCGGTGCGTTGGATAGTCATTCGGCGCAAATGCTTCTGTCTACGATCCAGAGCATCAACGAACAACTTAGTGCGACGATTCTTATGGTGACGCATGATGCCTTTACCGCCAGTTACGCCAGCAGAATTCTTTTTCTGCAAGACGGAGCCATTTTTACCGAACTGCGCAAAGGCAACGACAGCAGGAGTGCCTTCTTTGAGAAAATCCTCAATGTCCTTACCATGATTGGAGGAGGACAAAGTCATGTATGCTAAACTTGTTTTCCGCAATGCAAAGCGCTCTGTCAAAGACTATTTGATTTATATCGTGACCATGACGATCTGTGTCACTTTGTTTTATTCCTTTCTGTCTATTTCCAGCCGCTACTATCAACCCGATATTGGGAGCGAGTACAATTTCACAATTTTGAGCGATGGCATGAAGGCCGCGATCTGTGTCATTACTCTGTTCTTACTTTTCTTGATTCGTTTTGTCAATCACTATATGCTGCGGCGTAAACAAAAAGAGTTTGCGGTCCAGTCCATTATGGGAATGGGACAAAAGACCGTCGGTAGACTTTTCTTTGCAGAAACTTTTATGATGGGAATCCTCTCGATTGCCATTGGAATTTTTCTCGGTGTGTTCTGCTCCCAGTTTATCACGGCCATGCTGTTGACTACCTATGGAAAAAGCTATGAATTGTCGTGGACACTATTTCCGGATACAGTCTTGCTGACCATCGGCTTCTTTATTTTCAGCTTCTTAATTGTTGGGATATTCAATACCCGCACCATTCGAAAAACCAAAATCATTGATATGTTGGCAGCGGAGAAAGAAAATGATCCTGAGCTAAAAAAGAGCCGCTGGATTGCCGCTGTGGTTCTGCTGTTTGAAGGATTCACAGTGTGGATGCTTCTCACTGGCGTGCAAAAAATAGTATTCTACTATGATGGCCGTTTTGCTATCCCTGCCAAACTCATGTTTTGGGGAAACATTCTATTTCCGGCCATTACATTACTTTGGTCTGGATTCTGGCTGATTAGAAAGAGAAAAACCGGCGTTTCTACCCTGCTTCCGGGACTGCTGGTATGCACAGTTCTGAACACGGTTATGGCCGCCAGTGTGCCGGCTTTGACCAGTCGATACTATCTGGCTTTGGGGGCCGGGGCAATCAATCAATACTTGTTATTTCTCCTGATTGATCTTCTTTTCTTCATTTGTTGTGTCATTTATCTTAGCAGCAGCTTTATTGTTGCATGGAAAGCAAAGGCCCCGGAACACAGGTACAAGGGCGAAAATCTGTTCTTTTTTGGGCAGATTACATCCAAACTGAATACTACCAGCAAGACTATGACGCTGATCTGTGTAACCTTAGTGCTTGCAATTTTTATGTTTATTGCAGCCCCCATTCTGGTGGGATGGGCTTCCGGCTATCTTGATATACGTTCTATGTACGATGTGCAGATTTCCTCTCGTTATAACGATGTATACGACGAAGAAAACCTGCCCGATGACAATTACGAACTTGTAACGGATTTTCTATCAGAACATGGGATTGAAACTGACTATGATTGCACCTTTTCTCTTTATCTGCCGAGCAAGGACGATTTTCATAACCGGATGAAATACGACTTTCCTGTTGTGGCAATTTCTTTAAGTGATTACAACACCATTCGCAAAATGCTGGGATATGAGCCGATCACTTTATCAGAGGACGAGTTCACATCACAGTGGCAATCTATTGCAACGAACGAAGAACGGGATAGCTTTTTGAAAGAGCATAGCAGCATTCTGACAGACGCAGGGGAACTTACACTTTCTGAACATTCTTTTTACGAGGAAGCAATTGGAGAAACGGCCTATAACTCTTATACGGATGTACTCTATGTATTTCCAGATAGTATCTGCGAAAACTTACTCTCGGTGATTCGGAACCGTTATATCATGACGACGGAAAGCATTTCCTATGAAAATGCCCGCACCTTAGAACAGGCTTTTTCAGCCGAGTATCCAGAAATAACCGATACCGGCGTCAGTTATGCCATTCGCTTGAGTACCCTACAAGTCAATACCACAAAAGCAAGTAATTTTGTTTTACAGGCGTCTATGCTCTATGCAGCTGTTGTGCTGATGGTAATTTGTCTTACGGTGTTATCTTTACAGCAACTTTTGGATGCAAGCCAATATAAATATCGCTTCTCGGTACTTCGCAAATTGGGCGTGGAAGATGCCCACATAGGTAAGCTGGTATTGAAACAATTAGATGTCTGGTTTGGACTGCCAATCGTTGTAGCAATCATAGTGTCCGTGATTGTTATAATCTATTTTATCCAAACGATTTCGGCAGAAATCTCTGCCTATATTGGTTTCGGCGCATTGATGTCACAAATCGGTACGACGGTAAGCATTCTTGCTTTGCTATTGATTTGCTACTTCATCAGCACATGGTTATTGTTTAAGAAAAGTATTAAATAAGAAGTATCTGCCGAGCGACGGCAAAAGAAAAAAGCCGTCGTACAGCAGCCCTTTGACACGCCCATATACCCAGCGGCGGCTTTGAGTAATCAAGGCCGTCGTTCTTATTTTGTCTGAAGGAGAGTGATACCAGGATCGGCGGCCCAGGGAGGGAGCCGCCATGAGAGCAGTAATATATAATTCATCAAAAAAAGTCTTGCTCATGCAGCGACCTCTTACGCACCACCACCAGTAGTATCCTGCTGGTTGATCGGCAATCAGAATGCATGGAATAAGTATGACGCCAGTTTCCCGCTTTGGGATGCTGGCGTTTTTGTTTGTCGTTTTTTGTGGAATGGACCCGTATTATGCCGGTGTCGTTCTCCGCCCCATTTCGGCTCACTCGCCAACTGGACCCGTGAACCGAAATGGAGGTACATAATGCAAAAGATCAATCTTCGGGAGCTGTATCCCGATATTTATAAAACGGACACCTATCTGGAAGTGACAGATGAAGTACAGGCGGTGTTTCTGGCCGACAAACGAGCTGAAGCACGCTACCTGCGGCAGATGTATAACTACAAAGCTCACTACTCCCTGGACTGCGACAACGGAATTGAAAAGGCCATTGTGCAGCACCCGCCGACCCCGGAAGAAATCCTGGAGGACAAGCAGCTGCGCAATCAGCTCTATACTGCGATAATGGAGTTGCCGGATAAGCAGGCCAAGTGGATCCACGCCCGGTTCTACCTGGGCATGACCGTCAAGGAAATTGCCCAGGCTGAAGGTGTCGATCTCAGCTGGGTATATAAGAGTATCAGGAGGGGCTTAAAGCATCTGGCAAAAAAAATTGAAAAAATTTAATTTGCGTGGCCAAAATATCGCCGTTTTCTTCACTACTATTAGAAGGACAATTCTTCCCCTTCGCTGGTACATTGACAACTGAATAGACGGCATTTCTGGTACATAACCCATGTATGAGCGAATCAGGCGCGCCCCAAGAAGGACAAGCCAAGGAGGTGATGGACAAGCTGCCCTGAGCGATCAACGCAAGCCTGGAACCCGAAGGTGGCACTTCGGAGCGCGGTGACTACATGGGGGCTTAAAGATGCTTTCTCACGGCCTCCTAAAGACTTGGGGGGAACCCTGCAGCGTACGAGTAAAACGACGCTGCGGAGTTATGACAGCCGCGCCAGCGGAGACCAGGAATGTCCCTATCGTCAGGGGCGCGTGGCAAATGTGACGAAAGTAACGGATATTATCTGAAAGGCTGCGTCCATTTGCTGTTAGCAACAACAAGGCATCATTTGGGTGCAGTCCTTTCTTTTCAAAGTCAGATACCATGAGCTGGCAGCTCCGGTTGCCAGCTCATTCATGTGATTTTGAAACCGACTTCAAAGAAAGGAGAACACTTATGAGCCAGCTAACACAAACATCAACTGATGAATTGGTTGACATCCGTGAAGTCACGGTAGATAAAGACCTCCCCAAAGAGGAACGGATCGCGGCCTTTCTTCACCAGATCAAAAACCCCTATCGCTTTCGCTGCGGCGATTTTGTGGTAAACGCTGCATTTTCCAGCAACGGGGTCACATTGGAGGAATGCCTGCAAGGGATTTTAAGGTAATCGACATCCTCGCTCTTTTTCCAAAAGCGTGCTACGATGTGTATGGAAAAGGACGAAAACTGAAAACCTCGAAATCCACTCTTTTCTTGCGGGAGCTTCCAGGAGGAAAGGAGTGCTTTTTCATGCCAAAATATCAGGCAACAGCTTACATTCGTCTGTCTTACACAGATGATCGCTCCAGCGAGAGCGACAGCGTTACCAACCAGCGGAAGCTGATTGAGAACTTCATTGAACGAAACCCGGACATCCAAATCGTATCCGAAAAAATCGACGATGGTTACAGCGGTATCATTTTTGACCGTCCGGCGTTTAAGGAAATGATGCAGGACATCACCGATGGCAAGATCAACTGCGTCATTGTAAAGGACCTCTCTCGCCTGGGACGAAATGTCATAGACACCGGCTACTACATTGAGCGTTACTTTCCCATGCAGAAAGTCCGCTTTATTGCCGTGAATGACCGCTACGATTCTACTTCCCCGGATAACGCCCACGATGGTATCATCATTCCGCTGCGGAACATGATTAACGAAGCCTATGCGATGGATATTGCCAGAAAAATCAAAACCCAGCAGCGGCAGGCCATAAAAGACGGCAAGTATATTGGCGGGCGCACACCCTATGGTTATTTGAAAGCTCCTGATAACTGCCACCAGCTGATTGTTGACCCGGTGGCTGCCGAAGTAGTCAAAACCATGTTTCAATGGGCCGCCGAGGGCGCAGGATTAAATACTATCGCGGTACGCTTGAACGAGGCCGGGTATCTTTCTCCCAGCCACTACAAGAGAACCTTGGGAGAGATCACCCATGAGAATCTGGTGGGCAATGGGCATTGGCAAACCCGCACCGTAGCCAAAATTCTTCGCGCAGAGGTTTATACCGGAGATCTGGTGCAAGGGGTATCTAAAATCATTGACCACAAGCAGGTCAGAGCCAGCGCCGATGAATGGACAACGGTACGCGGCACCCATGAAGCCATCATCAGCCGGGAGCTGTTTGCCGCTGTTCAGAAAGCATTGGACCAGGCTGCACAGCAGGCCAAAGACAGGGAAATACATTCCTGGTCCCCTAATCTTTTGAGAGGAAAAATCTTCCGCGCCCACTGTGGACACAGCCTTCACCGGTAAAAATGCGTCCGCAGAAAGTCTCAGGAGGTATATGTCCATCACTGTATCAGCAATAACCGTATCAAAAAGGGTGTTTGTCCTGGTGCGTTTATCTTTGAAAAAGAGCTGCTGGACGCCCTGGCCGATATGATACAGGAACAGCTTGATACCACGCTGGGGCAATACTCTCTCGGTCTGGAAAACCTCACCAAAGAAGCCGAGGAACAGAAAAACATACAAGCTAAAATCGCCAGCCGTAAACAGGAAATCCAGCAGCTGCGAACCTATCAGCGCGGATTGTATGAGGGCCTGATCCAGAACCATCTGTCAAAAGACGAGTATTTTACCTTCAAGGAGAAGTACGAAGCCAAAATCGAGGCCATCAGCGAGGAAATCGAGCAACTGAAAGCAGGGCTTGCAATTATCACCAAACAGCTGGAACAGTATAAAATGCTGTCCCAGGATGCACAGCATATCAAGGAAGATTGCCAGTTGACGGCAGCCCTAATTGACCGACTGATTGACCGTGTAGAGGTCTCAAGAGAGAAACGGATTACGGTTCGTTTCCATTTCCAGAGTGAATTTGAGCATTGTGAGGAGGTGCTGAGCCAGTGCAGAAATATGTGATTGCCCTTTATATCCGCCTTTCCCTGGAGGATTACAAATACGACAGTATGAGCATTGAAAACCAGCACCTTGCGCTGAACGAATTTGTTTCTTCCATGCCGGAGTCCGCCCATGCAGAAATCCTTGAATTTATCGACAACGGGTATAGCGGGACAAACTTTGAGCGTCCCAAAGTCCAGGAGCTGATTGAGATGGTGCGGGCCAATAAGATCGACTGCATCATCGTAAAAGACTTTTCCCGGATTGGGCGAAACAGCATTGAGACTGGCTATTTCATTGAGCGTGTGTCCCCTCTGTTTCACACCCGGTTCATTTCCATCAACGATAATTTTGACAGCGATCAGCACAAGGGCGATACCGGAGGTATGGATGTGGCTTTCAAGTATCTGATCAGCGAGTATTACAGCCGGGATATGTCCATCAAGACCAAAAGCGCCAAGTACGCCAAAATGCAGCGCGGCGAATACCAGAGCAAAGTTTGCCCTTACGGGTATCGCAAAAGCGCCAATGGCAGAATGGAACCGAACCCGGAAACCGCTGCTGTGGTACAGCTCATTTTCCAACTTGCCGCAACCGGAATTGGAGCAGCAGCCGTTACTAGGGAACTCTTTAAGCGAGGCATCCCGACCCCCGGAGAACACAAAGCAGCTCATGGGCAGCAGTACCACGATGTCTCACGCTCCCGTGGACGCTGGAGCAGTTCTACGGTTCTCCGTATTCTGGAGGACGAACGCTATATCGGCTCCTATGTCATCGGGCGTCGTGCAGTCATTGAAGTAGGCGGCACACGGAGCCGCAGGAAGGACCGGGACAAATGGTTCATTATTCCCGACCATCATCCGGCAATCGTTGATAAAGAACTATTTGAAAAGGTGCAGGCTGTGCAGCGCCGGTTTTCCTTGCCGACCAGGAAAACCATGGATTACCCACTGAAAGGCAAGGTCTATTGTGGCTGCTGTGACCATGCACTCTCCCGCATCACCCAAAAGAAACCGTTTTATATGTGCCGCCATTCCACAGCCGATTTGAACAGCCGCTGCCGCGATGTCCGGGCGGATGCTGCCGGTCTTGAAGAAGCAGTCCTCCTCACTTTGAAAAAACAACTGGAAATCCTGTTGCCCGTACATGAGGACGGCACCATTCACCTGGAGGCCACCGTTGCCAAATGCTCTGAGTATGAGAAGCAGCTGGAAGTTCTGAAGGACCAGAAGCAAGCTCTCTTTGAACGGTATCTCTTGGGGCAGATCGAGCTGGACACATATAAATCGGAGAAAGCAGTTTATGACGCAGAAATACTGAAAGTCAAAAATGCCTATGCTGCTGTCACCGCCCAGGCAAAGCTGAAGCGAGAAGAACAGGCCCGCCAAAGCAGCCGACAGGAGATTGCTCACTCGATTGCCGAAGCAGATGTGCTAACCTCGGAGTTGACCGATCTGCTGATTGAAAAGGTGTATGTATTCCCCGACAACCGCATTGAGATTGTTTACAAAGTCCATGACCTCTTTGAATAATTGAAGATACAAAAACGGAAAACCCAGGCCATCAAATCCATCTTAGTGGCTTGGGTTTTCTGCTCTTTGGCACTTTTATAGTCAAACGACAAGTGGTACAATATAGTTAAATTCTATTTACTATGAAAGCTGTACCAGGGGGAACAAAAATGGGAAATCGAACATTTGAAGATGTGAAAAGCTATGTAGAATGGCAATCTCAAGGAAAATGCACAGTATTGAGCGCAAAAACAGAGCAACACTTCGATGATTTGGGTGTTGATGTGCGCGTCTGGAATGTCAAAACCGATACTGATGGAGATTGGTGGGTAGTGGAGGGCGACGGGATTCCGATGAATCTCTATCCCCAAAGTGCATATTATTTTGGGGCAGATGAAGTGTATTCTTTCCACATGGGCTTAATGCAGAGAATGAGCGCAGCCCAGGGTGAATATAGTCCAGAGGATTTTGTAAATGGTGTGACGCTCAATGCAGAAATTGCTCCTCAACTTTTCCGAAAGCTCAAAAGTGTCGCTGCGCTAATTGATACCGCTAAGGAGATTGAAGATTTTCAAGCGATAGGTGTTCAGTGCAGAGAAACATTGATTGAACTCGGCAACCACATTTATGACCCTGCAATGGCTGGTGATGGGGAGCAGCCCCAAGCATCGAATTTCAAGCGAAAATGTGAACTATTTATTCAGTTCTATTTGAAAGGATCGGAAAACGCAGATTACAGAAGTATTATTAAGAAACTAACAGAATCCACCTGGGATTACGCCAATAAGATTACACATTCGCGTAGTGCTACATACTACGAAGCCTCAACCTGTGTTACGCTTTGTATTTCTCTTGTTGGCGTTTATGAAAACATCCTTCAGAAAGTTTTCGATCCACTTTCTCAATACCATTGCTCAGTTTGCCAAAGTAAGAAATTAAGCATTGATGGTGATGATTCAGATGAAGATGGAATGGTGAAAAAACTATATCTCCGTTGTGAAGAATGCGGTGCTACAACAGAAGTAGTCTTTGAAGGAAATGATGGAGATAATCCCACCTATACTACGGGCAAAGTCGTAGAATAAAAAGCAAAAACAGAAAACCCAGACTATCAGCACTAAGATTGGTAGTTTGGGTTTTCTGCTTTTCAGAATTATATTTTTTTGTCGTGTGCTTGACATACGGGTGGCGCAAACTGTGGAAATGCACCGCCGGGAGGTCGTGAGCAGCTAAGAAGCCCGGAAACCACGATGTTACCGTCTTGGGGTCAATGGATTCACCGTTCCATTTGGTGAAGAGCAGGTCGTTTTCCACCGTCTTCCCGTCTTCTATTGTAATGCGCCGCGTCCATGCAGAGCCGACTTTCAGACGTTCCGCCTTTTGATGCAAGCTATATTCTGTCAGCAAGGCTACACAGTCCGCTCCAATTTTGAGACTTCGCTTTGAGCGCTTTGTCTTTGGTGCGTTGAAAACTGTGCCAGTTCCCGGTATGTATTGCAGTGTCCGGTTGATAGAAATAGTGCCTCGCTCCAAGTCCACGTCAGACCACCGCAGACCGCAGATTTCGCCTCTTCGTGCACCCGTCAGCAATGCCAGCTGAACGATCACGCTAAAATGTGCCGGGGCATCTGCCAGCGCCTCAAGCAGCTTTGCAATGTCCTCCTCGCTTAGCATCTGTACATCAATCTCCGCCGCCTTGGGGTGCTCTGCGCGGGTGCATGGGTTCTCTGCAATCAGCCCCCATTGGACACTCTTTTTGAAAACGCTGGACAGCATTGCGTGGTAATGCAGGACACTGTTTCCACTGAGCTTGCCGTCTTCTTTCCGATGCTCTGTAAAGGCTTTGGAGTACGCCAGACCAACAGCCGCAGACACCTTTTCTGCTGTCGTCCTGCTGACTCCCTTGCCCTGATAGACCAGCCTCATCGTGTCTTGGCCAATCTGAGCCTTTTTCGCCATTGCTCCACGTTCCCCTCGAGGCAGCAGCTTGAGAAGCGCCAGGGTTGCCGTGAATGTGCTGTCCTGCCGCACGCCCTGCTCTTCAAGGTTGTTGTAGAACGCCATCAGGTGCGCAGGTTTGATGCCGCAAACTTTCAAGTGACCTAACCCTGCGGTGATTCTGGGACGCATTTTCTTGTAGTCGTACAGGGTCTTAGCCTTCAGCTGCTTCTCGGCATACTCTGTAAACCAGCGGTCAATCAGGTCATCCAGCAGCATTTCGCAGTCCAGCAACAGGCCGTTGCGGACCTCTCTCAAACTGGTCGGCCTGCTCCTGCACCCAGCGTTCCGTTTTCCGTGCTGTCAGCCCGGCGGGAGGGGTCACTGTCTTGCATTTCGTGATGACTTTCCCCGCCTGTGTCCTGCCGCTGTACGCTCGAATCAGGTAAGACGTCGTACCGTCCTTTTTTGTTTTCTTGGTAACTTGCGCCATAACAATCACACCTTTTTATAGTCAGGGATTTGAGCGAGCTCTCTGGCGATTCGTAAAACAGAGGCATGCCCTTTTGCGTTCATCGCCTTCAAAACCGCGTCGATTTCTTCGGAGATAAGTTCACAGCGAAAATCATCTTCTGAAATCTGCGGTTTGCCGTTTTCTGTTCCCAGTCCCAAAAAATCGAGCAGGTCATCTCGGTAGACGTAGTGCCGATTGGCAACAGGCCTTACCATGTCAAAAGACCATTCCTGCCGCTGTGTGCTAGTCACCGTTCCACCGCACGCTTCCGCCTCTTCCGCCTTTTTGTCAACAGCCTTCTGAATTTCTGTCGCCGCGTCTTTGACCCGTTGCTGCCACGGTCCGTAACGCTCCTCGAGTTCCTTTTGTTCTTCTGAGTTCATCAAGCTCACCAAATCAATGTCCATAGCTACCGCAATTCGCTGCCGCGTTTCGATTTTTGGATTTCTTGAGCCGTTTTCCCATTGTGCAACGCCCACATAGGAAATTCCAAGCCTTTCAGCCAGCTCACTTTGGGTCCAACCTTTCTTCTTTCGCTCTGCTCGAATCAGTTCACCAACCGTCATATCAGTTACGCCTCCTTATAATGGTATGGTATATCTAGTATAGCACAACTCTGGCGATTTGTAAAAGCTTTTTTGTGTTTGAAGAAATTAATTTTTAAGCTTGCTTAAGCAGCAAAACGGTGTTATAATGTGGTCACGCCAGAACCGCCGGTCCCCTTGGCAACCTCGTCTGGCTGTTGTCCAAAGGGTCTGGCGAACCGTACCATAATATTACAGTGATGATTAGGGAGGACTAACAACATGGCAAAAACAATTTCGTGCCCAACTATGGCAACCGTAAAGGAAGCCGCCCACCAGTTCAGCGTGTCCGCCGCCTTTGTCCGCAAGCTTTGCCGGGAGGGCCGCATCCGCTACACCGCCATCTCATCCAGAAAATGGATGGTCAATCTGGACAGCCTCGCCCAGTTCTTTGAGCAGGGAGAGTCCATGCCCGAACCGTCCAAACCCACCAACGGCATCCGCCCGGCTGCCGTCAACTATTAAAGGAGGTGCCATCATGGCTTACACCTATATTCACATCATGGAGAACTATTTTGTAAAGCCCAGCAGAGCTGGTTACGTCCTCGGAACGCTTCAAACCAAAAAGGGTGGGCAGCGCAAGCTCATGAACGGAGTCACCTATGGCTCGCTCACCGAGGCCATGGAAGCTGCTGTCCGCAACGTGATTCATGATTGCGTTGTTTCGCGGGAGGTCAAGAACCTACAGGAGATTCTGGCAAAGGCACAGCTCCTCAAAGAGGAAATTTCTGCCAACGTGCAAATTCTCAATGCACATTTCCCTCCGAAGACACTTCCCAAAAGTGAAGTCCCACCCACGGAGCCACCTGTCACCCCATCAGGAAAGGAGGTCTAAATGGCCAAAAGTCAGAGTTCCAAACCATTGAAGCGATGGTTGACGGCATCTTCTGATTGCAGGGAAAGGCGCTTTGTCCAGATTGGCAACACGCTTCTGTTCGATAAGAGATTCACATCTTTAAGCGTTGGAGCGAGATATTTGTATATCTTAGCCGCCAATGAAGCAGCTGGAAGCCGCGATTTTCAGTTTCCTGCGCTTAAGATGAAAGCTCTTGGTATCAAAGAGCGAACCACCCGCAAGTACATCAAAGAGCTTGTAGACGCTGGCTTCGTTGAGATAGTCCGGTCTGGACGAAACACACGAACGCCAAACGACTACCGCTTTTCTTTTCATTGGTTAGAGACTCCCTAACCAAACCGATATAGATGGCAACATATTGTATATAAGTGTAGTTTCTGCACGGTACGTCCAATTTTCCAATTAACGTACCATCGCAAAATCGCAATGCATAATTTGCCGCACAGAGTCGATGTAGCGCGATTTCAACTGTGCAAATTCAGCGTGCACAAGCGATTTATGAGTGTCGATTCTACACCGCCAAAATGTTCTCATCTCTGGCTTTCCTCAGCCAACCAAAATTTCAGAGCGCTCCATCTTGTGTTTCAGGGTGGCAGCGCTCTTTTTATGCCCCCCTGTAAAAATTTTCATCATCATTGCACGCCGCATCTTCCTTTTTGTGAGTTCACCTCAAAAATGGTTAGCAGACCTTTACCTCTGTAAACGCGGTTGTACTTCCTGAAAATTTTTCAGATTTGTCGCGTTTTTGTCGCATTTTCCGGCCAATTTTCAGTATATAAAAACAGAAAAGCCCACGATTGCACCGCGTTTTCAACGGTCAATCGTGGGTTTTCCTTTGGTGCGCTCGAGGGAACTCGAATCCCTGGCCCTCTGATTAAAAG
>ERZ791897.494-NODE-494-length-29031-cov-5.701408_pt1 | contig 29031 bp, 29 predicted proteins | sample MGYA00510152_ERZ791897 | MGnify/ENA primary metagenome ERZ791897 (study PRJEB30046, sample SAMN00792050) | human gut metagenome | study: EMG produced TPA metagenomics assembly of the A metagenome-wide association study of gut microbiota in type 2...
GGAATATCTCTGATTTCCGCGTCCGCTTCGCCATAAAGAAGTCTTTTGCTTTACATGCGTATCATTCCAACAAATACAAATTTATCTCCCCAGCTCCCAAAAAGCCACTGCACTTGCCGCAGCGACATTTAATGAATCAACTCCATGAGTCATCGGTATTTTGACCGTATAATCGCACTCTGCGATTGTCTGCTCTGCAAGTCCGTCACCTTCTGTCCCAAGGATGATTGCCAGTTTTTTCTCTTCACGGAGTCTTTTATCATCAATACTCACAGAATCATCGCTCAGAGCAAGAGCCGCAGTCTGAAATCCCAGGCCATGTAATCTCCTGATTCCATTTTCAATCCAGTCTTCCTGCTTTTCTCCGATAAATGTCCACGGAATCTGAAACACCGTCCCCATACTGACACGGCTTGCTCTGCGATACAATGGATTGCTGCATCCGCCTGTCAGAAGTACTGCATCCATATTTAAAGCTGCGGCAGAACGAAAAATCGCTCCCACATTCGTCGGATTCATTACATTTTCAAGAACTGCAACCTTTTTTGCATTTTGACATACCTTTTCCACTTCTGGCAATCCCCTCCGTCGCATAGCACACAGCATTCCTCTTGTCAGCTTAAACCCTGTCAGTTGTGCCAGCACATCAAATTCTGCTGTATAAACCGGAATCTCATCGCATCGTGCAAGAACAGAGGCTGCCTCACCTTCAATCTGCTTTTTCTCTACCAATACCGCTACCGGAGTGTAGCCGGCATTCAAGGCTCTCTCAATCACCTTTGGACTTTCTGCAATAAACATTCCCTCCTCCGGGTGATCTTTATTTAACAACTGTGCCTCGGTCTTTCTCGCAAATATATCCAGCTCTGGTGCATGAAAATCCGTTATTTCTATCATCCGAATCACTTCTTTTCCCCTCCTGTTAATTCCAGTTTCTTCAGCTCTGTCTCTTCTGCCTTATATCCTGACTACTTTCATCAGATCTGACTTTATCTCTTCTCTCTTATACCCTGACTGCTTTCATCAGATCTGACTTTATTTTTTCTACTCTATACCTGCCGCTGCATATTCCGGTGTACTTTTTTTCTCACGAAATAATAGCAGATCACCTGCATAATGATCGTAATGATCCAGGATGCAGGATAAGAAATAAATAAAATATCCAATGAACGATGTGCAGGAAAGATCCAGAAAATCCAGACAATTCTTGTCCCTACTGTTCCGATCACCGAAAGAATCATCGGAACGGCTGAGTGTCCCATTCCTCTCAATGCCCCCGGAAAAAGATCCATCAGTCCACACAGGAAATACGTTACCGTTGTATATAAAAGAATTTCCATTCCACACTGGATAACTTTTGCATCTTCCGTATAAATCTTCAACAGTTCCGGACCAAATCCATACGCACTGACGCCAAGAATCGATGTAATAACTACTGATAAAATAATACAGTCAATCAGAACTTTATCCATTCGTTTACTTTTTCCTGCACCATAATTCTGACTCGTAAAACTCATACATGTCTGTGTCACGGAATTTACAGTCACATATAAAAATCCGAAAATATTATTGGCTGCAGTATATCCTGCCATTGCGGTAGACCCAAAAGAGTTTACAGAAGACTGTAAAAGTACATTTGAAAAATTAATCACTGTACTCTGTATTCCCGCCGGAATACCAACTTGAAAGATCTGCTTCATATAGATTCCCCTGATCCGAAGCTTTGAAAATGATAGTTTGTAACTGCCTTCCGATCTACAAAGGCATCGTAAAACCAAAATACTTGAAATCATCTGGGAAACGATTGTTCCGATCGCAACTCCTGCTACACCCATGTCAAAAACAATTACCAGCAGCAGATTCAGACCGGCATTGATCACTCCTGCAGCAACCAGAAAGAACAGTGGACGCTTTGTATCTCCGACGGCCCTCAGAATGGCTGCACCATAATTGTAGAGCATAAAAAACGGCATTCCTAAAAAATAGATTCTCATATATAACGTTGACAGTCCGATCACGTCATCCGGTGTATCCATCAATTCTAACGCAAATCTCGAAAAGATCAATCCCACAAATGCCATGACAATCCCGCTGATTAATGCCAGTGTAATTGCGGTATGTACTGTCTCTGACATCTCCTTTTCTCGCTTTGCCGCATAAAAACGTGCTGCCAGAACATTTGCTCCAAGAGAAATTCCAATAAAAAGATTGGTAAACATATTGATCAATGCTGTTGTCGATCCAACTGCCGCCAATGACTGACTTCCGCTGAACCTTCCAACCACAATAATATCTACCGCATTAAACATCAACTGAAGGATTCCTGAAAGCATCAATGGAAGTGAAAAAGAAATCAGCTTATCCATAATCGTCCCATTGCACATATCTATTTCATATTTACTTTTCTTTGTCTGAGATTCCATACTTCTGCATTTCTCCTTTAAAAAATCTGTAATCAGTATACTTCATTTTTCTATAAATTTCTATAAATGTAACTATCTGATTTTGCTGAATGTGCTTTCTGTGGTATGATCATACTATTATTCACAAGTTTATATAAACCACAGAATCAGGTATTGATCCACAAGATCGGACAGACTACCCTAATACCAGATAATAGGAGAAAAGAACAATGAAAAGAATACGCCCTGACTTTTATAATGAATTTCACTGCATCGCAGATTCCTGCACAATTACCTGCTGTCAGGAATGGAAAATTGCTGTGGATCCGGACACAAACCGGAAATGGAAAAAAGTTTCTGCCCCCGCTGATGTACCAGAACAAAAAAAGAATCTCAGTGCCTATACAGAAAAAAAAGACGGTCTCCGGGTCATTCAGCTTGACTCAGACCATCGTTGCCCCTTTCTTTCCGAGAACAGACTATGCCGGCTTGTTACTGCTTACGGTGATAAAATCCTGTCCGAAACCTGTACTACGTTTCCAAGAGAAATTCACCGGTTTCCCTGTCATATCGAGGAAACGCTGATGCCGTGCTGTCCTGCGGTGATCGATCTGCTGGAGCAGGCTGATGCATCACAGTTTCCAGATGTTCCCACCGAATGTGACACTCCTTTATTTCAGATCCGCAGGAACATTCTCCGTCTTTTGTTGCCCGCATCCTCACCAGTCTGTTCTGTTGAGGATTACTCCATTGAGCCTTGTTCCGCCGAGATCTGTTCCACTGAGGATCTCCTGCTTAAGATTCATTATATTTTACAGGAACTATATCGTAACGATTCTTTGGATGAGACCCTGATCCGTGATTACTTTTCGGCTGATACACTCTCCCAGTTAAGTGATGCCATCCAATCTATCCATCTTCCGGCAGAAGATACTTTTTTTGAATGCAATGAACTGTTGCAGGATCTTGCAGTTAATTATCAGAGCGAGAAACTTTATTGTGATTTTTTAAATCCAATTCTTTCTCTTTCAGAGTACATTTCAGAATCTGCAACAGATTTTATGCATCCGGTCTCTTTTCCTTCTTTGGATACAGGAACGTCACTCTCTGAACTTTGGTCAGACTTTCAGATCAGATTTTCTGAAGTTCAGCCACTGATGCTGAAGTTTCTTGCCAATGAAATTTTTTCGGATCTTGTCACTCCTGACAGCTACCTGGAAGATCTTCTGATCCGAATCCAGTGGATCGCTCTTGAATATTCAGCGATCCGTCAAAGTCTTTTTCTACAATGGCTTCAGAATAACAGGAGTACACTTACATTTGAAATGGTTCGCCGGACACTCGTTATCATCACAAGAATGACAGGCTACGAAGAAGAGGATATCCGCAAATATCTGACCAACAGTTTTGAAGCTCTCATTTGGGACTGGGGCTATTTCGCTCTCATTCTCGGACATTGATCTTTCTCAGTTCCTCTGATCGTCATTTGCAGCATCTCCTGCGAAATCATTTGGATTATCCAATATTTTGCAGGATTTCCTGCATATTTCTTACTATCTTTTATCTGCCCTTTATAACTGAACGAAAAGCTTCTATTTCATCTTTCGTATAAAATTGTTGACTGATATAAGCCATTCCAGTAAACGAATTGTATTTATAATAAACTTTTTTCTTTCTATTTTTCATTTCAATCCAAATCCAACGACTATAAAAGTGCTTTCCCTTTGGCAATTCCCCCTGCACCGATACAACATCTTTGCAGTAGATTGAACCTGGTCTTATATCCGAGGCCTGATCTGACATGAGACGTCTTTCAGCCCTGCTTCTTTCCAGTCCCCTCATCTCCATCCGTATCTCTTTCGCCCTGTTTTTTCTACCAGTATTTTCCTCTGTTAATCTGGTTTCTCTCTCAATGCCAGTACCTTCTTCTGTTGATCCGGTTTCTCTCTCAATTCCAGTACCTTCTTCTGTTGATCCGGTTTCTCTCTCAATTCCAGTACCTTCCTCTGTTCTCCGCACTCCTCTTGCCTGTAACTCCCTTCGACTTTCAAGATGTTCAAGCTGACTCTGCTTCTCACTATAATGACAGACTTCCTGACTCAGTTCAAAATATCGGCAGCTTCTCCATAAATTGTATCCGTCAACCGGAAGATACAGTGGACGCTTCGTACAGGATTTATCCTCGATATCATAGTAACTGCAGTCCCTGCAGTCAATTCTTTTTTTCAGTGTATTATCATGTTCGATTGTAAAACTCTTTTCATATCCCCACGCCATCATTCACCACTCCTATATGCCAATATTATACGTCAATATCCTCCTCTGTCACAATACTCCTCCTAAATAAAAATGATAGCAACCATTCTCTCTCTCCGCTGACTTCACACAAAAAACCGTGCCTACTGACAGAGGCAGGGACGGTGTTGACTTTGTCTGGGTTATTCCTTTCAGAGGATAAACCAAAAGGGAAGTGTCCTCTTAGTCAGGATCACTTCCCTGCATACACTTTTTAATAGAACTTACAACCATTTCTTCCATTTTCTTTGACATAATAGAGAGCTTTATCTGCATCTTTAAAAATACTTTCTCCGGAATTTTCCCGATCCGAAAAAGCAACTCCGACACTCAGTGAAACTGCCGGGATATTTTCATTCTCCGTCCCCAGCTCCTCATTTACTGCTTTAATCTTCTCTTCGATCGTATATTTCAAATCGCTGGTCATCTCTACCATGATAATTGCATCATGTTCTGCCTGATGGCAGATCAGTCTTTGAGTCTCTTCATTTTCTTTAAAAATTTTATTATAAGTTTCTGCCAATTTTTGAAGTTCTGCTGCTCCGATCACCGGAAATATTTCGCCTTCCATAATACTCTTATTATAATAGACAAGCGGTACTACAATCAATTTTCTTACGATTATACAGATTGACAGTAAAAGGATCACCAGTATCATGATCGCAATTTCCAACTTCAAATACATATCGGAAAAGATCGTATTCGCTCTCTGCTGACGGTTTTTTGTCTTTTCGAGCAACTGATCCAGACAGCCACTTACTTCTTTCATGATTGTCCCTCGTGTATTCCGATATTCATTATTGGAAACCAGTTTCTGTGCTTTTTCCAGTTTTTCTTTCTGCGATAACTGCTTTTCCTCTTCCGGCAAATCCAATTGCTCAAGCTCTGCCGGAATGTCTTTTTCTCCCATCACAGTTGCAACGAGTTTTAAAGAATGATATTCTGTCAACATCAATTCTTTTGAATCTTCCATCGCCTGTTGCAATGACTGAAAAGCTTCGGTTTTGTCAAAATACTTTTTAAGACTTTCCAGTGCCTGTTCTCTGCGTTTGGTCACATCAGCCTCTTCAAAATATTGATCCAGATAATTTCGTTCTCCCGTCATTGCATACAGCCTTACCTGTTCCGTTAGATAATCAGACCCATCCTGTAACTGTCTGGCCGCATTTTCACAAACGATGTACTGATCAGTCGCATCTTCAAACCTTTTAACTTCATTTTTCCCATAATGCAGAATTACAACAAATACTACTGTTAATATCAGTGCAATCCCAATACTCCACGCACTTATGCTTTGAATTTTTATTTTCCTTTTCATTTTCTTTCCTTCTCCCGCAGGCTGATCACCAACTCATACACCTCCGGCCGTCGCTCTTTCAAATGCTGGTCCAGATGATGACGACGTTCTCTGAACCGCTCTGCAAGTTCCGGGTGTTCCTTCGCAATCCGGTCATGCACTTCCCGTCTATGCTCTTCCAGTCTTGCGGCAAGCGTCTTTTCATCTTTTCCTGAAATGTTCACGATCTCTTTCAGGTGTTCTTCCAGATGTTCCAGCCATTCATCTTCATCCATCGCCTCCATGTGCGACCAGCTTCCATGTAGCAGATTTTCCACATCTCCGCTTTTCTTCAACTGTTCGATCTGACGCAGGATCTGCTTTTCAATCTCTGTTTCCGACTCAGACCCAAAGGCCCAGACGAATTCCTGTACCCGGTTATCGACCCGCTTTCTTGAGGCACTCCGTTCCTCATTGTCCACACCGCCTTCCAATGGATACGGGCGATTGATTCCCATATCTTTCAATGCGATATGGATCGTTCTCCTCACGCATCCTTCAGAGATCAGATATCCGAGTCCCAGCTTTCGCATCTGCTCATTTAAATCTGCTATATGCTCTGTAATATAAAAACGAATCCCCTGTTCTTTCAGTGCTTCATAGAGGATCGCCAGTCGGTCTGCCGCTGTGATATCAATACTTCCGATTCCACTGGCATCCAGGATCACTGCTTTCGTCCCCTTTTTCTTTTCCAGTTCTGCCTCAATATCCTGCTGCAGGATATTGACATTTGCAAAAAAGAGATTACTGCTGAACCGATAGACCAGAACTCCTTCCACTGCATGGATCTGACTTCCCTCCGCAAGATCACGGAAATGTCTGTGTCCCGGCTGGATTCCGACAAAACACCTTGCAGGCTTAGACGAACGGATCACCATTTCTGAAAAGGATAAAATAATTCCGATCAGCACTCCATTAATCGTTCCCAACAGCAGAACGCCTACAAAAGCACCCCAGAAGATCAGACATTCCGTCCGGCTGACTTTCCACAATTTTGCTGCCAGCTTAAATTCTGTTGCTCCAAGCAATGCCGAAATCACGATTGCTGTCAACACAGGAACCGGCAGATACCCGATAAATCCTGTTCCGCAGACCAGAAGGATCAGCATGGATGCTCCTGCTACAATACTCATCAACTGGGTCTTTCCCTGGTACTGCTCCCCCATTGCCGTTCTTGAAACCGACCCGTTAATAGGACAGCAGCCGGTCAGTGCCGCAACAAGATTTCCTGCTGCAAAAGCTAAAAGCTCCTGATCGTCATTGATACGGTATCCATTCTTCTGAGCAAAATTATTTTCAGCGAGCAGTGTTTCTGCCATGATCACGACCGCCACAGAAAGGCTCACTGTGATGACCTGGTTCAACGGAAGCAGTGCCAGATCCGGAATCTTCCACTGAGGCAGACCTGGTTTCACTGCCTCCAATGTCCTGATTCCCCATTCTTCCATTGGCAGAACAACCGTAAGTACTGCCCCTGCTGCCATCAGAACTACCGCCATCGGAAATTTCGGAGCAACCTTTTTTACTGCCAGTAAAATAGCCAGCGAAATGAGTCCAAGCATTAGTGAAGGAAAATTGATCCGTCCGGCAGTCTCCAGGATATGCTCCAAAAGCTCCGGCAGTTCCCCTGTTCCGGCAGTCCCGCCCAGTAATTTGGGAACCTGCATCAGAATGATCGTCATACAGATTCCACTGATGAATCCGCCCATAACCGGTGCAGAAATGTAATTGACCAGTTTACCGGCATGCATCAGATAAAAGGCAAGCAGCCATACCGCCACAAAAAACGTCAGAACCGGCACGACCTCAAGTGCCTCTTTTGAACCACTCTCAATCCCCATTCCCAACAGGGCTGAGCCGATCAATGCCGCCGGTGCCGCATCTACCCCGAAGATAAACTGCGGAGACGTCGAAAATACTGCAAACAAAATAATCGGAAAGACCGAGCCATACAGTCCGTATACTGCCGGCAGTCCGGCAATCTGTGCATATCCCATCGAAATCGGGATTGACACTGCCATGATAATCATACCCGTAATGACATCCTTCATCAAATTTTTTCTGTTATATTTTCGCATTGTCGGTGCTAATGTAATCCTTTTAAACCTCATGTTCCGTTATTTCCTTCCTGAACGACTTCTGCTCCTGCATTCCGTTGCTTTTCCCTGAACTATTTCACATCTCCTACTGCACAGAATTTTCCGGTTTCAATATATTCCCGGATCACGCCAACCAGCCCGCCAAGTTCCTGATTTGTTGTATCCAATATTTCTCTCCGTATCCGGGCAATATCCTCCGGTGTGATTCCCTTCAGATATCTGATACACTCCTGATCACAGATCCCTGCAGGATCAAGAAGTGGATCGATCGTGTTCAGTGTACCAATAATCATATCATCCAGCGGCATTCCCTGCTGCACAAATTCTTCCAGGAAATCGGCCATTCCACAATATGCTGCCCTTGTATTTTCAAGGTTCGGATCTCTGTAAGAATACGAGAAAAGATTCCCATTGAGCCTTGCACCCATTCCTGTACCGTAAGCACCTCCCTGAACTCGTACTGCATTCCACAGATACCCAAATGTCATTACTAGGTCTGATTTAAATTTGGCACTAAAGTTTCTTCTTTGTCTGGACATACTGATGAATCCTCTCTTTCATACTGATTTTAGTATATCAGATTCATTAAAAAATGTCCGAAAAAGTGTCTTAATTTATGAGACCATTATAATTAAACCAATAGCAGGTAATCGCACAGACTACCTGCTATATATTTTTTACCTTATTAAATTGAATCTCTATTCATCCATCAATAACAGATCTGCTTTTAATTCATCTGTCAGGACGATTGCTTCACTCTCGCCCTGGTCAAGACCTGTGGCTCTTTTTAATATACTGGCGGATTCCGGATTATTTACAGGCTTTACAACGATCATACCGCAGCCTCCTTCTTCTTGAGTTCTCTGAAAGTATTCAGTTCATCATCCAGATCATCCATCGTCATATCAAAATAGGAATATCCCAGCTTATCATACAGATCAATCAACTCTGATTTTCTGATTCCCAGAATTTCAGCCGCACGACCATGAGATATCGTCTGATTCAGTATATATGGATACAGCAACAGTGCATTTCGAGTAAGCTCTGTTTCCGGGTTCATAGTTACCAGATATTTTGACATTCCTACCGGAACTTTAATGGTTACAGATTCTGTTGTTACCATAATATCACGTCCTTTCCGTTAGAAATCCATGTTCGTCTCTTTTCCTATATTATATCCATTATTTGGATTTTCTACAACTGATTTTTTATCTGCTCTACTGTTCCATTTTTACTGGCAATCTCTTCCCTGGTTTCAAAATAATCTGTGCTGAAATAATGTTTGCTGCTTTTCTGCTCAAATCACGATAATCTTTTGCTTTAATTATTCTCATGTTCTCCACTCATTATTTTTTTATTGTCCACCCAGAAAATATCGATTGCATTAGCCACACCGTCCTCTGCATTCGATTTTGTAATAAAATCAGCTTTCTCCTTTACTATGTCCTGTGCATTTCCCATAGCTACACCAATCCCTGCATATTCAATCATTGAAATATCATTTAATCCATCCCCGCATGCAATTAACATTTTTCTGTTATATTTTAAATATTTCAATAATTTTTCTAATGCCTGTGCCTTATTCACATTTGCTGGCATTATTTCTAGAAAAAACGGTTCGGATCGGTAAATACTAAGTTGGTTTCCAAAGTAACTCTGTAACTTCCTCTCAAGTTTTTCTAAACACTGTTCTTTTCCTGAAACCAAACATTTCGTTATTGGAAAATTCACATATTCTACAAATCGAATGTAGTGCCATTTTAGTACCGCATTATTCGACTCTGCTTCCGGTCATTTTTGACCGATTTTTTATCATTGTAGATGGTTCCATTGGCTCGAAAATGGATTTTCACCTCTTTTTCCCCTGATTTAGCACGCCAATTGACACTACCAAAAGGAATGAGTTCATAATCACTTTCCAACCACGATTTTATAATAGAATCCATTTGGGTAAATTACAAGAAATATTTTCACTTGTACTGGAATCCTTATAAAACAATGCATCCGCATCACTGCCAGCACTGCAAAGCCACTTGCCAAAACAACAGTAAAATAACAGTACCAAATGCAACAGCCAAGAAACACTTACAATTTCTTCTCTACCTTTTGCAACTCATCCAATAATGCACTTCTTCTAGGATACGTTGCCTTAAATTCATCCACAAGCAGCTTGGCAGTAGCATTTCCTTTCCACTTAATCAACTGTAATAGGTCCTTACATACTTTCTTATATAATCTTCTATCTGTTGCCTGCGCACATTGTTCTCTTATGTAATTTGCACACAATTCATAAATTTCATTCGGATAATCCATTACAAGAAATTGAGCATAATAGAACAAATTATATGGATTTTCTGTAACGGCTTCTAATAGCAACTTCTTTTCGTTTTCCTTAACCAATACAGACCGATAACATACTGAATATTTGCATTGCTTTAATTCTTTAAGTAAAATTGGCTTCTGACTTTCCCATATCCCCTGACTTTGATACAGCCGCTTTAAAACATCCCAAAATCCTTCATTACCTAGCAACAAGATTTTCTTTGCCTGCTCAATCTGCTTATCTGTTATGCCTGACTGCATATAAACATCAAATAGTATATTATTCCAATCCTCCGGAGTGTTTCTGTAAAAGCGACCGTCCTCTTTCTTTATCTGTTCAAGGCACAACTTTTCTGCTTCGTTATAATTCCTCGCATCTGTTGCATCTTTAACTGCAATTATGCACATTTCTCTTATATACAGATTTGCATATAACTCGTCCTTAACTGCGTCTGCACCCTTTAAATGTCGATGTAATTTATAACGTAAAATTGTATCTTCCTGCCTTTTATATTCCGGCATATAATCATTCTCAATATCTTCTAAGAATATATCCAAAAGCTTTTCCAATTTTGCTGCCAACTTCTCATCACACAAACAAACAGCCTTTTCCAATAATTCATAGCGCCACGAGTCCCAGCCGTCAAACGCTTTTTTCTTTGCTTCCTTTATAATCAATGACAGTGCATGTTTTCTCATTGCTGCATCCAGTTTGGCAATTGTCTGTGTTGATAAATCTATTAGTTCAAATGCACGCATTATTACATCCGTCAGCATACCGGAACTGCTATCTGCACAAGAAGCCAATTTCACGCCCGAAACAAGCACATATGTATCTGCCTCAAGAGATTCCTGGTATCTTTCCCGCTTAAAAGCATCTTCGCACATATCCAATACATCATGCATATCCATGCAAATATTGTCGCAGCTGTGCCAACCAATAAATCCTCGGACCGTATTGCACTTTATCGATGTGCTAATTGTCATCTTCGCAACTTCTAAAATATCATTTGTCTCAGCCATAGCTATTCCTCTATCTCTATCCCGAACCGTTCACACCAGTCTCTTGCTATTTGCTCATAGCAATCATCCCTGTACTTATACCATTTTTCCTGAAGGTCAAAGTCGTACAGCCTATCCTTAAATCTGCGGAATGCACCCTTGCCTCTGATTGCTGCATCCAATGCGTCCTGTGCTCCTCCAGCCGGTAAGTCATAAATAAATTCTTCCATCATCCGATATTCATTCATATCATACTGCCGTGGCAACGGGATATAATCTTCAATAAATCCCTCTTCAATATCTTCTATCAATTCAGGATCCGTTTCTCCATTAACCATACCGTCAAATATCATCAGGATTTCTTCATTTTTCGTGTCATAATAATATTCCATATCCACTCCGGCACCATCAAGTGCCTCGAGAACTTCTTGTAATTTTACTTTCATATGTACCTCATGCTGTTGTGCTATGGAGTTGTTGAGAAAAAGTGACTTATGAATGATGAACTGTATAATAATGCTTTCCATTAAAAAACACATAATTTGCACCAACACAAAAATTATTCATCTGCATCATTAACCAATGTGCCGGCAAATCATAATCGTCAATCAATTCATCTTCCTCATAACCATCCTGAATATCATCAGCCGTCGGAAGCATCCTTCCAAGTGGTCAGCCCCATGTGCTCTTTGCTGCTGTCGGCACGGCAATGATGGTGCTCAGATTATAGTGATTGGTGTTGTAGGTTTTGCCGTCCGCAGCAGTTATTCGAAATTTTCGAATAACTGAATTCTCGTCAATCTCTCCGTCGGCAAATATTTTATTAAGTGATAATTGATGGTGTGCGTTTCCACATTATACAGAAGTCCCATCATTTTCTGGGTCAACCATACATTTTCATCGCAATATACTGCATTTACATCGCTTTCCCCGGTGGCGGAAATCAAAACATCAGCGATGAAATCAAATTGGATTTTCATCCTATAACCATCCTTTTTTAGAATATGGAGTGGTTCAATAAAAATCCGCATCTCGCAGTTCCATCCGGTACGTAATACATTTTTGTTCCTCCAAATCTATTTTCTTCCTAGTCGAGTTTTAAAATCCTGATATCCAAACGCAGTAACCTGTTCCAGCCTTCCTTGCATTCCCAAACTCCATATATCCGGAAGCGGCATCCCGTTAAATGTATTATTTTTACAAGTCGTATAAATTGCCATATCGCCGAAGATTACCATATCGCCAGCTTTTAGTTCCTTCGGAAAATAGTAATCTCCGATCACATCTCCCGCAAGGCAGGTCGGTCCTGCCAAACGGTATCGGTGCTGATATTGCCCGCCTTCATCCGGCTGTTTTGCTGCATTGTAAATTGGTGGCTGGTACGGCATTTCCAGTACATCCGGCATATGGCAGGCCGCACTTGCATCCAGAATTGCAATCTGTGTCTCTCCATTTTTCACAATATCAAGAACACGACTCACAAGATACCCTGCATTCAGAGCAACCGCCTCGCCCGGCTCCAGATATACCTGAACATCCCATTTCTTCTTTATGGACAGAAGTAGCTCCTCCAGCCGGGACCTCTCATAATCATGTCTGGTAATATGATGTCCACCGCCCAGATTCACCCATTTCATTCGTGGAAGGATATCCCCGAATTTGTCTTCCACTGCACGCATCGTCACTTCCAGTGCATCTGCATTCTGTTCGCACAGCGTATGGAAATGGATTCCATCCAGCAGTGAGATCAAATCTTCCGTCATTTCTTGATTCCACTGTTCGCGTGTTGTTCCCAGTCTGCTGCCCGGAGCACACGGATCATATATGTCATGTCCGTCCTGTGTAGAACATTCCGGGTTGACCCGAAGTCCGATGCTTTTCCCTTGTGCCTTTGCTCTTTCCCCTAATTTCTTTAACTGCCCCGGCGAATTGAACACAATATGGTCTGCATACTCAAGAAGCTCATCAAATTCATCTTCCCGGTAAGCTGCACAGAAGACATGGACTTCCTTTCCACCCATTTCTTCTTTTCCCAAACGAGCCTCGTACAATCCGCTCGCTTCTGTACCTGCAAGATATGGCTCTAAAAGCGGATAGAAATTGTAATTAGAAAATGCTTTCTGAGCCAGTAATACTTTGCACCCGGTCCGTTCTGCCACCGCCAAGAGACAGAAGCCATTGCACTCCAGCTGAGTTTCATCAATCACATAGCTTGGACTTGGCAGCCTGCGAAACAAGTCCTCCGGGCTGTATTCTTCTAATCCCGAAAAAACAATTTTATTCATATTCATTACTCCACAATAACCGGATCATAGCTTTCACTGCGTGGCAGTCCATACTGATCTAACGCAGCAAGGAACGGATCCGGATCAAATTCTTCTACTGTATGTACACCTGTCTTTGTCCATTTTCCGGTCAGAAGCATCAATGCACCACACATTGCCGGAACTCCGGTCGTATAGCTGATTGCCTGGCTCGCTACTTCCTTGTAGCACTCCTGGTGATCACATACATTATAGATATAATATGTTTTTTCTTTTCCGTCTTTCTTTCCTGTAAAAATACAACCGATATTTGTCTTTCCATGTGTACGTGGACCAAGGCTTGCCGGATCCGGTAACAGTGCCTTCAGGAATTTGATCGGAACAATCTGCTGTCCCTCGAATTCAATCGGAGTTGTAGAAAGCATCCCCACATTTTCCAGGCAATTCATATGTGTGAGGTAGCTCTGTCCAAATGTCATGAAGAAACGGATTCGTTTCACTTCCGGAATATTTTCCGCGAGAGATTCGATTTCTTCATGATGAAGCAGATACATATCTTTCTGTCCGACACAGTCAAAATCATACTCACGTTTTATGCTCATAGCCGGGATTTCAACCCAGTGTCCGTCTTCCCAGTAGCTTCCCGGTGCTGATACTTCACGCAGATTTACTTCCGGATTAAAGTTGGTAGCAAATGCGTATCCGTGATCTCCGCCGTTGCAATCCAGAATATCGATTGTATCGATCGTATCGAATTCATTTTTCTTTGCATGTGCACAGTATGCCTGTGTCACTCCCGGGTCAAATCCGCATCCAAGAAGAGCAGTCAGCCCAGCCTTCTCAAACTTCTCACGGTATGCCCACTGCCAGCTGTAATCAAAATAAGCAGAAAAGCCTTTCTCCTCGCAGCGTTTGTTGTAAATTTCACGCCACTCTGGATCCTCCGTGTCTTCCGGCTCATAGTTTGCAGTATCCATATAGTTCACTCCACAAGCCAGACATGCATCCATGATCGTCAGATCCTGATACGGAAGTGCGATGTTCATCACAAGATCCGGCTGATACTCCTTGATCAGTGCGATCACCTGATCCACATCGTCCGCATCTACCTGGGCTGTTGTAATCTTTGTTTCGGTTTTTCCTTCCAGGTCTGCCGCCAACTCATCACATTTTGATTTTGTTCTGCTCGCAATACACAGCTCGCTGAACACTTCGCTTACCTGGCAGCACTTTCTGATTGCCACAGAAGCTACTCCGCCGCATCCAATTACTAATACCTTACTCATTTTCGTTCTCCTCCTGTAAATTCACTCTGTATGTTCATTCTATCTATTCAAATTCTGCATGTTCACGCTACTTTGTCACAAATGGTCTGAACGATCATTTTTTCAGACTCAGAAGTAATTCCCGCAGTACCTTGCATGCTGTCGCAGTAGACACTCCGCTCTGATCTAACATCGGGGCAAGTTCATTAAGATCCGCTCCGACAATCTTTGTTTCGGATACAAGGCGGATCGCATGTAACAGCTGCATGAACGTGACTCCTCCGGCCTCCGGAGTTCCTGTTCCCGGAAATACAGACGGATCCAGACAGTCCAGATCGATTGTAAAATATACCGGGGTGTTGTTCTCTTTCAATTGCTGTACGACTTGTTCCAATCCTTCAAAATCAAACGGATGAAGATCGGTGTGTTCTTTTGCAAATGCAAATTCTTCCCGCTCTCCGCTTCGAATACAGAACTGGTGAATGCGTCCGTCTCCCAACATGTCATGGCATCTGCGGATGACACAGGCATGACTCAGTTTTGCACCGAGATAATCCTCTCTCAGATCGGTATGCGCGTCAAAATGGATGATGTGCATTTCCGGAAAACGCTTGTATACTGCACGTACATTTGCCAGCGTTACAAGATGTTCTCCGCCCAAAAGCAATGGCATTTTTCCCTCTTCCATAATCTGATCGGCATGCTGTTCGATGTCGGAAAGTGCATCCTCTGTATTGCCAAAGCACAGCTCCAGATCTCCGCTGTCAAATACAAAACAATCCGTCAAATCTTTATCCTGATACGGACTGTATGTTTCCAGCCCGAAGCTTTCATGGCGCATCGCTGATGACCCGAACCGGGCACCCGGGCGATAGCTTGTCGTGGAATCAAAAGGCGCACCAAACAGGACGATTTCCGCTTTCTCATACTCACAATCACACCCGATAAATGTTTCAATATTCTGTTTCATCTCTTATTCTACCTCCTCAAGCAGCCGTTCCAAAAACGCCGGAAGATAAAAGGCACCTTTATGCAGACGGGTCGTATAATAATTCGTTTTCAGATTCAACGCCTGCCATTTCTCCGCATCAAGATCATCCAGCGGATGATATTTTTTGCTTGCGAAACCAAAGAGCCAGTATCCTGCCGCATAGGTCGGGATGTGTGCCTGATACACTCTGCTGATTGGAAATGTACTGACGATCCGCTGGTGGCTGCGCTGCATCGCTTCTGCATCGTGCTGATAAAACGGGCTTCCCTGCTGATTGACCAGGATTCCGTCCTCATGTAGTGCATTGTAGCAGATTCCATAGAACTCTTTTGTAAAATAACTTTCCGAAGGACCGAACGGGTCTGTGGAATCCACAATGATCAGATCATATTCATCCGTGCGGCGCCGGATAAAGCGAAGTGCATTGTCAAAATAAATATGCACACGTTCATCATCCAGCCGGCTGGCATTTTCAGGCAGATACATCCTGCAAGCCTCTACAACCTGCTCATCCATTTCCACCAGATCAATATTTTCAATCGTACGGTAACGTGCCAACTCATGGACAACGCCGCCGTCTCCTGCTCCGATCACAAGTACATTCTTAATTCCGGGATGAACCGCCATCGGAACATGCGTGATCATTTCATCATAAATAAACTCATCCCGTTCCGTCAGCATGACATTTCCATCCAGTGACAGAACTTTACCGAATTCCGGTGTCTCGTAGATATCAATCTGCTGATACGGACTTTTGTGTGAATAGAGGTGTCTGTTCACCCGGATACTGTGTTTGACATCGGGAGCGTGAAATTCACTAAACCAAAGTTCCATGATCGTCCTCCTTTAAAATATTGATATATTCAATCTCCGGATCCTCCGGTCCTGTCATGGAGCATCCTTTTTCTTTTGCATACTTGATATATTCCAGAATATCCTCTGTAATTTTCTCTCCCGGTGCAAGGATCGGGATTCCAGGCGGATAACACATTACAAATTCGCTGCAGATACAACCTGCACTGCTGCCAATCGGAACACTGATTGTTTCCGCATAGAACGCTTCCTGCGGACTCATCACAACCTCGGGATCAATATACTCCTGATTCATCAGACCGCTGCTGTCTGTCTGATATCTTCTGCGTATTTCAGCCAGTGCACTCACCAGTCGTTCCAGTTCCTGTGGTCTGTCTCCGATGGAGAGATATGCAAGGATATTTCCGATATCCCCAAACTCAATCTGAATATCATACTCATCCCGAAGAAGATCATACACCTCAATGCCCGCAAGCCCGATATCCCGTGTATGGACACTAAGCTTTGTCGGGTCAAAATCAAACACGGAATCTCCATTGATCAGTTCCGATCCAAATGCATAATAGCCGCCTACCGCATTGATTTCTTCCCGTGCATACGCCGCCATGGAAGACACCTGACGGAACACTTTCCTTCCACGCAATGCAAGATTGCGGCGGCTGATATCCAGACTGGACATCAGAAGATAACTGCCGGAAGTCGTCTGCGTCAGATTGATGATTTTCCGCACATGACCTTCCTGAATATTCGGACCCACCAGTAATAAACTAGACTGTGTCAGACTTCCACCGCTCTTATGCATGGAAACCGATGCCATATCCGCTCCCGCTTCCATCGCTGACACCGGCATGTCCTCCCCAAAATAGAAATGGGTTCCGTGTGCCTCATCAGCCAGACAGTACATGCCCGCATCGTGAGCCATTTTTACAATTGCTTTCAGATCACTGCAGATTCCATAATATGTAGGGTTATTCACCAATACAGCAACTGCATCCGGGTGTTCTGCTATCGCTTTTGCCACCTGTTCTCTCTTCATCCCCAGGGAAATGCCCAGATGGTGGTTCACTTCCGGATTCACATACACCGGAATCGCACCGCAGAGTACAAGCGCATTGATCACACTGCGATGTACATTTCTCGGAAGAATGATCTTATCTCCTCTCTTACAGACCGAAAGCACCATCGTCTGCACGGAGCTTGTGGTACCTCCGACCATAAGAAATGCGTGTGCTGCACCAAAAGCATCTGCCGCCAGTTCTTCCGCCTCGCGGATGACAGAAATCGGATGGCACAGATTATCCAGCGGTTTCATACTGTTCACGTCAATGCTGATGCAACGCTCCCCTAAGAATTCTGTCAGCTCCGGATTTCCCCGGCCCCGTTTATGTCCAGGCACATCAAAAGGCACAACCCGCATCTGTCGGAATTTCTGCAGTGCCTCGTAGATCGGTGCCTTATTTTGATTCAATTCGTGTTCTTCTCTCATTTTACACCTCAAAAAAAAGCAAGCTGTAAACACACAGCTTGCTTTGAAATCTTCAATCGTTATCTCTTATACAGCATCAATACTTTTACTACGCTTAATTGACCGTTTCACAAGTCTGCACTATCATGCATTTCGGTTATGAAGTAACCAACTTATAAAATTTGAGCTTTTAACTCAATCAATGAGGGTATCCTATCTTATACCCATCGGCAGCGGACCCGGCTGTCCGTATGGCCTCGACTTCAAAAGAAGTGGTCCTGTATTCGCTAGATAACTCTTTGCGTCGTTTTAATTTTATCATTTTTTCGGATAATGTCAATGTGAAAATTTAACCTCTTATACCAAAATAATTTTTCATCTCTGTCTGAAATGAAGAATGTCTTGGAAATTTTCTTTTATATATGGCAAAAATTTCCTGTCGCATCCCCTTTTCACCCATTTGTTCCTTTATTTCGGCAATCATTGCAAGCCCGAAAAGCCTATCGAATTCGCAACCGCTTTAGCCGCCTTTGAGGGAACAGCATCTTCAAATAAGTATAAAAGAAACAGGCAAATTCCTTCCCCGACAAAACAATTGCTCCACCCCAAAGAACCGCTTGGATTTTTTGATACTGCTTTTACTGCTTTAAAATTTCCCGTATAAAAGTTCAACTCATTATATGTATAATTGTTAATGATGTTCTGATTCAGCTCAGAATTTCTTATAGAGGTAACCGGATTTCCTTTTATCCTTGAAGCCAGAGCCTTCTCCGCTCTTATACCATATTGCTCTGCCATTTCCCTTGTAGCAAACAATCTTAAAAGATTTCTTACCGTAGAATCAGAGCGAAAACTTTCCCAGCAAAAAAGCATTAGCTTTTCTGTATGATTAAGATATGACGAAGCACACGCTGCCTTTAATGCTATTTTACTGCGGATTATCAGCTTAGAATCAATCTTTTCTATTGCATTCTCTCCAATTTTCTCTATTTGGGAATATCCATAATTTTTATCATACTCGTTCATGGCTTCCAGGTACAAAGATGGATGTACTTTATAGTTATCATTCGCCATTTTCACAAGCCCTTCTATTCCCTCACGATATAAAACAGCTTCTTTCAGCAATCTGCTCTCTGTATCGCCGCTTTTTGTCTTCAGCAATGAAATCCAGTCATTCCAGAATTGCTCGGTTTCCGTCAAATTTTCTCTTCCTGCATGGAACATATCCTCAATATGAAGATCATGAAATGCATAATGTGAAAAATATAAATATATATCTTCCGCCCGTTCTTCCGGCTCTCTCACTTGATAATCCACATACAGGGTCAAAAGTGCCAGCTGCTTTAGGTCTACAGTCACTATTTCTTTTTCGACCAACACCTCTAAATCTGCAGGATCAACATATTCTTCCTCTGCAAACACTTCCATCTCCCAGATCCATTCATAGATCAAACTGGCTTCCTGATATTTCCTGTCATCTACACAGTCTTTTGCAAACCGGAGCATCGTATTAATTTTATCTCCAATCCCCTGTTCATCATAATATTCTGTAATTAGATCACTATCCCAATATCCACTGGAATAATCTTCATATTCATCTGCGTTCAGATAGAGTTCTCCTTCATCAATCTGCTGTATCCAAATTTTGATCTGTGCCATTTTTTCGGATACAAACTCATCTGACATTCTTGCCTGAACCCCATCATGAGAGTTCACTGACTGATCTGTCAAATATCCAGCCACAATCTGATTATATTTTCTGTTCTGGTTCTCAGTTAAAAGCTCTGACATTTCCAATATCAGCTCGATCAAATTTTCCTTGTTTAATTTCTTCAGTTTCTCTCTCGTTATCATATGCTTACCGCCTACCACAGCATTTTTTATATTTTTTCCCACTGCCGCACGGACACGGATCGTTTGGATAAATTTTCGTTTCTTTTTTTCCTGCTTCATAAAGTTCTTCACCTACTGCACAGCGAAAACCATCCTCGGCAACATACGTCCAGTCAAACATTTCCAACACTTTGTTACAAAACTCCAGACGTTTTTCGTATTCACCTGCATTTCCCAGTTCCATTTCCATATCCTGAAGCCATGCCTCCACCGGATATTCATAATCCTGTGATTCCATCACTTCACTGACACTCAGTAATTATTTTATGTGTATCTTCAAAATCAATACTATGCTGAACCATTTCAGCCAATGCATTCGTATACCTCTTTTCATCATATGACTGATTTTCTTTCATCACATCATAAATCTCTGTCAGTACTACCACACCGATTTTTTCTTTCGCTTCCCGCATAGAATATCCTGCATCAAGCAGTTTTTGGTATGCTTCTTTTGTTGACGGCGGATCATTGTCCCGTAATTGATTATCTACCACATCTAATATTAGTTTTTTTAATCTTAAATTCTACATTCTTTTTTCTCCCATTTAAATATACAACTTTTGCTGAAATATGCAAACTGAAAATTATAGTTCTCAATAATCTATCTTCAAAATTAGCTGTATATCTAATGGCTCTTTATCGCTCCATTACTTCATGCATAGAACCACTCCGAGAACCAAGGCAACACTTACGCATAGTGCACCCACACCAATAAACACTTTTCGCACGAAAGCTGATTTATCGGCAGGAGAGTAGAATTCATCTGGATGGTTTGGATTAACGTAAAGGTTGACCTTTTGACCGACGGATACCTCTGGTCTCACTGTTCCTACAGATGCTCGTTTTCTCAGCACTGTGCCATGAACGCTGTATTCATAAACAGGAAACCATGACATCATCTTCACTTCATCGGCATCGGTGTAGCCGGAGGCGCCGATTGCCCGGTGCTGTATGTCGGTCACTGATGCAATGACTTGTTGTGTGCAGGAGGCTCTCTTTCGCTTCTCTCTTGCATATAGTGCAGTGCCAATACATAGGAAAATCACGCCAAGCAGACCAAGCACAGATATGATCAGCAATAGCACCCAATAGAATTCATTCGCCGCTTTCATGTATAACCTCCTCAAATTCCTGTTCGTGCTTTTTGAAAAAATTGTAAAAATATTGAACATTTTCTAATTCATTCCATTTTACTACATCGTATTCTTTCGTATCTATGTTATATATTTTGGCATTTAGTGTACCAAGCATAAAAGGTGAGTGTGTTGCAATAACAAATTGACATTCCAGTAACCTTGCCAACTTGTTAATTTCATTTGCTAAAAGCACCTGATTAGAGGGTGAAAGAGAAACCTCTGGTTCGTCAAGAAGATATAGTGCATTTGGTTGTAAATATTCTTCAAAGTATTGCATTGAAGTTTCTCCGTTCGAATATTTTTCCTGTGCAAATTTAATATATTCTTCTTGTTTTATAACGAATCCAAAATCGTCTTCACCCAGACTATACGAACACTCATTTGAAAATGCGTTACAATAATCTACGATTCCAAAAGAATTACTTGTAGCATATTCTTTACCTTTTAGTTGAAGTTTATTTGCAATTATGTTCAATAATGTAGATTTTCCCGAACCATTATTCCCGTAAAAAACTGTAATAGGTGAAAATACAAATGGTTCAATATATTTTCCACGAAAAACATTATAGGGATATATATTCGGATTTTTCACTTGTTTGTTACTCAACATAAAACTACTTAAATAAATCATTGTGTTCCTACTTCCTCTATCTCAAATACTTCGCAGTACATTATCCACAACCATTAAGCTATAAATGAATGCATCAGCTGCCAAAATCTTGCCTATCCGCAAATACAGTTCATAATCACGCTTATCATCATTTCTTTTTCATCTGGTTTTGATTCTGCAATCATAATCGTCAGTGCTACAAGTGTATGATCGTCAATCAGCTTGTTTCCATCAGCAAACAGGATGCCATTTTTATCAAGGAAATACAGAAACATTGTTGCTGCGATTCGTTTGTTGCCATCGGAGAAGCTGTGATTCTTTGTTATGAAATACAAAAGATTTGCAGCTTTTTCTTCCAGTGTCGGGTAAATATCCTGACCTGCAAAGCTCTGATAGATATTACCGATGCTGCTCTTAAAGGAATCATCCTTTTCATTGCCAAACAAATCGGAATCAGTTGAAAACTTCATACTGTCAATGACTTGTCTGCATTCTTCATATGACAGTATATAGACTGCCTTGTTTCCGTCCGGTCGTTTCATTGTCTGGTGGTCATAATCATCCAGCAAGTCCAAGGCAAGACTGTATTTTTCAATTACCGAAAGCACCTGCTTTGCATCCAGACTGTTTTCTGTTCGCTTCATAATCCGTATCACCTCACCGAGTTGGTTCATACGGTTAGCATTCACAGCATATCCCTGAATTATGTATTGCTTCAGGATGGAGTTTGCCCATTTACGAAAAGCGATGCCCTGCTTTGAATTGACACGGTATCCAACGGATATGATGACATCGAGGTTATAGAAAGCAACCGGCTGACTGACACCAGCAACACGCATTTTTTGCGTGTTGCTCTCTCGTTCCAGTTCTCCATCGGTAAAAATCTTGTTGACATGCTTTCGAATGGTTTTTTCATCCCTGCCATAAAGAAGTGCCATTTGATTTGAGGACAGCCATACCGTTTCCAGTTAAGGAGATACATTTACTTCCAATGCTAATTCTCCATTTTCAAATAAAACTATTTCATCTTTATTATTGTTCATTCGGAATCCTCCCTTTTCGCCCGACACTTATATACATTATGCTGATTTTTACATTGCGGAGAACAGAACTGCACATTGGAGCGGCTGGCTACAAATATCTTTCCACAGTGCTTGCACAGTTTCAGCGTAGAGTTTTCATCCGTTATCATAAAGGAAAACATCATCTGAATGGCGAGCATCAGGGAATGGAAATCCCAGACAATGGTGGGCTTATCCAAAAGTTCTATGTGGTAAGTCGGTGCAATGCCGCCAAAACATTCCATTCCTTTTCGGTATACATTCCGTTCTGCTTCCTCCAACGTATCATAATCCTGATAATACAGAAAGCTGGTAACAAAGGTAAAAGCCCAGTCAGAGAATACCGTGGTAATCCAGTCATATTTATCCATACTTCGTCATCCTTTATTCATTTACTTCTATTGATTGTAGCATTGCTGTGAATTTTGGCAATGCATCAAAAGCATTTTCCAAGTCGCAACTCATTCCAATCAACAGTTCCGTATTCATATAATTCATTAATCCCAAAACATTAAATCTCATACTTTTTGGAGTATTAGTTTTATAAGACAAACATCATACATATCGTCTGGAGATGAACGGTATAAATATGCGTGAAACAGAATGATATCATCTAGCGGTACTTCGTACCGTTAAAAATGGAATAGCCGTTCCGCAGTAGCGGAACTGGCATTCTGTTTGAGCGTAATTTGCAATACTTTTGCCCTAAAACTGGATAATCGGGTTTGCCCTGTGACAAGTCCTGATCATTCGTAGCCGATTCCCCTCGTTTTTCGTAAATATCCTCCCATCATATTCGTTGATTTAACACCAATTTTTACTTTCTTTTTTTCAGTATTTTTTCGATAATTATCTCAAAGGTTTCGTATGGGACAATTTACTTTTATCAATGGAAAACCGCTTAAATACAAGGTTTTTGTTATGTGAAGTCATGGTTTTTTACACACAAAAAGACCCTGCATTTTCAACGCAAGGTCTAATTTCTTTTTTTATTCTATTTTACTTCTTGATTAATTTTCCTTTCCCCACGGGGCGATAGTTGCTAATCTCGTGGAAAAGAGGCTTGTGAATCATCAGCTCCAACTATTCAAACTCTTCCCAAGGGAAGTATCATCAAATCAAAAATGCTGATTTTATGCGGCATTCCACCGCATCTATTTCATCAAATGTTACTCTTTTCATATCGTTTTTAAAAACTTTAGTAGCAAATTAGTTGCAATTATTCCCTGTTGCTTCTACGAAATCCATGGCAGATATAATCTACTTTTACTACTAAAAACGAATAAATCCATGTGGCTATCAAATTGTCATATGACATCTGCTGCCACACCCAAAATGAAAGGAGCATTGCCATGAGCAACAGACATAAAAACAAAACCATCAGCTTCCGAATTACCGAAGCTGAACGCAAACAAATTGAAGCCCGTATTCTTGCCAGCGGAATGATGAAGAAAGATCACTTCATCCGTTCCTGCATCTACAACCGCATCTGCGTTGTAGGCAAGAAAGAAACCATATATCCACTGGTGCAGACTGTGAATGCCTTGTACCTACAATTACTTGAAATGCAAAAAGCATTTACTGGAGCTGATGTAGACACTGTAGTTACTGCTATATCTGATACACTTCCTTCTTCGGAAGCCATTAAGTATTTACAAACTGAATACATCAATATGCTTAGTGCTCTTTTTTGACGTTTTTTACTATATTTCTGCCATTTACTTACTTGTTTATGTGGAATATCCTTAACTATTTTAGCATAATCATATTCCATTTTTTCAAAAATGTATGTTGCCAATTCAACACAAGATCTCGAAAACATAACAAAATCATAGGTGCTGTTTCCTCTACCTGCATAACGTCTACATCTTCATCCTGCTCTTCACAATCCTCAAAGCTTGCATTGACAGCATCAAGTCTGTCCGCCATTGCCACCTGCTTTGATTGAAACAGATGCGAATAACGATATGTGATATCAATGCTCTCATGACCAACCCTGTCAGCTATTGCAACTGCGGAAAACCCGAGGTCGATCAGATGTGAAATGTGCGAATGCCTTAGATCATGGATTCTGATTTTCTTCACACCGGATAATTTGCAACCACGCTCCATCTCATGATGAAGAAAGCTCTTTGTTACCAGAAAAATCCTGTCTATTGGTGTCTGGTCATATAACATTGCAAAATATTCCTGCATTTCTTCGGCAAGGAACTTCGGCAGCTTGATTGTTCTGTTGCTCTTAGGTGTTTTCGGTGTTGTAATAACATCCTGCCCCTGCAGCCGCTGATACGATTTATTTATTCTGACTGTGTTCTTTTCAAAATCAAAATCTTCCATCGTAAGTGCAAGCAGCTCACCTAATCTCATTCCCGTCCAGTACAGCATTTCAAATGCATAAAATGAAACCGGCTTATCAATCACCGCTTCTGAAAACTTCTTATATTCTTCAGTTGTCCAGAAAAGCATTTCCTTCTTTTCTTCCCTGCCCATATTTCCAGCCTGCCTTGCCGGATTTGATTTCAGATTATAAAACCTGCACGCATGATTGAATATCGCACTTAAGATGTTATGCATTGTCTTCTTATAAGTCTGGGAATAACATTTCCCATTCTCATAACGGAATGCTACCATCTCATTCTGCCACTTGCGTACATCTCCCGGTGTAATCTCATTCATCTTAAGATTCTTGAAATATGGAAGTATCTTTGTGTCCACAATGTGTTCTTTGGTAAGCCATGTGTTGAGTTTGACATAATTTTTCACATCCTCTGTATACAGCTTCCAGAACTCTCCAAATGTCATATCCAGATTATTCTCCTGCCGTATTTTGTAATTACGCTCATAATCCAACGCTTCTCTTTTTGTTGCAAATCCTCTCTTCTTTATCTGTTTGTTTTCCCCGGTCCAGTCCTTACAATAGAATTTGACGAACCAGGTGCCTGTCTTACTGTCTTTATAAGCTGGCATATTCATCATCTCCTTCTTTCCATATGCAGAAGCAGATGCCTAAGCCGTATCGCTCCTGCACCTGCCTCCGCATCAATCTTCTTACCTGTTGCTTATCCTGCATCACTCATACCATAAATGCGTTCTTCAAAATATTTTCTGCTTACTTTTCCACGGATTACAATGTAACCCTTCTTTTCAAGTTCACTGTTGATCTGTCTCATAAGCTTGTATGCTGCTGATCTTGAAATTCCAAGAATCTGCATCACATCTCCTACTTCTAAAAACTTTTCGTTCATGCCTTTCACCACCTTTCCTTTATAAATTTGTTTTGGCGTTTCTCCATACCAGTTCTGCTGATGTCGCAACCAGCCTCCTTACCTGAGATAATCTCCTGTAATACCGCCCGCTCCTGCTCGAGGTACTCGGTCCGCTTGGGGGAGTGTCTACATTCGCTCGATTCCTATGAATGTCCTGGCAAATGCCTGTTAGATTTCTGATACCGCTCATTCAGTTGTTTTTTCAATACCATATCGTATAGATAATTGAATTGACATTATTCTATACCGTGTGGTATTGAATTGCCAAGAAGTTTTTCTAATGTTTTTGTATAGGAAAACTTCCATTTTCATTTTTTCCGTGTTATACTGTCTTTAACAGTCCATCAGTGACAGATAAACGGAGGTAACTACATGTGAACTTCCAGAAATTTTACAACTAAATCGATCTTCTTTCTCTTTATATAATACGTATGAACCCCAAACACACTATTTAATATCCATTCATAAACTCATCCAGGTCTTCCAGTGCTTCCCTCAATTCTGGATTCCTTTCTCTTGATAGCAATTGCGATAAATGCATTAATTGCCACGGATCTGGTTCGCATGCAACATCATATGACATGTGTACTATTTTCCATAGAAAATCAGCCTTTTTTGTTTTTGGATGGTTCATACAGTATTCTTCAATTATGATTCTAGAGTATTCATCCATGCCTATTCTCCCCTCTTTCCTTGAATAAAATCTAAGATTTCTTCATAGCTCTTACTGCTTCCTTCAATTGCTTTCAATAATTCCTCACTTTGTATCGCCTTCTGCTTCTTATGCAATTCCTCCAGTTCCGCTGTCAGCCGGTCATACTGTTCACGATTCTTGCTGATTGCTTTCTCTGTTTTTGCTATCTTTTGCTCCAAACTTTCTTTGCTGATATTTCTTGCCATTTTATTTCCCTTTCAAGCTTTCACTAATATAATTCGCTTTATATTTTACCTGTTCTGCCCCAATCCCAAATGCACTCAGTATTACTTTCTGCACTTTTGTTACCGCATGATCTAAACGATATACTTTGTCCAGTTGTCGTGTCATTTCTATTTTCTCAAGCTCTCTGATTGCTGCCGGGACTGTCAGATAATTCGGTTTCTTAACCATCTCATCTGCCTTCTTTTTCAATGCCTTATATAGTTTACAACGAATAAGTAATGCAATAAATCCGATAAATATCTTATTCGATGCCGCCTCTTCGGAGGCAACCCGCAGACAATTGTTTCCCAGATATGATTTATCTGCACGGAATACTTTTTCCGATGCATCCCTGTTCTTATATAATCCGATTGCTTTTTTCTCATCCATCTTTTCGGAAGAGATAATCGCAAAATAACCACACAGATCCAATTCATCACGAATCACTTGCAGATTTGGTTCTCCATACACAAAGTGACCGGTATCTTTATTATAATGCAGATGGAAATATTTCTGAAACACTGGTCCGAACTCATGCTCTGTATCCTGAAATTTCGCCAGATAACTTTGCAGTTCCTGAATCTTTTCTTCCAATCGAGCACGCTCTCCGGCAGCTTTCGCTGCACTGTAGTAGATATGCACATATCTTTTCTTTGTGTCTGCTGCATATACAAATGTATGTACCGTTTTTCCGTATACTCCGAATTCAGTGATCTGGTTTCCCCAGTCATTTTCAAAACTTCCTTTCTGTTTACGGATCTGTTCACTGATAAACTCTTTACAGCCCTTCACCATAATAATAAATGCAAACCCGTTTTGATCCATAAACTTCAGATTTTCTTTGCTAAAATATCCCCTATCTAAAATAAATCCAATGTTCTTGTATCCGTATCCTTTTATTTTTTCTACCATAAACTGTAACTGCGATACATCATTGATACTTCCAGGATATTTCTCATACATCAATGGTTCCCGGTTATTAAGGTCATATCCCACTGCATAGTTAAAAATTGGAAGTCCTACATCTATCTTAGCTGCTCCGAATTCCACCATGCTGATATTTCCGGCTTCACAGTTTTTATTTGTTGAATCATAAGAAATATAAATACGTTCCCTCTTGTTCCTTTCTTCATTCCAGTTATCCAGAAAGTGTTGTCTCTGATTTTCATTTATGGAACGTAAAAAATCCGAAATGGTTGAATCACTATAAATTTTCATATCTGGTGTAAAAAGTGGGTGATTGTACGCATAATCCGGATAATACTGTGCTGCGTTCCCTTCTGTAATAATCGAATAAGAAGCAAAATCCAAAATCATGCCAGCTGTTTTGGCTCCGTATATTTCTTCCAACTTCTTATCCAGTTCCATATCTTTTATGGTCTTATTTATAACCATATATGCACCTGCTTTCAAGCAGCTGCTTCTTCCAGTGTCTAATCGTTCTTCAGGTGCTTCTATTTCTGGAAAATATTTCTTAAAGTTTTCATTTGGTCTCATTTTTGACTCGTCATCTACTGAAACTTTCCCAATGGTAACTCTCTTCACTGTTGTATATTTTTTACTCGGATCATAAGTCCTATCATACTCATAGTAAACGTAACGAGCATTCCCTTTGCTTCGAAATGTGATTTTCCCTTTCACTTCTGGTATATCAACAAGATAATCAAGATACATATATATCGCCCTCTTTATTAGTAGTATTTACGACTAAATATAGTATAACATAAAACCTGCATTTTTTCAATTAAAAACGCAGGTTTTTCCTTTGTTTTCAAGGTTTTTTATGATTTTTTATTTCCTCATTTTCATTGAGTTGTACTTATTTCTGGAAGTTCACACTACACTATGACAATTGGTGAAAGAATAAAGAAAATACGGGTATTCCGTAAAAT
>ERZ791897.507-NODE-507-length-28276-cov-107.800326_pt1 | contig 28276 bp, 19 predicted proteins | sample MGYA00510152_ERZ791897 | MGnify/ENA primary metagenome ERZ791897 (study PRJEB30046, sample SAMN00792050) | human gut metagenome | study: EMG produced TPA metagenomics assembly of the A metagenome-wide association study of gut microbiota in type 2...
TCTCAATATCAGGCACGATCAGCGCAACCAGCTGGGACTGCTTGGTCACCAAGCTACGCGCGCTCTGATTCGGCACATAATTCAGCTTCTTCGCCGCGTCGGCAATGGCCTTACGCTTCTCCTCAGACACGCGAGCCGGCCGATTATTCAACACCAGCGAAACCGTCGTCACAGACACCCCCGCAGCAGCGGCCACATCCTTCAACGTCGCACGATACGCCATTCAAACCCCTTAAAACGTTTCTCCTTCCAGCATAAATGCCACGCACTCCTGACGCGCCCAGCACCCCCATCCACAAACAAATTCCTTTCATAGCAAAATAATCCACACTATTTTCACCGGTAAATCGTTTTTCGGAAGTGTTTTTTGTATACTCGCAACGTTTTGCCCGAAATGAGAACCGCACAAGAAGAAAGGAACCAGCAATGCAGCCAACCACGCAGAAAAACAATGCGAGACAGCGCAAGACCATCGCCATCGTCGCCGTGATAGCAGTGGTTGCCATCGCGCTCGCAGCCGTTGCCATCATCGCAGTCGCCAATAAGCGCGAAATGACGCAAGCCGCCAGCGACACCTGCACGTTGAACGCGAAGGCGCTCGCCACGCATCAGCAAAACTTCGAAGAGGCTCAGAAAGAAGCCGAAGATGCGGCAAAACTCACCGTGGACGACGTGGCCGACGGCACCACGCTGGAAACCCTGAAGGATGCGATCACGCTGGCCGAAGCCGTGGAAAACGCGCCAACATGCCCCGCGAACGGCAATGCCAGCGACTTCACCAAGGCGACAGACGATATTCGCACGTACGCCGACAACCTGCGCAACATCACCAACGAACTCGACGCGGCCGCCAAGTCGGTGATCGCCAGCCAGGAACTCAAACTCGAGTCCGCCAAGTAAGCCGTCCGAGCCAGACGAGCCGACAGGGCGCCGCCCCTAGCTCCGCCACCCCTGCGTTCAACGGGGCCAAGTTGCGTTTTCAAACAACTTTGACCTCGTTAAAGATGACTTTCGCAACGTTTTCACAACCCGATAACCGCCCATACCGCAAATCGATACCCCCCTTCCACAAAAACCCGAAAGAGCTTATTAACGGGGTCAAAGTTACGTTTTGGACGACTTCACCCCCGCACAAGCGCTTTCGCACCGTATCTGGCTTATATATGGCAGATTCGACAGTCCGACCGGAGGCATTTCCTGACGAAGTCAGCTACTTGCAACACGTTATTTCCCAATCGCCACTTACCGAACCCAGTTGCCAGGCTGCGCCGCATCCACCATGACGCACCGTCACAAACGTTCCCATCCGACGCGCTTTACTGGCCTTGGGCGCGGTAGCGGGCTTCGGTGGCGGCTTTGGCGGGCTCCCACCAGGCGCGGTTGGCAGCATACCAAGCGATGGTCGCTTGCAAACCGGCTTCGAAATCGGTGCGCACAGGCTTCCATCCAAGTTCGGTACGCAGCTTGCTGGAGTCAATCGCGTAACGCCGATCATGCCCGGGGCGGTCACGCACCCAGTCGAACGCATCTTCGGCACATCCCATAAGCCGCAGGATCATACGCATCACGGCAATGTTGCTCATTTCACCATCCGCGCCGATCAGGTATGTTTCGCCGATCCGCCCGCGTGTAAGAATCTTCCACACCGCAGAAGAGTGGTCTTCCGTATGGATCCAGTCGCGCACGTTCTCGCCTGTGCCATATAGTTTCGGCCGCACGCCCTCCATGATGGAAGTGATCTGGCGTGGAATGAATTTTTCCACATGCTGGTACGGCCCGTAATTGTTGGAACAGTTGGAAATCGTGGCGCGAAGCCCGTACGTGCGAACCCAGGCACGCACCAGCTGGTCGGATGCCGCTTTTGACGCGCTGTACGGGCTTGACGGCTTATATGGCGTGCTTTCGGTGAATTTACATGGATCGTCGAGCGCAAGGTCGCCGTACACTTCGTCGGTGCTGATGTGATGGAATCGCACGTCATGCTTGCGTGCCGCTTCAAGCAGGTGGAACGTACCCTCCACATTCGTTGTGATGAAGGGTTCAGGATTGGCGATGGAGTTGTCGTTGTGCGATTCGGCCGCGAAATGCACGATCGCGTCATGCCCGGGCACGATACGTTCCAGTAGTGCAGCATCGCAGATATCGCCTTGCACGAGTTCGACTTGCGATTGCGGAAGACCGGCGATATTCTGCGGATTTCCGGCATAGGTCAGCTTGTCGAGCACGGTTATGCGCACGTCAGGATGGTTGTGTGCCACGTAGCGCACGAAATTGGCTCCGATAAACCCACATCCGCCGGTCACAATGATGTTGCGCGGCTTGAAAATCTCACTACTCACCATTTCAGGGTACCGGCAGGGTTGCATCATGGAGCGCTCGTGGGCGATGTCTCGAATCACTAATTCACGTAACCCGCGCAAGCCGAAAAGTTCAATGGTTGCACGGCTTCCCCCGTGGCGGATGCGATATCTATGACAGATTCAGCAGGTTTTTCGCACTCCAAACCTTGATTTGGTGTATGAACGGCACCTCAGTTACCCTTGATTTGGTGTATGAGAGCGCCTTTCGCAACCCTTGATTTGGTGTAAAGACCGCATAATCATTGGCTTTTCAAGCAGAGACCCATTGAACTCAAACGAGCACCCTAAATTTAGGTCCTGGCAGAAGAGAACTTCTGGATTACATGGCAAGATTCGGGCTCTAGGCCAAGTATGAGTCAGGTCCCGCTTCCGCCTCCAGTGAAGCCGACTCGCTTGCAGCGTGACATCTTCAAAAGCGACGCTTACCGAATCTCAGTTGTCAGACTGCGTCACATCGCCATGGCGAACTGTCATAAGCGTTCCCGTCCGACGCACTTCACAAATTCGTCTTCCTGAGGCTTGGAACCCTTATAGTCAGCAAACAACACTTCAAAATCCGGAACAGCAATGGTCTTCATACGAGCACAAGTTGGAACGGCATGTTCAGCAGCAATATGTCCAGAAGTCGGAATAGTGCGTTCATGGTCTGTCATGGCAACCACGTTACATCTCACGTCAACGGTCTAACTGCGCCAAGCCACGCACCGAATCCGCCGCCCGCCTTCTCGTCGCCCCATACAAGCCACGCTTTCGGCGCATTATCAGCTGGTGGCATCCAACACTTGCGCGCGCATATAGTCGTCCACCTTGAACACCAAATCCGTCTGTCGACTGTCGCTCGCAGCAAATTGAGTAAAAAGATCCACATATCGAGCCTCTCCCCCAGTCTGCAAATCAACCAATTCCTGCGCTACGACCCTTCAGATTTCGCATACATTTTGTTGCCCTTTCCCACTTACGTTGTAGGCAGATACCCCACGTAGCACAGTTAACCTTCCAGCTACCTTTCAGACATCTACGAGATACCCGTTCGTCCACAGCTGAACACTAAAATGTATCCGGTTTAATTGTACAGAGCCCCTAATTATAAGGGGCTATCTTGTTGAAGGATGCGACGATGCCTATTTTTTCGCCTGACCGTCATGCTTGTGCACCTTCATACGTAAAACTTACTAAGCAGCCGATTGCGGGTGGAACATATCGCCCTCTTGCGAATGACGAAGACAGCAACGCTTGCGCCCCATCCGCCCTTTCAGGCCACCACGGTTCAAAACTGTATACGCAGAAATCAGCAATTCACGCCATCTCCGATAACACAAGCATCTTTATTTCAGGCGCTGGCACCCTGCCCTGTTTACCGGAGATGGCTTCCAGTGGATCCGTCAGTAAAGCCGAAATAGACAATAACGAACAAATCGCTTCTTCTGAGCTCCAGCCCCATCAACCCGCTGAGCAGCCTTTGAATGAGGCCGTCTCGGTTTGCAAAAAAGCAGCACACACAACAGCAAAAACACTTTCCGCCGCAGGGCACGCAGTTGCGAAAGCCGCCAAAACCACCGGCCACGCCATCCATGTCGCCGTCACAGCAGTAAAGACCGCATGGCACACTTTCACCAATTTCAAAGCCGTTCAACTCATCATCAAATTCTTCAAAAAGGCGTATGGCCTCTGGAAGAAACGTCATCGCTTCTCATTCTCGTTCTACGCCATTGTTCTCGTATTAGTCACCGCTTTTGAGGTCGTTTTTCTTCAGTGGGGCATGTACAGCGAGCCGGAATATCCTGAAGGCTCGGAAATTGACGATACGACCAGAGTTTTGCAAAGTGTTATTGGGCGCACGACAAAATTCGTTAGCCAGATCTGGATTGACCATCAATACCAAGCATTACTGAATTTCATAGTTTTGGGTGTTATTTACCTTACTCTGGTGCTGATTCTCAATCGTTTCTGGGTTGCTTCAGCCATCTTTGGCACAGTTATGACAGTATTTGCTGTCGCCAATCACATCAAGATCGAGTCCCGCAACGAACCTGTTATTCCCGCCGATTTGAACTTCATCACAGGAGGCAATGCGGGAGAACTCACTTCTTTTATTCCAAATTCCAGTCAGGCTCTAGTTGACGGTGCGGTAGCTGGCGTTATTTGCTTTGTGGCCATCTGCATCGTCATGCAATTCCTTGATGGCAGAAATGCGGTCATCCCCTGCCACTGGCTACACCCGTTTGCCAGCGTTAAAAATTTTGCCGGCACGATTACGCGCATTTTGGCAGCCGCTCTCAGTACTGCACTCGTATTTTCCTTCGTGTGGGGACTCGGAGCAGATTCCTGGGCTACAAAATTTGCCCACAATCTTTCCGACCGCCCCCAGCCTTGGAATCCAATTGCTGACGCTACCAGCAATGGTCCCGCCATCAATTTCCTCCAGCTTGCACATACCAAGATCATGGATAAGCCCGAAGATTATTCCGAAGAAACCATGACCAAGATTGCAAAGAAATACTCCAAGGAGGCTGATTCCATCAATCAGTCCAGAACAACCAATCTGACTGATAACACCGTAATCATGGTGCTTTCGGAAACCTTCTCGGACCCCACACGAGTACCGGGCGTAAGTTTCGCCGAAGATCCGATGCCAAATATTCGACAGATCAAGAGCGAAACAACATCCGGTCTTATGCTTTCCCCCGGCTATGGTGGCGGTACTGCCAACATCGAGTATCAAGCTCTCACGGGTCTTTCCATGGCGAATTACAGCGATACCCTATCTATCGCCTATCAGCAATTAGTTCCGGGACAAAAGTGGGATCAGTCCCTCAATCAGCTATGGAATGAAAAGAATGGCGAGGACTCTTCTGTAGCCTTTCACGCATACAACCGTGGAATGTATTTCCGCGATATCAACTATAAGAAGTTCGGATTCTCTAAATTCTACGCCACGGACGGAACACCCAAGCTCACAGATCTTCATCCTATAGATTCGGCTTGGTATTCTTCCGATGAATCGTTCTATAGCCAGGTGTTGAAACAGGTGCAGTCCTCTGACTCCAACAAGTTCTATCAGGTTGTGACTATACAGAATCACATGCCTTATGAGGAGGATTTATACACAGATAATCAGTTCAAAGAACTTGATACTTCCGAAAATCTTCAGGAGAATGAACGACTCAATATTGAGACTTACACTAAGGGTCTTAATTACACAGATCAATCAACGTTAGATTTCCTTAATCAGCTCAATGACATCAATCGTCCTATCACTGTTATTTTCTACGGGGACCACTTACCCGGCATCTATAGCACTGCCTACTCCGATTCAGACAATATTCTTGGTCTTCACGAAACCGATTACTTCATTTGGTCCAATAATGCGTCTTCTGCTGCTGGAACCAAACTTGATGACGCGTCCTCCGCATACACCTCATCCAACTATTTCTCCACTCAACTTGCTTCACATCTCAACGCAAAGGTGAGCCCTTATCTGGCATTCCTGACGGAAATGCATCAAGCCATATCTGCTATGTCTGTTCCTTCAGCAGCGGGAGGCAGCTCTGAAGAACCGGTATATCTCAACGCTGCTGGAGCTCGTATGAGTGAGAAGGATCTTTCCGAAGAGGCTAAAACACTACTCCATGATTACAAACTCATTCAATACGATATGAGTGCCGGTAAGAATTACCTTAAAGACACTAATTTCGTAGAGCTTCAGTAGATTCGTGTTACTCATCACCGCCAGTTTCTACAATAGTGCTAGTTTGTCGAGAATAACGAAAGCCGGTAACTATGAAAATTGCAGTTGCAGGAACTGGATATGTAGGTCTTTCTGTCGCTTTGCTGCTTGCTCAGCATAATGAGGTTCATGCTTTGGACATTGTTCCGGAGAAAGTTGAGCTTCTAAACAACGGCAAGAGTCCGATTGTGGATGCTGTGATTACTGATTTTCTGGAGAAGAACACCTCCGGCGAGCGTCCTCTGGACTTCCATGCAACCGTTGACCCAGAAGAAGCATATTCCGATGCTGATTTCGCAGTGATTGCAACGCCTACGAACTATGACGAGAAGAAGAATTATTTCGATACTTCCAGCGTCGAAGCTGCGATTTCCGCAGTACGAAAGTATGCGCCGGAAGCGTGGATCATTATTAAATCTACGATTCCTGTCGGATACACGCAGCAGCTACGCGACCGTTTGAACGATGATCATATTCTGTTTTCTCCGGAATTCCTTCGTGAAGGTCACGCTCTGTTTGACAACTTGCACCCCAGCCGTATTGTTGTCGGTGCTCCGCAGGATGACGCACGTTCCGTAGAGGCCGCACGTACTTTTGTGGATCTTCTGGCTCATGGAGCAGCCCCCGAAGAACGCTCTCGAGTCAATCATGATGGCAGTACAGGCATTCCAGAACTGGTGGTGGGCACTACCGAGGCCGAAGCCATCAAACTGTTTGCCAACACGTATCTTGCGTTGCGTGTGGCTTATTTCAATGAGCTTGACACTTATGCTGAAAGCCGCGGACTGAGCACTCGCGAAATCATTGACGGCGTTTGCCTTGATCCGCGCATCGGCGACGGTTACAACAATCCAAGCTTCGGATATGGCGGCTACTGCCTGCCAAAGGACACCAAGCAGCTACTCGCCAATTACGATCAGGTTCCACAGAATCTAATCGAGGCGATTGTGGATGCTAACCGCACCCGCAAGGAATTCGTTGCTTCTGAAGTGATGGATCGCATCAAAGATGTGAAAGATCCGATTGTCGGTATCTACCGCCTGACCATGAAATCCGGTTCTGACAACTTCCGCCAGTCCGCGATTCAGGATGTTATGAAGCAGTTCAAGGCAAACGGCATCCCCGTACTGATTTACGAGCCGACGCTAGATGCCGCTGACTTCTTCGGCAGCGAAATAACGCACGATTTTGATTCGTTCGCGGAACGATCTACCGTCATCGTTGCCAATCGCTGGAATGATGCCCTTGATAGAGTATCCGACAAGGTGTTTACTCGCGATTTGTTCAAACGAGATTAATTAATGAATGTCTCTGCCTCCTCACAAATCAGTTAAGAGGCAGAGACATGAAAAAATGATTGTTCTTTATCGCGCCTGAATATCCAGAAATACCGTTTTTCCAATGCTCAGGTTCTCCTCAAAATACAATTCCTTCTTTCATTCCTTCGCAACAGACGGAATTGCATTAAGAATTTGCATCGAACCCAAAGTCTTCAGAATCCCCCTTTATCAGAAGGAAGCCAGTTTGGACTGCCTCCCTTTTAGACAATAGAAAGTGGGAGGCAGTTCACCATGTCAACTTCACACTTACCTATTTCTTGCCTTGCACCTTGCGTGCTATGACTTTCATGAGTTCGCGCTGCTTGGATCCGGTGGGGGCTAAAACATCCACATATTTACGGATCGGACTGTCTTCAGCAATGGCCCGATCATGATGTTCCGGAGGTTCCGGCTTCTGTACTCCCGACATGGCGGCGTACATTTGCGCAACGAACGGAGTTTCCTGCGCGTACTGCCAATACAGTGGAGCGAAATCGCACCAAGGATTCTTCCAAGGCTTGTCGAAACCGGCATAATGCACGACCTTTGGTGCCTTGCGCGATTCCATGTATGCCTTATACACGTCTGCAGGTGCGAAATCGAACACTCCCGTCACGCGTCCAGCACAGTTATGCATCACATTCCACGAATAGTCGAGGTAGGTAACAAGACCTTCGCACTCGGTATTAAGAATGTCCTGATCGTTGTAGATATATCCCGGCTTCGAGGCAATCTGCAGCCATTCATGAACCGTATGAATCTTACGCATGCGATCCAAATTCATAACCAGCACACCAGCCTGGAAATATCCATAGGTGTCACGCATATGCAACTGCTTGCGCACATACTCGGCACGAATACCATCCTTCATATTGAGATTGCCGATGAAGTCGATATCCGGCACTGCGGCGATAGCATTATCGCCCATTTCCGTATCGAACAGTTCGGCAACATCACCATTCACTACAAGATCGCAATCCAAGTACAGCAGCTTTGAGTAGAAAGGTAACGCTTCCTGAATGATGAAACGATAATACGTTTCCACACTGATATGCGCATTGCTGGTGGTGAGATTGAATCCTGCAAGATATCGGCTCACATCATAGAAACGTACGGCGGCATTCGAGAATTGCGCAAGGAATTTCGTAATAATCTGCTTGTTCTCGTCAGAAATGTTCCGTTCCAGCACGATCACATCGTAAAAACGATCTTCGGAAGCGTTCTTCAACATCGAATATATCGTGGTAGTGAGCATTGGAACGTAATTATCGTCCGCTGCAAAAACCACAGGCACAATGGTTTCAGGATTCTCCTGCAACGGTTCAAGCTTGGCGAACGGTTCCGGATGCAGAAAATGCACGCACTGCAGTCGCTTGATTTTCCAATTGGCTCCAGTGCGCTGCTTGTGCGCAAGGAAAATGTTAAGCAAACGTTCGGAAAGATGCCCGACAGTGCGAGTGGTCTGCACATCCATCTTGCTGAAATCAGTATGCTCGGCAAACTCATCCAGCAGGGGGAACAGCCATTCGTTGTACTCGAAGAAAATATCCTTCCTCATGATAAACATGTTGCAGAAAGCTGCAGTATGGCCATTCAGCACCGCATCAGCATCCGCTTTGTAATCAGGATGACGCGCGCACAGAATGTCGTACATGTGACGCAAATCCTTGAGGCGAAGATGCCTATCCGCATCCCAATGCTGCTTGAGATTCGTAAACCCACCAATACGACGGGTGTCATTAAGCGGCGTGGTGATAACGTCCCATCCATCTACCACTTTGGAGATATCGCCATCGTTGATACCGTATTCCTTAATGGTTTGACTGTCGATATAGGAATCGATGATTTCGCCATAGTCGTTTTCCTGATGCGGGGTATCGGTGAAATCGAAGTAGCGTCGGTAGTGGCAGAAACCGTAGTAGTCGGCATCCTCGTTTTTCCAAGCCCAGTATTGCGCGGTCAGCTCGCAGTAACGGGGATTTTTGCAGGAAATATTCTCACCCTCATCATCATGCAGAGTATTGTCGAATCGCTTTGCAGCCTTGGCTGCTCCAACCTGCACAGGGAGGATGCTGTTCCCTTCAGGGAAAACAGCAGTCTTGTGTGCCGACACGAAGATTTTGATATCCGGATGCTGATGTTCTCCTGTGAGAGCCATGTGAGATATTCCGCCTTACTGAAACAAACGTCCTTTCCACAATAGAATATATGAGAGTACTGCTGAAGAAGGGCACGCTACACGTTTTTGTGCTCAAATACTTCGCACTAGTAGGATAGGACGCTTGTGAAGAACTTTTTTGACAGCCTCAAAAAGAGGTACCACTACGCGATAGTGGTATTCAAGGAACTGGTGAAAACCGATTTCCAGTTGCGTTACCAAGGATCGTTCCTCGGCATGGTGTGGTCCGTGTTGAAGCCGCTTATGTTGTTCGCTGTGATGTATGTGGTGTTCGTGAAGTTCTTGAAGTTCTCCGACGGCACCCCGACGTTCCCGATTTCATTGCTGTGTGGTACCTGCTTGTGGAGCTTCTTCTCCGAATCCACCAGTATGGGTATGCAGTCTATTGTTGGCCGCGGTGATTTGCTGCGTAAGGTTCACTTCCCGAATTACATTATTGTGGCTTCCACCACTATGGGTTCTATGATTTCTCTCGGCATCAACCTGCTCGTGGTGATCTGCTTCGGTTTCTTCGCCCACGCCCATTACACTTGGCGCGTGCTGTTGGTTCCCTTCAGTATTCTGCAGTTGTACTGCCTCGGCTTGGGCGTAGCATTGCTGCTCGCTTCCCTGTTCGTCTATTTTCGTGACGTGGCGCATATCTGGGAAGTCGTGCTGCAGGCAATGTTCTATGCGACACCTATCATCTATCCCATTTCCATGGTCGCCGATAACCCGGAGTTCTCCTGGGCTGCCAAACTCCTGATGCTGAACCCCTCCACTCAGGCGATTATGGATATCCGCCACAATCTGCTTTCCCCTGAATATGTGCCGACAGTGTGGTCCATGGTCGACAACAAACTGCTCTGCCTACTGCCGTATGTGCTGTCCGCTTTCATTCTGTGGCTGGGTATTCACGTGTTCCGCAAGTACAGTTCCAAGTTCGCGGAGGTGCTCTGATTCATGACTGAGATTGCAATGACTGAAGAGAAGAACGTCGACGAGCGCCCCGTAGTGCTCAAGGTCGATCATGTAGCCAAGATGTTCCGCCTGCCTACCGAACAGGCCACCGGTCTGAAGATGGCCTTCCTGAACTGGACGAAGGGTATTAAGGGCTATACCGAGCAGCATGTGCTGCGGGACATCAATTTCGAGGTTCGTCAGGGTGACTTTTTCGGCATTGTTGGGCGTAATGGTTCCGGCAAGTCCACACTGTTGAAGATCATCTCGCAAATCTATACCCCGGAGCAGGGGTCTGTGACGGTTAAAGGCAAACTGGTGCCGTTCATTGAGCTCGGCGTCGGTTTCAATCCGGAACTGACCGGCCGCGAGAACGTGTATCTGAATGGTGCTCTGTTGGGCTTCACCCGTGCCGAAATCGACGCAATGTACGACGATATCGTCGAATTCGCCGAGCTGGAAGATTTCATGGATCAGAAGCTCAAGAACTACTCCTCCGGCATGCAGGTCCGTCTCGCTTTCTCCGTAGCTATTAAAGCACAAGGTGACATTCTGGTGCTGGACGAGGTGCTCGCAGTCGGCGATGAGGCGTTCCAGCGCAAGTGCGATGATTTCTTCACTAAAATCAAGAGGGATCCGACCAAAACTGTCATTTTGGTCACGCATTCCATGGACGCAGTGAAACGTTATTGTAATAAAGCTATCTTAATCAAAGACGGCAATATCATTGCTTCGGGAGATAAAGACTCAGTTGCTGATCAATACACTCTCGAAAATATCAGAAGTGACCAAAAGCACAGTCATCCGAAAAAGAATGAACATCCAGAAGGACTCAACGACCGTGTCCCCACATTCCGATTCATTCCAGTTTCACCAACTGTTGCTAATTGTTCTGATACTTTCAAATTCGACATTGAATACGAATACAATGACGATGACGGTTACATCGCAATTGCAATGAACGATATTAAACGTGGCGGAATCCCTTATGATTCAGGTCAGAAGAACCTCAAAGTTCAGAAGGGTCATCATATTTTACACATGGAGATGCCCCTCGCTTTGTTTAATAACGGCGAATTTCGTCTTGTAGGCTCTTTCCGTACTGAAAACTTAAAAGATGATAAGCGAACGGATATGATTGCTTATACTAATGACGATAATTCTTTGCTTTTCGCGGTCAGAGATAAAGCTAATACGAGAGATTATGCCTTGTTGAATGACCGTGCCATGCAAATGCATCTCATTTCTTATGACGATTGAATATATAAACGTCATCTAGCATCAATACTGCAAATCAATGCTCCCTGAAGGAAGAATCAATGCCTAAGATTTCAATTGTCATCCCTGCCTACAACGTAGGTTCGTACTTGCAGGAATGTCTTGATTCCGTACGAAATCAGACGTTCTCCGACATCGAGGCAATTGTAGTCAATGACGCGAGCACCGACGACGTGGCCCAGATCGCAGAGGCTGCCGCCACGCAGGATCCCCGCATTCGCGTGATTACCAACAATCCCAACATGGGCACGCATCGCACTCGTATGTCCGGAGCAGAGGCTGCTACTGGCGAATACACGTTCTTCCTTGACGGTGATGATGCGCTGAAACCTGACATGTGCGAACAGCTTGTGCAGGAATTGTCTCAACATCCCGTGGATATTCTTCATTATGGTCTGACGGTAATCGGTGCCAATGAACTCCTTCAATCCGAACAGGAAGCTTTTGAAAGCTTTAACAACACCGAGATACCGGATTTATCAGGGGAGGATATCGTTCGCGACATCTTCGATGAGTCCCGAGGCTACAAGGTGGATTGGCGCATAACCCAGCGCCTATACAAGACATCCGTTCTCAAGCAAGCATTTGCCGCAATGACCAAAGACAGGCTTGGACGTTCCCAGGACGGCTATGAGTGCTTCGTCGTTTCTGCTTTCGCGAAGACCTACCATTCCTGCAAGCACTGCCGCGGATACGTGTACTACTATGGGCGAGGCATCAGCGGAACCAACACTATCAGTGCAAAGAAATACGCAAAGTACTGCGAACATTTCAAGGCGGATTTCGATGCATCATATGAGTTCGCCTACACACAGCATTCCGACATGTTGCGTTCATGCGCACAGGGATTCCAGCGTAAAGCCACCGAAATTCTCGCGAATGACTGGGCTGTTCGTATCCCCGAAGATGAGAAAGCCGAAGCGTTGGAATCCATGCAGGAGGTCTTCGGCCCGGCAATCACTGGTCGAGAGATTTACCGCTTCGTACGTGATAAAGCCTACGCTCTGCTTTCCGTAGATCAATTGATTGCTCCGGACGATACTTTACCGAACTGGTTCGCAATGGCCAATGCCATCAGCGTCTCCACTGATCAAGTATCCGAAGATACTATCCGATTCCATGAAATGAAACAAATCGCCACCCGCCATATGACTGAGCTCACTGAAAAAACCCGCAATACGAAAACGTTCCAGAAGTACAACGAGCAACGCATTCGTCTGTTCTTCACCACGCATAAGAACGTTGACACCTTCGATAGCGCCATCATGCAGCCTGTGCAGGTTGGCCTGCACGAAGGCAGCTATCGTTTCCCCTGGGCGTTCCACGATGACGAAGGCGAGAATATCTCTGACCGCAATCCACGCTATTGCGAACTGACCACCCAATATTGGGCGTGGAAGAATGTGGATGCCGATTATTACGGCTTCTGCCATTATCGCCGCTATTTTGATTTCTCCGACACTCCTCACAAGGAGAATCCATACGGCGAAATCATGGATGACTACATCGACGCCAGAGCCGCGAAAGAATATGGGCTCGATGATAAAAACATCGAGCAGATAGTTCGCCAATACGATGTCATCACCACCCCGTTTGGAGATCTCACAAAGATCATCGACAAGCATGGTACTCCTCGCGCATTGTGGGAAGCCGCTCCCCTGCTGCACGATGATGATCTGCTCCGCTGTTATCGGATTCTATGCAAGATGTATCCGGATTACAAAGAGGATGCCGATGCTTTCTTCAAGGGCAACAAGGCATGCTTCTGCAATATGTTCATTATGAAGAAGGAGATCTTCTTCGACTATTGCTCTTGGATGTTCCCGATTCTTGAGGAGTTCGATAAGAACACCAACTATAGTGCCTACAGCAAGGAAGCGTTGCGTACTCCGGGGCACCTTTCCGAACGCCTGCTGAACATCTATTTGATGCATCATAAGCGCATCGGTTCCAATTGGAAGTTCAAGGAGCTTCAGTGTGTTCACTTTACCAATCCGGAACCCGCTGAAGAGCTGAAGCCGCTTGATGTATTCGACAAGCCGATCGTTCCAGTCGTGTTTGCAGCGGACGATAATTATGTTCCGCAGCTCACCACCACGGTTTATTCGGCCATGAAGAATGCTGATCCGACATATTTCTATGATGTTGTGGTTCTACAACGAAACATCGCTTGGGATAAGCAGGAACGACTGCGTGACTTCTTCAAGCAGTTCCCGAACATGTCATTGCGATTCACCAATGTGGAGCGTGAGCTGTCTGGATACGATCTTTCCACGAATAATGCTCATATCAGCATCGAAACCTACTATCGATTCCTGATCCAGAAGCTATTGCCGTTCTACGACAAGGTGCTGTATTTGGATTCGGATATCGTCATCAATGGCGATATTTCCAAGTTGTACAACACCGACTTGCAAGGCAAGCTGCTCGGTGCGATTCGAGATATCGACTTCCTTGCCAACCTCAACGTCAAGCATGGCAAGCGCATGGGGTATGCCAAGAATGTGCTGAAGATGAAGAATCCTTACGATTACTTCCAAGCTGGCGTTCTCGTGCTCAACACCAAGGCCATGCGCGAGCGCTACACCATCAAGCAGTGGCTTACGTATGCGTCTAACCCTGCGTTCATCTATAACGACCAAGATGTGCTTAACGCACACTGTGAGGGAGAAGTACTGTATTTGCCGTGGGAGTGGAATGTGGTTCACGATTGCGGCGGACGTGTCGGCAATCTGTTTGTGCAGGCACCAAACGACATTTATGACGCCTACATGAGGTCACGCAACAATCCGCAAATCATCCACTACGCCGGCTTCCAGAAGCCGTGGACTGATCCGGATTGCGATTTCGCTTCCATTTACTGGAGGTATGCACGCGAGACACCATTCTACGAGCGTCTACTCAAGCGCGTGGTAAAGGCGAACGAACCGAAAATCCTCGAAGAAGCACTCCGTCCAAAACATGAACGCGCCGTTGAAGAAGATAATCCCATTCGCAAAATCATCGACCCATTGATGCCTATCGGTTCCAAACGACGCGATACGGCAAAAGCTATTGCGAGAAAACTTCGCGGTAGAGAATGATTAATGGTTTGGGACCGTACCTATAGTACGGTCCCAAACCATTAATCATTCAGACTATCTAAATTCCTTTAGACATATTTCTTGACACTATCTTTCTTTTTCGAGAAACACAGCATTCCAAAGGCAATGGGTGCCAGCAAAAGTGTGTGGAACATATACCGGGACGGATCCGCTTTATCTCCCTCAACCTGCAGAGAAATCGGATATACAAACAATGAAGCAACCGATACAAGATAAGGAGCAAATCTGAAAAGACTGCCTCCCTCATTACATCCTCGTCTACGCCAAAGCACATACAGTACAAAGGTCGGTATCATCGAAGTCCACACAGCCACATAACAAAGCACGTTGATTACAGGCGTAGTCTTCAAAGTCTTTACGATACCAGACACTATGCGCTGGGCCCAGTTTTCACTTTTAGCTGGAACGAGCTTTCCAAATGTATCTTTATTGGCATTTGTAGTAACTGTCGGATCAATCTGAACAGGATACTGCTTGTAGGGCTTTTCTGGACGTCTAATTTTGTTCGTTCCAGAAAAAGTAATCCACCCCGACTCAAGACTAAAGAATCCATTGACATACGTCAAAGGATGCCGCATTCCGACTTTCAGCCAAGTCTTCAGAAAATCTGCTGTCGATCCACCATCACGCAAACCATAGCCTGTAACAGGATCCGCGATATAGGGGTTGTACTGATTGCTTATCTGATCCCATGAATAGACCAAGAATGAGTCAACCGACGCTCTTTCCGAATCAGAAATATCTTCAGGGTAGGCATATGCGGCACGCCCGAGTAATTCAATAGGCATCACGAACGCGGCCTGAGCGCCACCAGGAACGATGTTGGCACGTGGATAAAAATATTTCGGCAAAGCCACACTAATAACAACAAAAAGAAAAACACAAACAGCAACAGCAATCGCCTTGAACAGCGCTTTAAACTTTCCTAAAATGAGCACCAATAAGGAGAATACAATAATATACATACCCATTTTTTTACTCATTGAGGCACACAAAGAAATAATCAAAAACTCGACAAGGAATTTCGGGTTTTTGAATAGCTCGAGTTTGGAATCAACAAGCCTCAAAAAGAGCAAAACCCAAGCTAAGAAGAAAGCTGCATGCGTGATATCTTTCGACATCGATGCGAACATAATCGGGAAAATAGGGAAAAAGCAGAAGAATAAGGTGCAAGCCTTCAGTGGAAGACGTCCAAGACCCTTTTCCTTCAAATATCTCATCCAGCATGCAATAGTGATAGTCACAAATGCATATTGCACAATGCTATACAAAAAGATACCTACGTTATAGCTCCCGAAAACAGTACGTCCAAGCCAAATAAAACCGCTATACAAGTATGTATCAAAGAAAGGGTGATGATCCCAAATCTGTCCCGGCTCTTGTCCGAAAGCCGAAATCCCGAAGAACTGAGCGACCTGATCTCCCGTATCCCAATACAACACACCAGGATACATAAGAATTAAATATGGAAGCCAAGTGATGAAAATTCTCAGAGCATCCCTCAGCCTAGCTTTCCAGCTTGCCTGATATTCAAACGCTAGAGATTGGAGAATTCCCTTCTTCTGAGATTCACGGTTTGAAACCGTACGTTTCCCTATTTTTTCCAGAAGCGCGTATCCCCAGCGAAAAATGAGAAGAAAAAGTACTGCAAACAGCAAGCACTGAGCATAAAAATAGGGCTCATCGAGGGGCAGATTCGCTGAACTTGCCGCGTTGGTCCCACACGCAAAGATAGCCCCGAGTGCAACAGGAAAGACCCATCCCTCGGATATATTTCCTCCACTATTTTTCTTAAGTGTCTCAGGAGACATTATCGGCAATTCTTCCTTTCTTATGCCCTTTGCAAAGAGCAATAGCCCGCTTAGCGAGCACCACCAAAACCAATGTTATTGCATATACGACAACCGTCCGCATTTCCATATGATTACCCCAAAACTCGGCGATGCGACCTTGCAAATTAACGCCAGCCCAATTAATGATTAAGATATGGAACAAATACACACCCAATGATGCCCCAGATATCTCCTTCACACCTCGAAGCACCTTCGAAGGATACTTTTTCAGATGCTCCTCTGCAGACATAAGAAGAAGGAATAACGACACAGCCTCAAGCGCGCACAATGGTGAAGCCGTCCCAATAACATAGTTGCTATACGTTTCGGATCGCTGCGAGAAATAGCCATTAGTGTATAGCCCACCAAAGAACATCGCCGCAGCAGACACGACAAACATGCCAGCAGTCAACCAAATTGGAGGTAATTCCTTAACATACTTCTTAATGTAAAATCCCAAAATATAGTAAAATAAGGAGCTAGACGCAAAAAAAGGCCAGTTAAACAAAGTGCCAAAATACTCTTTAGGCACACCCATCTTTTCAATTAGCGGTATAACAAAGCTTACTGAAAAAAGTATCAACAGAAGATACTCAAGTAACTTCTTGCTCGTTTTTGCCCTAGTCAAAAGAGGCGTAAGTATATATAAATAAATAATCGTATACAAAAACCAGTAAGTATCATTCACTGAATTTGTCAGGAAACGAACTAGCAAATCCAACAAACCAAATTTACCCGCATACTGTTCAGCACCGTAAAAAGAAAACGGAAACATGCAGAACAAAACATAGCAGAATAGACTGGCCAGGATAAGCGCACGCCCAACTCTCCAGGCTCTTTTTTTAAAGAAAGTCCTCGCGTCATACTTATCGGAATAACCGATGAGGTTCATACCGCTAATCATGAAAAAAACAGGAACTGCGAAAATAGCAATAGCCTGAAATAGTACTGCGCGCACCCAATGGTCACCTAAAGGATTGAAAACGTTCAAGGAAACATGCAGCATGACTACCGCAAAGCAGGCAATAATATTTAAGACGTCAACATAAACCAGATGCTCTCGGTGCGAATCCGACTCACTCACAATTATCCCCTTCAACCAAACTTTCGCTGCGACTAACCGCCCCGAAAGCAAAAAACCTCTATCGTTGAATGCCGACCGAATCAAGACCCACGAAAACGACTAGCACAGCGGATATGATAGTGCACATGCTTGATAATCCAAATGTTAGTGTTGCCGTGCTGCTTCCTTGCTATAACGAGGAAGTGACCATCGGCAAGGTCGTTCGTGATTTTAAGGCTGCTTTGCCGAATGCAGCCATTTACGTCTACGACAACAACTCCACCGACCGCACTGCGAAAATCGCTGCGGCGGAAGGCGCTATAGTGCGCGGAGAACCACGACAGGGCAAAGGCAATGTCATTCGAGCCATGTTCGAAGATATTGACGCCGACGTGTACATCATGTCTGACGGCGACGATACGTACCCGGCTGACGCAGCATCTGCTATGGTCGATAAGATTCTTGAAGGCTACGACATGGTGATTGGAGATCGTCTGAGCTCCACGTACTTCCAAGAAAACAAACGCCCATTCCACAACTTCGGCAACCGTTTGGTGCGCGGTTCGATCAACGGCCTGTTCAACGCGCATGTCACCGACATTATGACCGGCTATCGGGCCTTCTCGTTCACCTTCGTCAAGACATATCCTGTGTTGTCGCGCGGCTTTGAGGTCGAAACTGAAATGACCATCCACTCGCTGAACAACAATCTCCGTCTTTATGAGATGCCGATTCAGTACCGCGACCGTCCTGAAGGTTCCGTCAGCAAACTTGATACCGTCGGAGACGGCATCAAGGTAATGAGCACCATCTTCCGTATGATCCGTGAGTACAAGCCGCTACCATTCTTTGGCGGTATCGGCCTAATCATCGGCATCGTCGGTCTAATTCTTTGCAGTAGCGTGGGCATAGACTTCATGCAAACCGGCATGGTTGCACGCTTCCCCACGCTCATCGGTGCGGTAATGCTCGTTATTGCTGGTCTGCTCCTAATCATCACAGGAATTATTCTCGACGTTATGGCCAAAAATGATCGTAAGGCATTCATCGTCGATGCCAACAAATTCGCCATGCTGAAACGTCAATCCCATTAAATTGCAAGGAGCGTATGGGAACCTAACTGCCCCATACGCTCCGGCTCGTCTACTCCTTCAGTACGGATCGTAGCTTGCCTGCTCTTTTCTCGACATAGTCCCAAAGTCGGTCAAAAACCCTCCCTTTATGCCGGTCAAGCGTCAAACAGAAGATTCCTTGTCTAACAAAATCCATAACAGTGGCTACAAGGACTATACCGGCTACAGCAATCAATGAGATCAATATCGTATATCTTGAATGATAGAAATCACCCAATGAAACAAGCTGAGTCCAAATAACATCGCGGAAATAGTGTTGTTCCGTAATTAAATATACGGCAAATGCAGAGCAAGCAAATCTATTGACAATCCTGCTGTGGAATTTCATCCCCTTAAATAAAATAAAAATACCAAAACTAACCATAAGTATCGGCAAAGACCATTCTTTTTGAACAGGATTAATATAAGTAAGCAATTTATCCGACTCACCAAACCAGAGAAGCGATAGTACGATATTCCAAATAATAATAATCGAACTACCGCTAATTGCCAATACAGCAGCACCTTTATTACTCAGCGACGGCAGATACCATTTATAGTAGGATAACAACACAGTGACATAAATAAAACCAGTCACATTGATATATATGTCGAGATACGATCCGGGAATAAGGTTCACAATACCCCATAGTCCCAAGAGAGCGATACAACATTTTGTATGTGTTGCCTTCCCCATTCCCTTAAGTCCCGCTAAAACAAAAGGCAGAAGCAACAGCAAAACAGCGTAGCTGGTCGCATACCACCAAACATCTCTCGAAATAGGGAAGATAGTATTAAGCCATGTTTCCTCATTCACCGATTGAGGATCAACAATGTATTGGGCCGTTAAACCCACGAAACTCCAAAACAGCAATTCTCTTTCAAGAATCCAAATTCTTCGGCAAGAAAGCCTCAGAGACTGTTTTCCATCAATTAAAAACCACAATGAGATAAGAAGGAAAAGTGTGATCCCTATCTTGCCAAGGGGCATTATACAGAGCTGATAGAAGAGCCTCCTTAAAGAAAAAGGTTCATTCATAATGGAAAAACTGGAATGCACAACCAAGTGATGTGCGACAATCAACGTTACTGCGACAATACGCAGAAGCTCAATTCCGGACTGCCTTGGCGCCTTCTTTTCTACAGTCACTTTCCCTCAATCACAACCGTTACTTCACCCACTTTTGGGCATTTGTTCCGTTGGAAGTATACAACTGCACATTAGTGCCGTTTGCACTGGAACCACCATTCACATCCAGAACCGCATTTTCTGCGAGCGCCGACTGGAACGTGTATGAGCCATCGGAATTCTTGACTGCTATCCACTTTTGAGCGTATGTTCCATTGGAATCGTACTGTTGCACGTTGGTTCCGTTGGCAGATACGCCGCCATTCACATCCAACACTTTGCCGGAGTTCACACTGGTCAGGGTCACATACCCGTTGGAATCATGCGTTACTTTCCACTTCTGCGCATTGGTTCCATTACCTGCCCAAATCTGCACGTTTCCATAATTTGAACGAGAAGCGCCGCTTACATCCATCTTCATAGACGTATTAAGCTTCGATCCAAAAGTGTAGGTGCCATCCGGCAGATCTTGCCTATGCTTGGTTGCGGTTTCGTTCAAACGTTCGCGCAACGTTAACGGCGCCTTTGCAACCAGCCATTGCTGAGCAACAGTGCCATTCGGCGAATAAAGCTGCAGCTGAGCCTGCTGCACAGCATTACCACCTGGAATATCGACAGCTTTGTTGGCGTTCACCGACACCAACGCAATCTTGCCACTGCCGTAATTCCGCACCGTCCACTGCTGAGCAACAGTATTGTTACTCGTATATTGCTGCAACGCCGCTCCATTAGCAGTAGATCCGCCAGATACATCCAGCACCTTGCCCGAATTAACATTGACGATCTTATAAGTTCCATTGCCAATTGATTCAAATCGATATTTCTGGGCGTTCGTATTATTACTTGAATAAAGCTGAACTCGTGCCCCGTTCGCCGTCGATGCACCCGTCACATCCGTGACAAGTTTTTTATTCGCAACCGAAGTGATAATCATCGATACTCCAGTAGCTATATTGACATCGCTTGGCGAAACAACAAACAGCTGTGAAACAGTGCCGTTGGGCGCATACAGCCGAATCGCAGCACCATTCGCAGTATTTCCACCGCTCAAATCCAGAACCCAATTACCGAGAACGGACTGCAAATAATATCCCGCTCCAGAATCACGAATAAACCATCGTTGAGCTTGAGAATTATTTCGAGAATACTGTTGCACTATAGCGTTATTCTCAGCAACACCATTACGCACGTCCAAAGCCTTGCCGGAATTCACATTGACGATCTCGTAGCTCCCATCAGACTGCCTAGTAAAAGTGAACTGTTGAGCCTTGGAACTGTTACCGGAATACAACTGAATGGCGGTGGAATCTGCAGCACTTCCACCAGGAATATCAACACTGGACGCGACTTTGGAACGAACATTGATGTAATAATTGCCATTCGGAATGGTAACTGCAGTCATTTTGCGTACATCAATGGCCGCTTGTAAAGCATTGCTGCTCCCGCTATTCACATACGCTTTATTCCCGAACGCATTCATGTCCACATTGCCGCTGATGCCATCCACCTTGCCGGAGCTGGTGTATTGCCATCCGCGACTGTTGGTCGGGAACGAGTCGAATCCCATGCGAGCGCCGTACTGCGCCACCCACGTGGTTTTGGCGTAAATGTCGGCATGTTTCAGCGGTCCTTGCAGGTAGCTGGTGTACGAGTAAACGCCTAGATTCTTGTATCCGGCGGACTGTAGTGCGCTGTACCAGTTGTTGACGATATTGTTGTACACGTTCGGGTCGGTGGGTGGCTGATGCCCCTCCCAGGTCCACTTTTCCAGGTCGTAGTACACGGGGTACGCCAAGTCGCTCGGATTCACACCGAATTGCTTGAGTTTGGCGACCACGTCGGTACCTTCTTCTTTGGCGAGCGCCGGAGTGTCCGCGTAGGAATACCAGTAGATGCCGAACGGGATGCCGAGTCGCTTGCATTCGGAAATGTTACGTTGCGCTTTCTTGTCGGCATTGTTGCCTTCGCCGTAGCCGAGGCGGATGATCGCGCCTTCCACGCCGTCGGCTTTCGCTTTGGCCCAATCGATGTCGCCTTGCCATCCGGAAACGTCGATCACGCCTTTGGCTTGCTGCACGAACAGGTTGTTCTGGTAGTCGAAAAAAGCTTTCGAATTGTTGTAGGTGCCCCAGTGCGCGCCGTATTCATTGCTTTCGAATTTGGAGAGCTGTACGTTCGCGTCGGCTACAGCATTTTTGACATCTTCCGCACTTACCGGAATGAAGGATTCGCCATTGGTTTTGGCAAGCGGATCCGGCTGCTGATCCTGCGTACCGACCAGTGTCGGATCGGCTACAATTTCGCCGGTTTCGATGTTCTTGACCTTCCCTTCGGGGGTGACGGCCAGGTCTTCCGAAACCACGGTGGCATCGTCGGAAATCTCGTCACTGACGGTGTCTGGAAGTTTCGCATTCGGATTGTCAGGCATGCCGTCTTGCGACTGCTGGTCGCCCGTCTGATCATCCGACTGATCGTCAGACTGCATAACAGCACCATTATCCGCAGTAACGGAACCGCTTTGCGCAACAGAATCCTCAATCGCAATATCCTGCAATGCGTAAGCCGGCGTAACCGCAACGGAAGCCGCCAACGCAACCGCAGACAGCGCAGTCACAATCTTCAAAACATGATGTGGCGAAACCATTCGTCAGCCTCTCTTGAATAAAGTCATCAGCCCCAAATATTCGGCGTGAACGCCCTAATCGCCAACTCTAACCGCATCCCGCAACCCCGCCCCTCCCCAACTCCAAAATCATCCCAATCCCCACATCTCACGTATTACGCACTGAAAGAATCGGTCAGCTCATTAGATACATCCGACATGACATCATCCATTTCCGTATCTCCTTTCCAGCATTCTCGCTGACCTTCCCATCACCCTTCGTAGAGGGACCATTTCCAGGAGGGGAGTACGTGGATCGTGCCAGTAGAATCGGGAAGTTCAATGGTTTCTCCCTCGTTAAGCGTGAGAATCAGGCCGGAATCAACGTTGGTACGTTGCATAACCGCTTGCAGAGAGCCGATTTCTCGCGCCCTGGTTTTCTCATTTCCCATATTGGCACACACTTGAATAAGCCCATACGGTTCCGTAGCAAGAGCATCGCCGATAAGAAAGTCAACTTTCTCCTGTTTGGACGTCGGCATAGTGTACGAAGTGATTGTTTCCGTACGCCTACCGGAAGTTCGTCTCTGCAGTTCGCAGAAAATCGCAGTTTCCAGTCGTTTTCCAATATCTTGCTGGTTGGCGCGTGACACCGCGTAAACCATACCCTGATCGACGGCATACATTTTCGGCACCGCAGTACTACCCGGCTTGAGCATGGTGGAATACTCCTCAAGCTGATACACCAAAAATGCCTGCTTGAACAGCTCGAGTAACGTATTCGCCTTATCCCAATAGATTTTCCAGCCGACCGCTCGCAACGTTTCCACAAGACCATTGGTAGACAGCTCGCAGGCCGTATTGCGCAGCAAAAACAGCGCTATCTGCGTGGCGAGAGTAATGTTTTCACGACCAAGACGCTCGGCAACGTCACGCGCAACCACGTCCCGCACGTAACCTTGGAGCGTTTCAATACGATCAGCTTCAACCATACGTTGCACTGCAGGGAAGCCGCCAATAGTTAGGTAATCGTTGTAGGCAGCTTCAAACCGGGTGACCTCTCGCGGCGAAAACACGGCATCGGCAAGAGTGCTGCCCGCTGTAGGCGTTTCGATTCCCCGAAAGTCGCAGAATTCACGGAAAGACAGTGGCGCCATGGCATGCGGATGCGATCTTCCTCGGAAATTCGTTGCGATTTCTTCGCTGGACAGTTTCGAAGACGATCCAGTAATGACTAGCGTCACAGCTTCATGTTCGGCTATGCGCTGGCAGAATCCCTGCCAATTGGCGCATTCTTGCACTTCGTCAAGGAAGAGGTAGCAGCCATGGTCACGAGAGTCGGGATATTGCCGCCAGTATTCCGTAACAATATCGTTGAGCACGGTGTCTTGCATTGGTTGCAGACGATCGTCAGAGAAGTTGAAATAGAAAATATCATTACGCGAGACGCCGTTTTGTAACAAATCATGAATTTTCTGGAAAAGATAGAACGTTTTGCCGCAACGTCGGATGCCAGTGATGATGTGCACAGCATTGAACACTGCCGGCTGCGGCAGCTCGCGTATGATTTCGATGCGGCGTGACGGCGTAGGAATGTCAAACTGCATGGACTCACGAACCAGCATGGCATACGATTCACATGGATTATCCGGCACCATAAGTTCTTCCTTTCGCCGTCCGTTGCGAAACACCCAACAATCCCAGCATAACACTTCTCAAAAATTTTAAGAAGTTTCCACCAACACTTCAAAAAATTTTTAAGAAGTTACCACAGACGAATAAAACTCCAGAGAGTACCTGAATGCATTAACGGCTACAACACGAGTGTGGGAAATCGGGGAAGGACGGGTATCGTACGCTGTATATTGGCATTTCAGGTGGACTCTCGGAACGTGATTCAATTGCCCTGAATCGGGAGCTGTCACCGGGGAGTACAGAATAGTAGGCAGATTCTGGAGGGGTTATGGCACGGCACGGCAAGAAGCCAAGCGAGGAAAGCACCTCGTCACACACACCGAGAACACTTGCCGGAAGTGCAACGACCTGCACTTCTGCCGACAGTAGTGACGCCGCTGCCAGCGGTATCGCAGTCAACAGCTCGACCGTCAGCAGCGCATTTGCCAGCGATGCCGATGGCAATACCGGGAATACGCTTGTCGGCAACGCTTCCAACGAAGTCGAAGCAACCGAAGTCAAAACCAATGCAACCAGTACCAACGCAACCGGAGAGCGCACAATCAGCAGCGGCAACACGGCTGAAATCAGCAACCGGCAATCACACGAATCCAGCGAATCCCGCCAGCCGCAAGACCTATTCGACGCGGCCATAGCGCAAGGCATCAGCGACGGAGACGCTTGGACGGACCAGCGCGTAAAGCACATCTACCGCCAGATCATCATCGCCGTAGTCGTCGTAGTCGTTGTTCTGGGCGCGGTCTTCGGATTCACAGGCGTGCGCGCATCGCAGCAAATGCGCGACCTGGCCGCACTCAACGACTGCAAGGAAGCCGTCACGGCCATGAACACCTCCTATTCCAAGGCGTTCCAGCTGAAGGCGAAGATCTCCGAAGCGTTCACCAGCTTCGACGGGTCCTACGATCTCGACAAGCTTGCCGAACTGCACCAGACGGAAGTTACCGCGCCGAAAACGCTGAGCTGCGCCGCCGACACTTCCGCTACCATCAGCAAAGCCAACGCCGCAAAAGCCGAGTACGACAAGCAGGCCAAGCAGTTCAAGCAGGCTTTGCAGAAGAGCGACGAATCCGCGGCCACCGATGGCGGTGACGGAACCGACAATAGCGCTGACGGAACGGACGGCGACGACGGAACGGACGGAGCCACAGACACGGAGGGCGATGCTGGAGTTGCCGGCGACGCGGGCGCCACGGACGGCACCGTCGACCAATCCGGCGCAGCCGACGCGACCGGAAGAGGCTGATTTGAATAAGGAATGACTGGCACGCGTGATTATTGCCGCCGTAGTGACCGTGGCGATACTTGTGGCGATCAATGTTGGCTGCGGGCCGAAATGGGGCGACGGTTCGGTGAATGCCAACGCCAGTAACGCCAGTCCCAGTCTGCTCTATAACGATCTTGGATTGCCGGCAAGTCCGTTTATTACGGTTGTTGAGTAAGATTCGCAGCCTTATAACGTTAATCGACGTAGTGCGGGGCGCTGGACGCTATGCGGGGCGTTATGGAGCCGCTATTGCCGTTGCCGTCGGTACTACCGTCTGCATCGAAATCCTGCGATTTACGAAGCGAGCCGGCAGCCAGCGAACGTATGGATCGAACGGAACGGCCAATCTGCGCCTGTTTTTCCTGAGCATCCGACGGTATTGCGGGAATCGTGCCCGTCACAGGGCGAATGCGGCCGGTCGCAGTGGGAATGAAGCTTGGCGGCAACACCTGCGTGGTAACGGCACCCGGCGATGACACATGGTAGTGGGCCATCGAAGCCAGGGAATCGCGGGTATCGAGTTCACGCTGCATATCTAGCTCATCGTCGAACTCAGCCATCGCTGCCCTCCCTCTCTTCAAGCAATCTCTGCCGGTAATCTCTCCACTGGCAACGGTCATCGTTCCGAGCGTAACGCAAGGTAGCATACCGTTACGAACGAAATCAGCGATATGCGCAACTCCCCCACTGTTTCGCAACTTTTCCGTTGCACGTGCCGCAGCGAGCCACGCCAGCGAGCTATTGAAAACCCGCCGTTTTGGCATAAAAAAAGGCTTCCGAAACCATCCGGAAGCCCTACTGGCGGAGAATACGAGATTCGAACTCGTGAGGCTGTTACACCAACACGCTTTCCAAGCGTGCGCCATAGACCACTAGGCGAATTCTCCAATTATGCAACGTCTCACAGTGTCTATCCGCGAAACGCAACTTGATTAGAATACAACAGTTTCTTTCAAACCCCAAATCGGCGTGTCGCAACGTCCCAGATCGCCCACTCACTGGAGGAATCAGCCCGCTGCCAAGACTCTCACAGTCCGAATTCCTCCAGTGGCTGGAACAATCAGTACGCCCATAGGCCTTCTACAGTCCGAAAACCTCCACCCACTGGAGGGAAACACCCGCGCACCGGCCTTTAAACGTCCTGAAACCTCCATCCACTGGAGGAATTGATACGTTGGTATGCTTCCCAGCATCCGGATTCTCCCACCCACTGGAGGAATCTGCCCGCATATACACCCCCGAATTGTCCAGATTCTTCCAGCGAGTGGAGGGATCCGGACACGAGCTCACGTACCGTGAGCACAGCAGCTATCGTTTGGACGCGAAGGCACGCAGGTTGGCGAGCATGGCAGTGAACATCGGGCGGACCGGACCGAACTTATCAAGCAGCGATCCCGAAACCGGAGCACTAGCCGCTCCCAGCAACGCGCCAGGCAGCAACACCACGCCTGCGGCAAGCACAGACGCGCCGAATCCCAGTTGCGAAGCGTTCGGAATCATATAGCCGTAACCGATCGTCACAAACTGCAGCAGCACATACGCAAGCAAATGCCAACGGAATTTCACGCTCCGCAACACGGTCAGACGAACCAGCGGCGAGAACGCACGATGCGACACCCAAGCGAACACTAGCAAAGCGGCCATGGCAATCAGCAGCAGAACCACTGCAATCACACATTGCGTAGTCGCGGAAGTATCCCCATTACTCACTGCGGTAACGGCGGATCCGCCACGGTCGAGCGCAAACACGAAACAGACGAATCCGACTGCTAGGCAAAGCACATGCAGCGGATTGATATGCGCCTCTTCGGTAGGGGTGACCTGATGAATCGTTTTAAGGCCGCACACCAGCGAAACAAACAGGAACGGCAGCAGAATCACGAAAATCCAACGCCACGGCATGAACGTACCGACAAGACCGCCCACAGTCGGTCCGAGTGCCGGCGCCACGGCCACCACCATGCCTCCAACGCCCATCAGCATGCCGATTTTGCTTTTCGGAGACTGTTCAAGAATGATATTGAACATCAACGGAAGCGCGATTCCCGTGCCCGCTCCCTGTAGTATTCGCGCGGTCATCAGCATAGGAAAGTTCAACGTGCAAGCTGCCATCAGGCAGCCGGTGATGCAGAGCACGATTGCGGTAAGGAAGATGGTACGCAACTTCAGTTTGCGCTTGAAATAGCTTGAGAGCGGCGTGACAAGCGCTACCGTAAGCAGATAGCCGGTCTCAGCCATTGAACAGTGGACGTGTCGACGTGGAATTCCGCCATTAATCCAGGGAAAAGCACGTTGGTGAGGGTTTCCGTAAGGATGCCAATGAAGGCCATGATTCCAGTTGACAGAATGGCAAGAATAAGATTGATGGAGATGTTCTCGTCATCTTGCGTTGCCGTGTTATTGTTTCGCGCAATGGACTGTGACATGGATTTGCGGCCGTTCCCGGCCTTCCCTTTCTTGGCCCGGCTTTGCTGAGCCACCATTCCGTTATGCCGGGCAGTTTGCTGGAATGGCGATTATTTGCCCAGAAATACAAAAAGATCCTTGGGAGCGGAGCGCTCTACCAAGGATCTTCATATTATTAAGTTGAATGTTGTGGATTGGGAGCCTCCCGCGCGCCGCGGGAAACACGAACCAAAAGACAAACAAAAAAAGGGGGTTCCCGGAGCGTCA